>Ga0163199_1002094_pt1 | contig 12339 bp, 7 predicted proteins | sample PL_2010_150m_FD_113537 | JGI IMG/M metagenome (GOLD analysis project Ga0163199, IMG submission 113537) | Freshwater microbial communities from Powell Lake, British Columbia, Canada to study Microbial Dark Matter (Phase II) - PL_2010_150m | ecosystem: Environmental > Aquatic > Freshwater > Lake ... | reverse complement strand
TCTCTGAATTTTGGCTATTCGTATCTGTTTTCTGCGCATTAACACTGGCAGAAACGAATATCCCTGCAATCGATAGAAAAAACAGTAGTTTAGAAGTCATATCAGTTTACTTCAAAAAATTGTTCATTGTAAATCACCTCCCCATCCCTGGTAATTCCCCGCACAATGACCTTATAATTTCCCTTTATATCTGAAGTTTCAAAATCAAGTGTAATGGTTTCTGTCGGCTTTATCCCCGGTTGCCAAAGCAAAACTTTACGAAGATCCGGTTCATTTTGAACATGTTCTTTGGGTAAATTCAAAGAACCTTCAGTCTGAATGGCATCCAGGTTAAGTTTTATCAATTCATCCGATTCCGGTAAAAATTTATTCACCTGTTTGGAGGAATAAATGGCAACAACTCCGGGGAATGCAAGATCTCCGTAAAATCTCTCTCTCCTGCATATTTCAATTCTGTCGATATCTTTGGATCCCATTCCCTTAATGACATTGAGATCCTGTACAGGAATTCCGTTGAGTAAAACGAGAGGCGGGTCGTTGAAATAGTTTTGGGTGGCAGAATTGAATATTTGCATAGTCGGGATCCGGTTGTAAGCCCTGAATTTAACACCAAGCAAAAGTTCACGGGAGATCTCGGTAAAATCGGGTAGATCTAAAAACAGACTCGGCCGTACGGTTTCTGTTGGAACCCCGAAAAATGGGTAATCGCTCTCCTTTTGTGCCAATGAAAGCGGGACAACGACCTCTTGAAAGCCGAAAATTTTCCGTAGGGTAGTTGCATCCATGGCATTTTTAACACCCTTTTGAATTTCATCCGGAACTGACTTCACTTCAAAGATAGGCAAACAGTCGGTAAGGCTATCCCGACGATCAGGAATGATTTTGAGCAGTCGTTTCTTCGCAGGGTCAAAACCCTGAACTACAACCGGAATTCTCCCATGATAATCATTAAGCTGAAAGTGAAACCTCCCATCTTCTCCAGTGAAAAAATATTGCAAAACCGGAACTGAATCGGGCACAGACAGGAAGACACAACCATTGTTAAAGGGAGCTCCCGAAGCAAGATCTTTCAAATATCCATCCAGTACAACACCTTCTTTCTCAACCATCTGACTATTTTTTGCTCTCAGCACCTTGCTGAAAGTAACGGAATTAACCCCCCGGGTTGTTTCAGCCACTGAAACCATCAGGTTATCCTTCACCTGCGAAAGCATTTCGGGAGCTAACCTTAATGTCATTTTAGCTGTACTTCTGGTATTGTAATTCTTTTCGAGACCTTCCATCAGAACCGGAACTTGCTTATCATTGAAAGGAGCAACCCCTGAAGAAGCTAAAACAGTAGCAGGCTCTGCCAAACCCGTAAACCGGTTACAAACAAATAACTCCTTAAAGGTGATATTTGGATTTATCCTGTTGGAGACAGCAAGAAGATAGGTCCCGGTTTTAAGGGAATCTGTCAAATAAATATATCCATCCGCCTGATGATCGGAAATCTTTTTGTTGATACCGGAAATAATTTTGCCTTTGGAATTGAGGAGATCAACATGTACGATACCGGATTGTTCATCTGCAGGGGCAAATACTTTGACAAGAATAGTTTCACCACTGGTATAAAAATCCCGGTCGGAGAATAACCTCAGGCATTGTTTATCCTGAGCTTTCCCGTTGAAGCCCGCCAAAAACAGCAATATGATGACATATATTCTCACGTTAGGATCCTATTTCTTGTTAAGGTGTATTTCTGTGTCTTTCTGGTAATGCAGGGTTATATTGTTTTAAGAAGGGTTATTCTTCCCACCAGTCAGGCGGTTTAATAATAGGCGGATTGGGTTCACCCCATGTTTTAGGTACGGCATAAACCTTCCCGGAAGAAGGGATAACCGGATATCGGAAAACCTCCCTTTCCACATACCTGCCGGGTGGCGGATTCAAATAAAAGTAGTATCGGTACTGCCGGAACGAATTGAGATCGAAATAGCCGTAAACGATCTCTGATGGAGTCGTCGTACATAACATATTCCCCTTTATCTGGGTTTGGACAGGATCAAACAGGCTCCCTGAAGCGCCAAACTGACTGTTCATTTGTTGGTGGAAATCATAAGATTCTTTGGAAGTGCCGAATAGATCTATCATGACGATATGCCCGCATGAGGTCAGAGAATCAGAAAAGAGATAGGTAAATGGGATATATGACAAGGTTAGCAGATTGTATTTTTCGATCACCGATGATTGATTGAAATCGGTAGGCCCGGCGAGTTTGAATTGCTGGTTGTCGGTAAAGGTAGTCCATCCATAGGCATCCGGATACAAAGATTTTCCCGACGGGCTCGAATACCAGCTCCATTCCACCAGATTTCTGACTTTCAACCGGTAGTGCGACAATGCACTGGTCAGTGGCATGTCTGCATACAATTCCCTTCCGGGATAATCAAATGTCTGGAGATCATTGTTTGGCGTATTGACAAACACCGTTTTTACGAGATATTCAGTGTAGAATTTCTTAAACGTTGGAACAGGTGGCATGGTCATCGCCATTGACTCATAAGTCTCATTTTGAATGTTGATCCTCAGATAATATGTCTTTCCGCTCACAGGCAGTGAGTCCAAAACATAATGGCCCGAACTGCTTTCGTATCCCCTGATCACCACTTTACTTCCAATTTCAATCAGGCTTACAGCAGCGCCAGTAACTTCGAGCGGTGGCAGTTTGTCATAAAAACTTCGGGTTTTGGTAAGATGGATGGTGTTTTTGGATAGGTCATTTGTGATTTGTGCCTCTACTACAAGATGCCCACTAACCGTATCCATAACGGGATAATAATACTCCTCACATGAAACAGCCAGGACGACCAAAAACAGAATATAGATCAGCTCTTTACGCATCAGAATTTAAAATTATAGGTGATCGATGGAACTGGAATACCAATAATTGACATGCGGAAGATATCGTAACGGCTGTCTTCAGCTCCCCCCACCTGTTGTGGGCTCTTCTTATAAAAAACAGAATAGGTATTTTTACGTCCGTAGAGATTGTACACTGAAAAAGTCCAGCTCCCCTTCCACATGTGCCTCTTGCGAAGATTCTCATCCAGGGTAAGGCTCACATCCATGCGGTGGTAGGGAGGCATCCTGTATTTGTTTCTATCAGAGAAGATGACTACCTGATTGTCAGCATACATATACTTCTGTTCGGGAAGCGTGATTGGCCTTCCGGAAGAGAATACAAAATTACTCGAGAAGCGCCATCTTCGGCTGATCTTGTAATTCATGACTGCAGACAGGTCGTGCGGTTTATCGTATATCGACGGGTAATAAGATCCGTTGTTGATAACCTCTACAGGATATGGACTATCCCCTTTCCGGAATGTTCTCGAATAAGTATAACTGATCCATCCGTTTAAACGGCCGGTATTCTTTTTGACCATAAATTCCAGTCCATAGGAATAACCCTTTGAAACCATCAGATCTGTTTCAATATGTGGATTCATGACAAGCTGGGCTCCATTCTTGTATTCAACTAAATTTTGCAGTTTCTTATAATAAAGTTCAACAGATGTTTCAATTTTCGAGTTGGTACTGTTTTTGAAATATCCTACAGCGATCTGATCATTAATGACAGGTGGAATATAAGCATCTGCAGATTTCCAATAATCTGCGGGCGAAATGACGGCATTATTGGATATTTGGTTGTAAAACTGGTGAATCCGTTGGTAACTAAACCTGAAAGAGGTACCCTCCTGCAGCAAATACTTCATGGAAATTCTGGGTTCTAATCCACCATATGACTTAATAACATCTCCTGATTTATAAATTGTAGAATCTGTAATGGTACGTACACTTTTGGGAACTCCGGGTGCATAGGAATAGGCCATTCCGGGACCATAGTTGTTGAATTTGGTATAACGTAAACCTACGTTGAAAGCCAGTTTGTCTGTCAGATCAAAATCATCATCGGCAAAAAGCGCCATTTCTGCAGATTGCTCTTTGCGCAACGCGGCAGAAACGACATTGGAAATCTCCTGGGCAGGCGCCATTTCCCCCGGATTAATCAGATATCCAACTGCCTGAAATCCAGTACTGATACGATGCTTTTCATTTGGGTAAAACGAAAGGGCATATTTGATACTGCCGTATTGAATATTCGATTTCAGGATATAATCATCCTGAGGCAGGGTTGGATCCTTCTGATTGACTGAGATATCGTATTTTGAATAGGCAAGCGATAAATTGGAGATCATCTTCTCTGAAAAATTCATTTTCCAGTTGAGTGAACCAAGGGAATTGCCATAATTGTATAGCGTACTGGTATTGAGATTAAATGCATCGGAACTCATATATCCCATCAGTTTCAAATGGTTCTTAGGTCCAAGTTCAAAATCAAATGCCGCGTTCAGATCATAAAATTTTGCAATGCTGTATTTGAATGTGGGATTTGTTGTCCGTTGAAGCAGGTAGTCAGAATAGGTGGTTCTTCCACCTAACATGAAGCTGTTTTTCTTCTTTTTTGACAAAGGACCTTCGATGGTCAGACGACTGTTGATCAGGCCGATTCCTCCGTTAAGGCTTAGTTTCTTTACATCTCCCTGTTTAAGCTGCACATCCATCACTGAAGAGATGCGTTCGCCATAGGAAGCTGGAATTCCACCTTTGTACAGCGTAACATCCTCCACTGCATCCGGGTTGATCATTGAAAAAAATCCAAAAAGGTGTGTGGTATTAAAAACCGGGGCCCCATTCACCAGGATAAGGTTCTGATCTGTATTACCACCCCGGACATTGAATCCCGACGACATTTCTCCTACGCTCTGTACCCCCGGCATCATAACCATACTCTTAATCAGGTCTGCTTCACCCATCAGCACAGGCAACTCTTTCACCGTGATTGAGCTCATCTTGATCATACTCATCTGGGCTTTGGAAGCCTTCGAATTTTCGCCGATTACAGTTAATTCCGCAATCGAAAAGGATTTTTCGAACAAATCGAAATCCACCTTTCCATCCTGAATTAGATTGATGCTGAAGAATTGATTTTCAAAGCTCATGAACGATACCTGGAGATGCACTTGGCCGCAGGGGAGATCGATGGAATATCTACCCCTGGCATCGGTTGCCACACCTAACTTTGTTTCAGGATTGTATACCACGGCTCCCATTAGCGGATCGCCTGTTTTGCCTTCGAAGACCCTTCCCTGAATTTTCGCGCGCTTGAACCTGCCCTGGTTTATCAGGTCGCCCACGACTAGCATTTTCGACTCTTCCTTGCTGGTTACCAAATTTTTATCGGCATTCGCCGGAAAAATAAACACCGAATTGTTCTGAAAAAACCTGCTATTCATTTCTTTGCCCTCAACGATTCGGTTAACTACCTGAATTAGTGGCTGATTATCGAAGGTTCCGGTAAAATCCATAGAAGCGATCCATTCCGTTTTATAAAAAAAATGGATGCCATAATTTTTTTCAAGTGATGAGAAAACTTCCTGAAGGGGAGTCTTTGAGTAGTTCCCTGTTATTTTAATCTCCTGGATTTCCTGAGACCAACCCGGATATGAGAAAAGAACCATTGCAACAAACAGAAGAGAAGCCGTAAGAAATCGGATATGTTTATTTTTCTTCACAATTGTGGCAGTGATTAATGATCAAAATAGTTTGGTTTTCTTATTCATTACAGTCATAATCACTGCATAATACAGGGATTCCAAATGTATTGAAATGAAATGTATTTACAATGGGAATTTTCAAAAAAATCTACTGAAATGTTTAAAAAACAATATTATTGGTCCGGTTAAACCAAACCACTACAATATCTAAATTTAACCCAACAAAAGAGGAGCCTCCTTTATCGGGAAACTCCTCTCTAATTTAAAACAATGATTGTTATCAATAAGCGTTCAGATTACTTTTTGGTGTAAGTGTGAACGCCCGCTTCAATAGATTTCCCTTTGTAATAGATGGTATAATTTCCCACCATTTTACCTGTTGCCGGATCGATTGTGCCGGATTCAATACCAGAATAGTTTCCTCCAAAGTCAATAAGTGGCATTGAATAGGTATTCTTGGTAAAATCAAGCGTCCAGGTAGCAGGCCATGAAGCCCAATACTGATCTATTTTTAAAGTAGTATCAGAGAGCTTTGAGAAGTTAACGGTATAAGTCCATGCTTCCTCAGGTTCGTCTACGAGATACGCCCCTACAAAGATTCCAATCGGTTCGAATACAGTAAAACTCCAGGTTGGTCCATAGGTCATTACCCCATTGGCATCTTTCATGGTCACTTTCCAATAGTATGTTTTCCCAAGAACAACAGGAACAGTAAGTGTGGTTGCAGTGTTGGCAGCTTTATATAGGGCAGGTTTGGAATCCAGTCCAAAATAAACATCCGCTTTTGTTGCATCTCCATCCGCATCCGTTGATACCCATTTCAGGTCCACTGTCGTTCCGGTAATCTTAATAGTTGACCCATCCAAAGGTGCAGACACAGTCGGTTCGGTAAAGGATTGATAAACCTTGAAAGTCGGAGTATCCTTGGTGCAACTTTGCAATGCAAACAATCCGAATAAAACGGGCAGCATTACAGCGATCAAGTTTTTTCTTTTCATATTTTTTTTATTATAGACATTTAAAGTTAAATATGATTACAAACGGGTTGCTACTTCGTACATGATACGATTACCCGCTGCGCTGTTGTAATAGCAATTCAAAACAAATTGCTTCTTAACAGGATTGTAATAATTGATCGTAAGATCAGCAGGCTTTAAAGTAGCATCACCGGTCCAGACCGGCCACATACCACCAACGGAAGAGCCGGTAGATGGATCGATCGGGGTAGCAATAACCTTGTAACAGGTAGTTCCGCCAACGACAACGGTTTGTGAAGTAATTTCGATTGTAACATCAAATGCAAAATAGTTACCGAAACCATTTTTGCGAACTGTTTTACAATCCATGGTTGCAAAAGTTTCAATCTGACCGGCAGATATCATTTCAGTTGCATTACCCGGACGAATACGATAACCAACTACTGCATAGTCAGCAGCATACGGATTAGAAATAGGCAACGACACCAAATAAGACTTCATATTTGCAGCAACAGGAATGTCTACTCCGGAAGCTGTTTTGCAGGAAGTGATAGAGATGGCTGTCATGAAGGTAGCGCAAGCATCCAGAGTTTCAGCTCCCCAAACCTTTGCTGAAGCATATCCGTTTCTGGTACCCGCTTTGATGGTCAGGGTAGGAGTAACAAGCGCCGCTGTTGGGAATGATGAGAAATTCTTGCCTGAAGCTTTGTTGTAGGCTGTAATCGCAGCAGGATCAATTGCCAAATTGACCGTAATGTCTTCAGTAGGAAGAGCATCGGTGGCAATGTTTACCAGAAATTGGAAAGGAACCTCACCTGCAACCGGTTTCAATGCCAATTGCTGAAGCGTGGATACCGCAATGGTGGCATAAGATTTACCGGCAAGATCATCCTTCCAGTATTCTCCAATGTTGTCTTTAAGGCAAGAATTCAAAAGAAAGATGCCTGCAAGAAAGGAGAGGGTCAATGATATTTTATTTTTCATACTTAAAAATTTTAAAATTGATACTTTCGATCATTAACGGTTCTGCCAGAAAATCTTGGAAGTAAATGCACTGATTGCACCAACTGCTACAAGATTGTCGTTGTTAACAGAAATCTCACGTTGCGGATAAAGCAACCTGACAGGAGGAGTCGGGCTCAACTTGTTCGGGTCACTGGAGAAGGTAAGAGTAGTTGGAATACCTGATCGACGGTAGTCGGTCCAAATTTCAATTGGAGCTACTCCGTTGAGGGATACCCATTTCTGTGTAAGGATCAATGTGATCTTGTTGGAAGCCAAATCATAATTGACAGATGCTTTATCAGAAGCGAGATAAGTGGCAGCCACAGTTGAAGTGAGCCCCATATAAATGCATGATTGGGTAATTGCAGCATTGTAAAGGGTTTTACCTGATCCGGTAATGAATCCTCTTTCAACGGCTTCAGCCTGAATAAGCAAACTTTCGAAATCTGTCAAAAGTGGAGCACTCTTGTCAAAAGTTCCGACCATGTAGCCTTTATTATCTTTCTTGTAACCGAGATAGGATGTCTTGTTGGGAGCCAATGCCTGGGCAAGGTCCTGACCCAAAATGTTACCATCAAAGATCGTAGGATCAGCAAGCGTGCCATTGAAGAAATGGCTCAAACGTGGATCTGCGTTATCTTTCATGAATTTAATAACATCCTTTCCACCCATGTGGTAGGTAACACCATCTGATTGCTGGGTTCCGTCTGCCTTGTAATACCTTTCATAGAAAGGATTCATTTTGCCAGGGGAATTGAGGAAACCTGGATTGACCAATCCACTCTCTCCGGCACCAAGGTACCCAACAGAAGCGGTAGTGGCAATAGCAGATTTGATGTAGGTGTCACGTCCGGTCATGCTGGACTGGTGAACCAACAATCTCAATTTGAGGGTATTGGCAAATTTTGCCCATTTGGCCATATCACCGGCATACATGATGTCGCTGTTAGCTGGAATCTCTGTAGCATCGACAGGCGCCCCTTGAATCAGCTTAATGGCAGCATCCAGTTTTTTCACCAAATCTTCATAGATATCCTTCTGCTTGTCATATTTGGGTTTCAAAATTCCTGCACTGGCGACGAAAGCCTCAGTGTAGGGAACATCGCCCCAAATATCGACCAGGTTTTGCATGATGTATGCCTTTAGGATCATCGCGATTGCACGATAATTGCACTCTTTTGCATCAGCAGAACCATTTTCAATCTCTGTCAGGTTCTGACCATAAGTGTACATGGAACTGAAAGTTCCCTGATAACTTGTGTTTTGCAAATTGTATTGCATGAGTGCTGTTGGTTGGGTGTAACCTGTACTGATTGACCAAAGGCCATGCCACAGGTACACAAAATCATAGTTACCAGGGGTATTCATATTGGCCGCGATGTTTTTCAAAGCAGCAGGCAACAACAGCTTGGCAGGAACTTTTGAAGCGCTGTTCGGATTGACTTCATTCACAGTGAGAAAATCTGAGCAGGAACTTCCTAAAAGAACCAGAGAAACTAATAGTGTTATAAATATCTTATTCATCTTAGTATTCATTTAAATTTTAGAAAGTAAGTTTTACACTAAAACCAAAAACTCTGGTTGGAGGTGTCTGGTCTTCTGTGGTGTAACCAACGGCATTGTTGGTAGGCCCCTGAGTGTTGAATTCAGGATCCGTCCAGACATTTGATTTAGGACGAAGCATCAGCAGATTTCTTCCAATAACTGCAATCTGAGCTGCCTGAATTGAGTTGCCACCAAATAGTTGCTTTATAGGAATATCATAAGAAAGGGCAACCTCTCTCAATTTCCAGAAAGCAGCGCTGGTTGTATAGGTTCTCTGAACATTGTGGTAATCTGAATTTACCCAGAAGTTACGACTTGCATCTCTGATCAGTATGTTGGTGTTCGGCGTATAAACACCAGGGGATGTTTGTGTAACAGAGTTAGGAATAACGAATGGCTGACGGCCGTTTTGAGCAGAGTGCTCGGAAACTCCCGTAAAGTCGAGCGCGTTACCTACTGCGTTGACAATTATGTTACCACCCCTGTATTCAGCAGTAGCGGACAGACGGAAACCCCTGTAATTCAAATCAGTAGATATACCTAAAATATGATTCGGGTTACCATGGCCAACCTGTTGAAGTGCCGGGTCTTTTACCGCTTGGCCTGTATTGGGATCAACAATAATCTGACCTGTAGGTGTTCTCTTCACATCTGAGACTTTGATAGCAGGGAATTGTTCACCCACTTTTATATAAGAAGCATCAGCAATACTAATCTCATCCAATCCGGGGAAGATAGAGACTACTTTAGATTCAAGATAAGAGTAGTTGAGGGATGCATTCCAGGTTACTTTTCCAAGTTTAAGAAGCGGAGTGAATTTAAGGTCAGCTTCCAATCCTTTGTTATCGAGTTCACCAGCATTGATCAAAGCACTGTAGTAACCGGTTGCTGCAGAGATTTGAGCAGGAATCGTTTGATCCAGTGTTTTGGTCTGGTAAATGTTGGTTTCCAGGTGAATTTTATTTTTCAGGAAACTCATTTCGAGTCCAACTTCCATTTCATTCGTTTTCTCAGGTTTGATCAGCGGGTTGCTAAGCGTAGTACTCAAAGCAAAACCGGCTTTATCTCCATAAGGGAAACCACTTGCCGGATAGTATTGTGGTAAAGTTCCGTACCAGTCACCCAGGGAAATTTGACCTGTTTGCGACCAGCCTCCGCGTACCTTCAGGAATGAAAGAACGTTGTTGCTGATAATGGAAGGAAACATTTGCGAGAGGATAATACTAACGTCAGCAGCAGGATAGAAGAAGGAACGGTTTGCTTTCGTCAATCTTGAGTCCCAGTCGTTACGTCCGGAGAAGTGCAGGAAGGCAAAGTCTTTGTACCCAACTGTGAAGTCGGCAAAAGCACCAATAGAATTACGCTGCTGGGTTGATTGAGCGATTGCCGGTTCTCCGAAACGGTTGCTGATATTGTACAAACCAGGAACTACCAAACCACCATTTGCTGCATCATAAATGTATTCAAACTTATTGGAATAGATTGAATTACCAATTACCGCTTTCACTGAAATGTTGTTAAATTTATGCTCAAAAGTAGCGGTGAAATCGTTGGTAAGAATCATACTGTTATTCATTTGATCGCTTGAACTACCTGCATAAGGAGAGCTAACACCCATGTGGCCCTGGCTCCATGGATCGGATTGGGAATAAGAGTTGTAGATCGCTTCATCCTTGCGGTTGTGATAGTTTGTTCCGTTATAGATCAAACCCGAACGATTGTTGAGTTCCAACCATTTGGTTGGTTTCAAAGAAAGATTGACCGAACCCAAAATGTCGTTGCGACGGGTATTGTTCCTTGCATGCTTGATTTGCCAGTAGGGGTTTGGATAATAGGCATTGAAATAGCCGTCCAGCGAAGCAAAAGGATTGTTGATGATGTCTTTGTAAGCAGATAATGGAACATGGGGAGGAGTGTTCAATACATTCCAATATACGCCGCGACCCTGGTACATGTCACCGCCGGAAACGCTGGTACTTGTCTGGGTAAAGGAGATTGAGTAATCAGCGGAGAACATGCCATATTTTCTTCCTGCAGACATACGGGCACCTGATCTTCTGTTGGTATCATCAGGAATCGTACCTGTACTTTTAACATCCTGTGCGGAGAGATAGAAATGGCTCTTGTCATCGCCACCTGACACAGAAATGTCGTTCTGCATGGAGGTCCCGATGTTGAAGAAATTTTTCTTCTGGTTTTTAACAGCAGTATAAGGAACCATTTGATAAGAACCATCTACCAGTTTACCACCAAGAATTACCATCCGGCCATCGAATTCAGGACCGTAAGTCTGATTCTCATATGAGGTATAAGGGTCAGTATTCCGGTCAGGACCAATCCAGAATGTGTAGTTATTGTCTGAATTGCTCTGATTTTCGCCGGAACCACTACCAAACCTGGTTTGCAGATTGGGAAGATAGGAGATCTCTTCAAATGTGGTGATGTTACTGATTTTAACAGTAAGTTTCCCCTTGTCACCCTTTTTTGTTGTCACAATCATTACACCATTTGATGCATCGTTACCGTAAAGAGCGGCTGCAGAAGAACCTTTCAAAATGTTTACGTCAGCGATATCATTCGGGTTGATTGAGTTAAGGTAGGTCGCACTAACCGGTACTCCATCCAGTACAACCAAGGCCTGGTTACTGGCGAGGAAGTGGCGGTTACCGCGGAGGGTGATTTTGGTTTCAGGATTAACCCCGTTGTTGATGGTATTGATCTGAAGACCGGAAACTTTTGCAGCCATTCCATTCATCACATTGGAAGCACCTGCATTGGTAAGTTCCTGGTTGTCGACTTTGGCCGTTGCAACCCCCATCTCTTTGGGTTTTCTCTTGATACCCATAGCAGTTACGATCACCTCGTCAACACTGACGCTCTCTGATTGCATAACTACCTTGTAATTGCTTGCGGATGTCAATGCCACCTCGGTAGCAGACATACCCACAAAAGTTACGGAAAGTGTTTTTGCACCCTGCGGAACTTTTAAAGTAAACTTACCATCCATGTCGGTGATAGTCCCAAGCGTAGATCCCTTCACAACGACAGAAACCCCCGGAATAGAGGTGCCGTCATCGCCGGAAGTCACAACACCCGTTATTTGACGGGTCTGTGCGAAGACAACTTGTAATCCTATAAAGCCGAGGAATACAAGCAACAGCGAAATTTTTCTCATAGACAAATTTTTAGCGTTAAACAAAATTGAACTGTAATAT
>Ga0163199_1002093_pt1 | contig 12339 bp, 15 predicted proteins | sample PL_2010_150m_FD_113537 | JGI IMG/M metagenome (GOLD analysis project Ga0163199, IMG submission 113537) | Freshwater microbial communities from Powell Lake, British Columbia, Canada to study Microbial Dark Matter (Phase II) - PL_2010_150m | ecosystem: Environmental > Aquatic > Freshwater > Lake ... | reverse complement strand
GATCACAAAGAGCGCAAAGAATTCTTTAAAATCTTCTCGCCTTTGCGGTTTTCTCTTTTGGTCATTCGTCATTTTGCATTTGTCATTTCATCGTCTCCGCCAACAAATAAGATCTGCCAATAAAGCCCGAACTAAACAGATTAATTGAAGTGCTTTCAGTGCGATCAAAATCCCAATAGGTCACTTCCATCCCTTTATAGTCATACAGGGTGTTGCCGCGATACTCGCCTTTAACTGTCAACCCGCTTGTCACATCCCACTGGCGCGAGTCTTTATACAACTTCCGAAACACCAATCGCTTAATCCCTGCTTGATAACATCCTTCTAAAAATTCCGGAATCTCATTGATGTTGTGTTCGTTGATCACGCACGACACCTTCACCGGAATTTTCGATTTGCTCATAATCTCGCCCAGATCAGGCACGCACTTTATGCCCATCATCTTGTGATATGTTTGCGCGTTGAACGTTGGTAGCGAAAGACACAGGCGATCATAAAGATTCAACACCTCGATCTTCTTGATCGCCAATTGACCATTGGTGTGAACCGAATACTGCCGATCACGGGGAAGCCGACTCCGCAACAATTCCAGCAACCGCCCTTCGTGCCGATACATCTGCGGGTCCGTTGTCGTTCCCGTAAACACGATCTGTTTAATGTCGTGTTCGATCACCCTCTCCACAAAGCGATCCAAATTGCGAAGCGGAAACTCGTTTAGGTTGTTAACGCTCAACCGCGTATCAATCTGTTTGCCGATGCAGAACGGGCAACGAGCGTTGCACGGACCGGCGAAGAGGATGTTGGCGAAATCGTAAGGCATAGTGATCAGTGGTCAGTGAACAGTAATCAGTTGCGCGACGTTACTCACTGATTACTGATAACTGTTGACTGTTCCCACTGCGGTTGCCACACTTTCCTCCATCCCCTCTGCGCTTTGACCTGTTCGCCGCGCGTGAGTTTGATGAGATGCTCTTTCACTGCGGGCGCGTAGAACAAAGCGATCACGCCGTTGTAATTTTTTGCGCCGTGTGGGGTGAGTCGTAATGTAGTATCGCTGTATTCCATCAAACCTTCGCGCAAGACAAACGTCACTTCATCTCGAAATACTTGCTCTAACGTAATTCCAAACTTTTTCTCAAAGCTGTTCAAGTTGATCTCGCCAAAGTAAAACGACACGGCGATCATTTTGCCCATCGCTGCTTCGCGCGAGAGATAATACAAATCTTGAAGCGGCAGTTGCCCCGCTTCAACTTTTTGCTGATACAACTTCAATGCCTCCCCCGCCGCGCCAGAGTTGTAGGCAAGCGTTTGATGCGAGAGCGATTGCGCGCCGAGACCGTAACCGATATACGGCGTGCCGTGAATCACACGGTCGCGTAAATAATTGCTTGTCCCCACGTCACCTTTGATCTTGCTATACGTGTTCTTGCCGGGGTTTGCTTCATAACCTGCTGCGCTCAACATCTCTTTCGCCAACCCTGACATCTCATTTACCTGCGCCAACTCCACGTTAGAGGCTTGCGCCGCGACCCGCGTGCCTTTGTATCTCATGCGATACAACGTGACGTAGTCAGGTTGCAACTCAATCGCATGTCCCAAAGTTTCTCCCCACGCCTTCAACGATTGTCGCGCAAAGCCATACATCAGATCAACGTTGAACTTTTGGAATCCCGCTTCACGGATATGATCGCGCGCCGCAAAATTTAAATCCACTGCCGAGCCGGTGCGACCTAACGCTTTCAACAAACTCGGTTGAATGATCTGCACGCCCATACTGATGCGCCCGATGCCCAACGCTTTCAGGGCGCGAATCTTTTCCGGTTCACGCGCGGCGATCTTCGGTGTGGTCTCGATGCTGATCGTTTCATTTGATGGCAAAATAAAATGCTGATGCGCCGCTTCGATCACCCGCGCGATGTTTTCCACTTTCGCCACAGTGGGCGTGCCGCCGCCGATGTCGAACCCGATCAATCTTTTATCTTTAGTCTTTAATCTTTCCCCATACATTTGAAACTCTTTTAGCAACAAATCGAAATATGAATCTTCGGCACTCTGATTCTCACGCGGGTCTACGACGGTGTATTCGCAGAACGAACAGCGCGTCTCGCAAAATGGGATGTGGACATATAGCCCCAACTCGTCAATGTCATCCCACGCTTGCGGTGCGAATGTATCGATCTGTTGCCGCAAAATTTTATAGGGGCGCATCGTCGTGATATGCCCAATGGGGTAGGCGGTGTTAGAAATGTGATGTTGAGCGATGCCCGCCTCGAAAACGTCCTGCGGGTCAAAGTGTTGGCGGTCAGCAGGTGAGGTGGTATTCCATTTCATGTGGGTCTCCTTGTAAAAGTGTCTCTTTTACACTTTTAGCGGCTATAAAAAGTGGCGCGGTTGCGCCGTAGGTGTTGAATTGACACTAATATAGCCGAAATAAAAAGGGCAGTCAAGCCCCAAGAGTCCTATGCGAGGTTATGAAAGTAACACTTGCCAACCGTTGTATAATTATGGCAGACAACAAGCCTCTGCTTGCCGCGTCTAAAACGGCTTTGCCGTTTCTCCCCTCTGACGAATCGTCACCCCTTGTGGGTGGCTTGCCTAATGGCTAGTCAGGAGGGTTTTGTTTTAAATGGCAAACTTTTCTTCCCACCATACCAAATCAACAAATTGAATCAGGTTTAACCAAGTAGATTGTTTGCTCTCCGTCTGTTGGGCGACTGCCCCCGCAAACATATCGGCGCATTGAATCAAAGTATGTGTAGAGTTCAGGAGGCGAATATCTTTAAAGTTTTGCTCTCGTTGCCCTGCCTCACGGCACGCATTTCGCACGCCATTCTTTAGAGATTGAATAAATTCTTTTTGTGAACCCGTGCCATCAAGATGAAGTTTTATGTTGTTGAGGGGAATGGGAGAACGGAGTGCCAGCCCACTCAAGGCGTGAATATATAATCCTGTTTTGCCTGTTCGTTGTAACCCGTCGCCCGCATTTGTCTTGTGAATAATTGCTGCTAACAAGATCAATTCTTCTGGTGCGACAGATTCAAAGAAAGATTGGCAGATATTTTCATTTGCTTGTCTGAAATGAAATTCGAAAGTTTCGGGTTTGTGGAGTTTGCGCCGTGCTTCGACGATCCGATTGATCAGCGATTCGGGATCATATGGGATAACGACGACAAGAGTAAAAAGATCAGATGACCCGGATGAGAATTCATAACCAGCATCACCACTTTCATCAGCATATCCTGTTTTCATTGTTTGTCCCTCTCGGTCTCAAATTTACGAGATTATACTCTGCGTTCAAATCTATCTTGCGGTATCATTCCTCACATGGACGAACCCGCCCTCATCCAACACGCCCAACGCGGCGATCTCGATTCGTTCAACCGCCTCGTGATGGAATATCAAACGCCCGTTTATAACGTCGCCTATCGCATCTTATGTGAAACCGACTCGGCGGCGGACGCCACGCAAGAAGCATTCATCTCTGCTTATAAAAATATCAAAGGTTATCGTGGCGGATCGTTCAAAGGGTGGCTGATGCGAATCGTGACCAATGCCTGTTACGACGAACTGCGCCGCCGCAAACGCAAACCGGCGTCGTCGCTCGACGCGCTGACCGATCTTGAACTCAATCCTGATTCATCCGACCCTCAACTTACCTCTCACGCCGAATCACCCGAAGCCCACGCCGAGCGAATCGATCTGGCACAGGCGATTCAAAACTGCCTCAACCGCTTGCCCGATGATCAACGCTTGGCAATTGTGTTGTGTGATGTTCAAGAAATGGACTACGACGAAATTGCTAAAGCCACGCGCGTCGCGCTCGGCACGGTGAAGAGCCGCATCGCCCGCGCCCGCGCCAAACTGCGCGAATGTTTCTCGCATCACGCGGAACTTTTGCCTGCCGAGTATCGTCTTGTGGATAAGCGACTATGACCGATCTCGAACTGCTCTCCGCTTATTTAGATGATCAACTCGCGCCGAAAGATCGCGCGCAGATCGAGTCGCGCCTCAAGACGGATTCAAAACTTCAACGGACTTTCGCCGAACTCCGCGCGATCAAAACGCAACTACGCGCCTTGCCAACGGTGAAGCCGCCTCGCTCGTTCACCCTTAAGCCTGAAACGATCCGATCTCGATCCACGTTCAACTGGATTCCAATTCTCAACTTCTCAACCGCAGTGGCGGCGATTTTATTTGCGGCGGTGATCAGCGTTGATCTGTTTCGCGCGCCGTTGAGTGTGCGACAAGAATTTGCTGTGCCGATGCAAGCCCCCGCGCCCGAAGCGGCGATGAAAGCGGCTGATCAACAAACGCCGATCACGTTGACGCCGACTCGCACACCGGCGGCAGTGTCGGCAGTTGCGACCTCAACTGTGTTGGCTGCTCCCGGTGTTGGCGGGGCGGTGGCGGGTGCAGCCGAATTGCCAAAGGCGGCGACTCCAGCGGCACAAGCTCTCGCGCCCGCAGTTCGTAGCACGCAACCCGCAACTGATCAGATCGCAACGCCTTCTCTGACTGCGACGATCTCTCCGCCGACACACACAGCAACCGCAGCAGTGATCGCCGCCCCTGTTTCTGCGGCGGCGCAGGAATCGGCGGCGTCACCGTTGCGAGTCCCCCAAATCATTCTGGGATCGATCTTGTTCATCTTGATCGCTCTGTCACTGATTGCCCGCGCATGGAAATAAATTTTTGCGTGGGGTGTGGCGCGAAGATGGAGCGGCGCGAGAAGTATGGCAAGTTGCGTCCAGTATGTCCGTCGTGTGGTCACATTCATTTTGAAGATCCCAAAGTTGCGGCGGCGGTTGTGGTCGAACACGATGGCAAAGTTTTGCTCACGCGGCGTGTGAATGATCCGCAGCGCGGGATGTGGACGGTGCCGGGTGGTTTTGTGGATGCGGGCGAAGACCCGCGTGAGGCGGCGGCGCGTGAGTGCGAAGAAGAGACGGGTTTAAAAGTTGAAGTGACGGAGTTGCTAGATGTGATCGCCGGACGCGAACATACACGCGGGGCGAGCTTCGTGATTTTTTATCGTGGGCGAGTCATCGGCGGCACGCTTGCCGCGAATGATGACGCCGATGCAGTTCAATTTTTCGCGCGCGATGAGTTGCCGCAGTTGGCGTTTGAATCTACGAAGAAGATTATTGAGGGGTGGAAATAAAAATCTTCAACCTTTAATCAGTGGTGCTGTGGGAGATTAAAGATTGAAGATCAAAGATTCAGTCGGGGTGGGCGGACTTGAACCGCCGACCCCCGCGTCCCAAACGCGGGAGTCGGGTGGTCAGGCACTAACAGCAACAGCACGGCGGTTCGACAGGGAGAAAATCACCGTCCACTCCCGCATTTGGGACGCTTTAGATGTCGTCCCAAATGCGGGAGTGGCTTTTTAAATCTCCGGTTCTGCTTCCCGTTCAATCTCGGCGAGCAGGGTGCGAAGCAAAGTAGCTAACTGCCCGCCTGCGGGCGAAGGTGAGGCTTGGCTCAGCCGTGCGATGCGCGCGGCGACATTGCTTGTTTTTAGGAAAGCATATTCCTTGTCGGTGGTGAACAAACTGCTGTGCATCAAATTCAACGATACCGCTTTATAGTCGGCGAGAGAGGCAGCGCGTTCCAAACCGTATTGGGCGTGTCCATGCCGGAACTTGTGCGCGGTCAATGGCGGACAACCTGCGCGGACGAGGATCTTCTGCATCTGTTCGTTGAGGGCGTTGCGCCGGTGGCGCGTTGGTGGATCACCCACAAGTCGTTGCTTTAAACCGAAAGCAACATTGATGTTCGGATACCAATAGATCATTTGTTGGGCGCGGAGATAAGCGTCCCACGCCACTACGACCGCGAGCAGATCAGGAATGTTATAGAGATGCGTCAAGCCGTATTTACCACTCTTGGTTTGCACGCCGAGCGACGGAAACTGTTTGATCTCCCGACGGGACAACTCGACACACTCAACAGGCAAGGAACAAAAGGCGCCAGGGCGCATCCCTGATAAAAACAAAAATGCGGCTGCCGCTTGATCGCGCCAAGTGAGCAGGTCGCCATCGTCACGCGGCAGGGCGACGATGGCGCGCACCATTTCCAATGTAACGCCTTCTGGCTCCTTGCGTGGCACTGCTGCACATTGACGCGGTGGTTGTAAGGTGGCGATCCACATTAGAGTGATCGCCGGGTATGTAGCGGCGTGATACAACATTAACCAATCGAAGAATTGCCGCGCAGATTGAAGCGTGCGCTTAATGCCATTCGGAGTCATTCGAGCTACGTCGAGCAAATAGCGCGGTAAGACGGGCCGTTTCTCTTGCGCAGCGGGCAGCGGTACATCGTCCAACCACTGCAAAGTATGATTGAGCCACGACTTATGCCGGTACACCGTGGTGCTGTCACGTTGCCGCACTTCAGATAAATAGCGCAAATACTCTCGCGTCAAAAGGTAATTGTCCCGGCAGATCATCGGACACCTCGTTGCACTTGCGCGCCGCAGTGCGGGCAGGAGGCGACTAACATCTTCACCCCATATTTGCGTGTCACTGTCGGTTGATGGAGTTCCACCACGCATTTGCATTTCACGCAATACGCTTGTCCCTCTCCCATGCGTTTCGGCTTTGCTTTAGGTTGGGCGGCGAACCATGCTGCGACAGTTGCGCCATGAAACCAATGTGAATCGGCGGCATACGTTGGCAACCCTTGTGTTTGATATGTCTCCAACTGTGCAGTCGTAACTCCCAGTTCTTGCGCCAGTTCACTCGGCGTATATAACATATCCAACAACCCCCTCGCACGTTTACGCGCTGATGGAAAGGACATCTCTTGTGAGTTCATAAATACCTCCTCCGTTAATTAGAAACAACTATAAACAGATGTTGTCAATTTGACTATCGCACGGGTGTTCGGCGCACGGCGGTGCACGCGCGCGGCAGGGAGTGAGGAACATCAGATTGACGAGCGTTAGGTGGGCAGCAAAATCCCCCATGCGCGCGGTAGTTTTAGGCGAAATAAAACGATATGCAAATGAGAAGCCGCTTTATATCGGCGAAGCCAAGTGGGGAGAGAAGGCAGTGGAGAACTCAGTTTACACGGCGCTCAAAGAGCGGGCGCAAAAAGTGTTGGCGTGCATGGAGAATAAAAAGGAATGGACGATGCAGCTCGCGCTGTTTGCCCGGCGGGGCTTCACGCCGCCGGTGATCAGCGCCGCGAAAGATGATCAAACACGGCTAATAACGTTTGAGAAGATCGCTGCGGATTTGGAGAAGATCGAGCGACGCGCGATCCGGTGAATCTGATGTTAGATGGCGCTCTTAAGGCACGCCCCAATCGGGCGCAGTGGCAACCTCAATATGATCGATGTTTATCCCATCACCATATCAAAAAACGCTATTTATCTAAGCGGCGTTTTTTGATATGCAACATTCAGCAATTACGAATATCCCTAAAAAAGCACTGGTCAGTTATTTTTATTCTTATGTATTGACATATTGTAACTTTTAATGCTATCATCCGCTAATGTTACATCGTTCTTAGCACATTAAATACAACGCGCCCGGATTGCTCCGAGCGCGAAGGCTGACCGGGTTAGCGGTCAGCGTGGAAAAGTGTATCACATACCATACGGTGATCGCAAATCCCGCTGAATCGTTTATCCGGTCAGCGGGATTTTTTTATTGCAGACCGCGCGGCGAGTGAGCGACAGCCATGAACCTTACTCGCGGCGCGATCTGTGCCGTGACACATTGGAGCGCGAGTCTCCTCCTCCTCCTCTCGCGCTCCAACGTGTCAACAAGGAGGATGTATGTTGAAGCAAAAAATCAAAGTCGAACAAGTTTATTGCCTCCCCTTGCCGGTCGCGCTCAGCTTCCCCTCGCAATTTCCCTTGACATAAGGAGTGTATATGATTTATAGTAAACCAAAACAAACCGATATAAACCGTTTTCGAGATAGAGGAAATATGGGTAAACAACGCGCGCTCTCCATCAGGCTTCCAGCCGCTTTAGCGAAAAAAATTCAGCGTAAGGCAACTCACGAACACCGCAGCATTAATGCGACGGTGGTTCATTTGTTGGATCGGATGCTTGCCGATCCAATGCTTGCTGAAGAAGCCACACTGCTTCCTGATTCAAAGAGCGGAGATTCTTCTTTGCACGTTGGGCAAGCACCTTCCACATCTTCTGCGGAATCCTGATACTGAGTGCCACGGTGTCATCATCTTTATATAGTTTTTGTCGAGGCATAGCGATATTGTAATACAAAATTCTTTTTGGTTTGAAATGGTTTATTGGAGTCCACAATGCAAATCAAAGTCAAAAATGTCAGAAACTTAGCAGCAAAGATTTCTTGTAATCTCATTGATTTAATGCCTCACCGTTTTTGTGGCGCGCTCTACGACCCCGATTTGGATGAGTTGAACGTCTTTTTTGCCGGCACCGAAATAATTGGGAATGACGATGCGTTTCGGAAATTTTGCTCACGTCAACCCCTCTCCCTCTCCCAAAAACTCCTCGCGGGACAAGCGATGCTCGTCTTCGATCAGCAGCGTCACCAAGTCTTTGCGGTGCGCGCCTCGCACCTGTCGCTAGAATCCGCGCGAAGCAAAGTGCAAGCATTGGAGAATCGTAATGCTCGCTAAATTTCTCCCCCTGCCCCTCTCCATGCCGGCGACACTTCCCGCCGCCTTCGGGTATCCACTCAACGCCACACACGAAGCGCATCGTTTCTTCGGCGCGTATTGGGAACCGGGCGGCGACGAATTGATGATCACCGATGGCGCAAACGCCTACACCAGCGCGATCTACGAAGGTTGGATCGCTTTCCACAATCACCCGCTCGTCGCGCCGTTGTGGGGGCTGCTTCAAGATCGCGGGATGCACTTTGGCAGTTCCGAAGAACCAGCGACGCACATTCTCATCGTGGATCGCGTTGAACAAAAACTTTATGCGGCATCGATCAACGAAGGACGAAGTTTTCTCGCAACGCAACATCCGCGACGTGAAACAGTACGGCTCACGCGCCACGAATGGGAGCAACTCGCCGCCGAGATCACGAAGAAGATGCGCGGAATTCCCGCGCCAAGCCAAGAAGAGATCATCGCAGTTTACCAAGCAAGCGTGGCGACGGTGCAAGCGATGATCGCCGAGTTGGATGCGCTGTTGGTGCGCCTTGAAGACGGCGTGGTAGCGCCATGATAGATAACAAAGTTGACAAGAAGAGTCAACAGAATGTTAGCGAATTCTCAAGCGTTTTACCCGTCTGGTTGTGTTCGATCATGGGATCAACAAATTTCTCAGGAGGCTCGCTATGAGCAAAAATGATCGACATTCACCACAAAAACTTCGCAAAACATTCATCTCCATCAAACGCGGCTTGAGCGAAGACCCAAAGCACCGCGAAAGAATGGGCAACCGAGTCTGGCTCTATATGCACATTGTAGATAAAGCAGATTGGGAGACTGGCATCGTTTATGACTGGAAAGATAAAGACGAAGCGGCAGATATGGTACTCGGTTGGCGCACCTTGCAAGACCAGAGGCAAGAGTTGGAAAAACTTGGCTACATCAAGTGTAGCCAAAGACAGCACAGCTTAGACATTCTCATTTACAGCTGGATCAACCCTCGTTCTTACAGCGGCGAGGTGTTGAACAAACGCAGTCAGGGTACGGAAATTCCCGTACCCTCGCAACACGATCAGGGTACGGGAAAAAGCGTACCCTCACAGCCCCAGGATACGGGAAAAAGCGTATCCTCGCAAATTCCAGGGTACGACGCAGGTATGAAGAGAGTTCCGTATCCTTTCAATAAGGATCACAGATCACATGATGAGGTTGCTGACGCAACGCGCTTACGCGCCGAAGCCCTTGCCAACATTCGTGGATGGAATGAAGTGCTAGTTCGACTGGCAATTGCCTTTAGTGAAGAATCCGGAATAGCGTTACCCAACCCCAAATCCGGGTCAAAAAGTAATGGGCGCAAGAAGGGAAAGAACGAGTTTGCCGAAGTGCAAAAAAAATGGCGGGCGCCTCTGGTTGAGCTCTTTACGGATCAATGTGGTGAAGACGAAACATTTACAGCGCAGGTGATTCGTGACGCCGTGAAAAAAATGCGCGCTGATGATTTTACGATCAGCGATCCGAATTCCATTTTGAAAAACGCCAAAAGTGTCGCCGGTAAAAAGCGCACCGCCGCTCGCGCCAATGGAAACGGCAACGGACACGGCACTAATGGCAACGGCAACGGACACGGTGCCAACGGCAACGGTCAACCACACATGATCGAAGGCGCGATTTTGACCGAACCGGAATATCAAGAGTTTTGTGCGGCATGGCGACCTGCCGACAAAGAAGGTCGCCGCGCGTTGAAAGCAAAGTATCAACAACTGGCGGCACAACAGCAGTCGCCTAACGAGGATCTATGACATTAGCGAGAGACGTAGCCAAAAATCTTTTAAACACGGCGACTTCATTTCAGGTGATGCCGGACGATTCGCATCCACTGATCGGGCAACGTCTAGTGCGTCGTCTCTCCGGGGCGCGTTCCAATGCGCGCTGCGCTTGCGCGCGTTGCGGAGATTATCGGCAGGTGATTTCGTTCACTGTCATTGGCGTAGCGAATTCTCATGCCGCACCACGCGGTCAGTGGGCGACCGGTGACAACGGCGAAACATTGCTTATTCAGGATTACCGGGTTGAGCCGTGTGTGTGCAACGTCGAAGCAGCTCTGCAAATGACCGTGCATCAAGAGAATCTTCGCGCCAATTCCGGGATGCTCACTAATGAGCTCAATCGCACACTGGATGATCTTGCGATACAAGGCGCGGGCTCAATAGCGATGATCGCCGCCGCCAAAGACATGATCGGTAGCCAACCGTTCGGGATGCTCACCATTCATGGTGGACCCGGCAATGGCAAAACCTTGTTGATGCAAGCCATGGTCAATCATTTCATTGGCGTGGGGCAAACTGCCAAGTATCGCAAGCTAAGCGCCTTGCTGGATGATCTACGCGATGGATATAGCGATGGAAAATTTGAAGCGACCGCACGCTTCCATGAATATGCGATGTGCAAATTTTTAGGACTCGATGAGTTCGATAAAGCCCATCTCACGGGTTACGCCGAGAAGAAAGTGGATGATCTGATCGATGAACGCTACCGCTACGGACAGGAACATGGCGACGCGCAACGCTTCACGGTGATTGCCATGAACGATGATCGCCTGCCCTTCGAATCGCTGCCGTCACACATTCTCTCGCGGTTGCGCTATGGGATAAACACGGCGGGCGGGTTTCGGGTGATTCACAACACGGACCCGGACTGCCGCCAAGATGGATTATGACGACACGCCAAAATCATATGACTGAAACTCGTTTGCAAGACCTCAACACACCGCCTTACAACCTCGAAGCCGAAGAAGCCGTGCTGGGTTCGGTGCTGATCGATCCCGAATCGTTTTTTGATGTCGCCCAGTTTCTTAAGCCCAAAGATTTTCACACCGTCAAACATCAGTGGATATGGGATGTGTTCGTCTATCTGCATGATCAGAGTTCGCCAATTGATCTACTGACGACTCAAAATGAACTTGAGAAGCGAACTCAACTCAACGACATTGGCGGAGCCGCTTACCTGACGCGACTCGTCACCCTCACCCCGACCGCCTACAACGCCGCCGCCTACGGACGCATGATCGAAGAAGCGGCGACGCGGCGGCGATTGATCATCGCCGCAGGTGATATTGCCAAACTCGCTTACGAAACCGGCACTGACATCAACACCGTCGTCGGCGAATCAGAGAAGGCGTTGTTCGCGGTGAGTGAACGGCGCAGCGCCCAAGAGGTGTTCTCTGCAAACGATGTGATGAGCGCGTATTACGACCGGGTGAAGTTTTTATACGATCACAGAGACGAGATGCTCGGCGTGCCTACCGGCTTCAGCGATTTGGATCGGTTGCTCGGCGGGATGCAGCCTTCTGATTTGCTGCTCATCGCCGGGCGTCCCGGACGCGGCAAAACGAGTTTTATGCTCTCGGTGGCGCTTCATGCCATCAAAGAGGCTCAAAAGAAAGTGGCTGTGTTTTCTTTAGAAATGTCCAACGATCAATTAGCTTCGCGTCTCATCGCGCAAGAAACGCACATTGACTCGCAACGCTTACGGCAAGGGCAGCTCGAAGAGGATGAGTGGAGTCGCTTCACCGAAGCCGTGAAGATGGTGAGTGAAACGCATCTCTATATGGACGACACACCGGCGATCTCCGCGCTGCAACTTCGCACCAAATGCCGCCGCTTGCATAGCGAAGTCAAACTCGATCTGATCGTCGTGGATTACTTGCAACTGATGACTGCCGACTCGCGTATTGATAACCG
>Ga0163199_1002092_pt1 | contig 12341 bp, 10 predicted proteins | sample PL_2010_150m_FD_113537 | JGI IMG/M metagenome (GOLD analysis project Ga0163199, IMG submission 113537) | Freshwater microbial communities from Powell Lake, British Columbia, Canada to study Microbial Dark Matter (Phase II) - PL_2010_150m | ecosystem: Environmental > Aquatic > Freshwater > Lake ... | reverse complement strand
GCCACCGACATCGTAGACGTAACCGACACGGTAACCTGCGACCACGCCTCAGGCGCCACCTTCCCACTAGGAACAACCCTAGTAACCTGCACCGCAACCGACGCAGCACTCAACACTCAAACCAAAACATTCACAGTAAAAGTCGTCGACAGCACGCCGCCAGTCATTTCTGGCACTCCGGCAAGCTTCAGCGTTGAGGCAACCAGCCCAAGCGGCGCAGTGGCAACTTACTCACTGCCAACCGCCAGCGACATTGTTGACGTGACTGACGTGGTAAGCTGCGCGCCAGTTTCCGGCTCGCTTTTCAACCTTGGCCCTAACACGGTAACCTGCAACGCTCAAGACGCCGCAGGCAACCACGCAACCGCCACAATCTTCACAGTAACAGTTGTCGACTCAACGCCTCCGTCGGTTTCTCTTTCGGCGCCTTCGACGGGTGTTTATGTCAACACTGCGACTGTAGACTTTTCGGGAAGCGCGACTGACATCGTGCAGCTCGCAACTGCAACGCTCATGACTACGCAGAGCGGCCACTGGGCATCGGTTGGAGCTACGCAAGCAATTTCCGGCACGAGTTCTCCAATTAGTTTTGCCGGAGTTAGCATGCCGGAAGGAACGTTCACGTGGAACATCATGGTGTGCGACGCTGCGGGCAACTGCGCGACTAACGGCGCGAACAGGAAGATTACTGTTGACCGAACGCCGCCCGTTGTTTCAAGCCTAGTTTGGCCGAACGACAACGTCAATTCGAGCACGGCAAGCATTACTTTCAAGGCCGTTGTTTCTGACGACGTGCTTTTGGCAAGCGCGGGCTTGCTAAGCAACTATTCAGGCGTGTGGACCGGCGCTGGGACGAACTCTTCCCTGGTCGGTTCGATTGCGGAAGTAAAGGCAACCGGCTTGCCACAGAACAAGCGTTTCTTGTGGACTTTCGCGGCTTGCGACGCTGCTGGCAACTGTGCGGTGTACAACCAAAACCGCACTGCGATTGTTGACTTGGCTGCGCCAGACTTCGACTCGCCCACGCTGTTGATTAACTCGCCTGCAAACCAGTACAACTCTAGCTCGCGGTCAATCACGTTCAACGTGACTGCGTCTGACAACGTGCAGCTGGCAAACATTTCAGTTTGGACTAATTCGACTGGAGTGTGGCAGCGCAACGCGACGAACAGTTCTCTCGACGCGTCGAACAACAACTCGGTCTTGCTAGTAACCGTGGCCAACTTGCCTGAAGGCGCGCGTTTCGAGTGGGCGATTGAAGTTTGCGACGTTGCGGGCAACTGCAAGCTCTCAACCAACCGCACTGCAATAGTAGACTTGACCAACCCGGCTGCGGCAATAGTAAACGCTTTTGCACCAAGCCTGACGAACATCTTCGTCAACGCTTCAGTGTCTGACGCCAATCCTATTGTCTCAATCCAGCTCTTTGTTGAACGCACTGGAGCGACCGACGTTTACACGATGCAGCAGACAACTGCAAACCCCAACGACGCTAACGGGTACTACAACTACACGTTTGGCGCTGGGTTTGACACGTACAAGATGACGGTCAAGGTTGTCGACGCTGCTGGCAACGTTAACATAACGCCGGTGACGACTGTCGGCATTTCGCCGCCCTCGTCAAGCGGAACCTCTGGCGGTCCAAGCGGTGGCTCAGGCGGAGTTTACATAGCTCCAGCTGCAACCCCGACTCCAACGCCACAAGCAACCGTACAGCCCCCGTCAAACAACGGACAAACGCCTTCAACTGTTGAAGTCGTGGCAACTCCTACGCCGGTCCCGACCGCGCAGCCAAGCGGCCCGACTGACGCAGAAATGCAGGCAGCCCGCGATGCGGTAAACACTGCAACCCAGTCGGTTGCAGCCGCTGAAGCAGCAGGCAGGGACACGACTGACGCGCAGGCAATGCTTGGCTTGGCCAACCAGTTCTTGATGAACAGGCAGCCTGGACAGGCAACTGCTTACGCCGAACTTGCAATGCTGAAGAACCCGGCTGGCACCGCGCCTACCGGCGTTACAGTGCAACAGGCGGCGCCAGCTTCTGGCCTGACTGGTTTTGTTACCAGCGCCGGGCAGAACAACGGCTTCAAGATACTCGCAGGAATACTCCTGCTAGTTGCGTTGGGCTACGTTGCATTCATGGCGCGCAAGAAAAAGTAATTCCGTCCGTTAAAAGCCAAAAGACATTTTAAGGGGGCTTAACTCCCCCTTTCCCTTCTTTTTTGTTTTAACAAAAACACAGCACGAGCCTTTTTGCATTAGCATTAACTGCTGGCACGACGGGAGTCGGAAAACTGACGGGCAGCCCAACGACAATAAAAGCTTGAAACTTCACTAGCAAGGCTATGGCAAGCGAACTAAAAGCGCATCTTACAGACTGGAAAAAGACTGCAGCCGGGCTTTACGACAGGGGCGCAACGCTGCAAGCCGAGCTTTCACTTACCGACACATACTACCTCCAGCCGCAAGGATTCGTGCTGAAAATAACGCAAACAAAGGCAGGCGCAACGCTCGTAAAACTCAAGGCCGAAGGAAAAGGGTTTACAACTCTTTCAAGCGAGAGGATTGACGCTGAAAAACTCGAGGCAAAAAAACAAGGGCTTGCGAAAGAGTTCGGAGTGCGGGCAGAACTAAAGAAAAGGCGCCTAGTTTTCGGCTACCAACACTACGCCGTGCTCCTAGAGCTCATTGAAGGGCTTGGAGAATTCATGATAGTGCAAGGCGAGACGGTACCACCATCAATTTTTGAAGAACTCGGCGTGGACAACCCGCAATTCGTGACTGTTTCTTTCGACGAGCTAAAGATACGCAAGGATGGACAGACAAAAAACTGATTATCAAAGCTACACTCGCGCAACTAGTACGACGTAATTCTGTCCATAGTGTTTTGCGCACTTGGGGCACAGCGTGTACCAAAAGTAGAGCGTCTTACACTGCCGGCCTTTCGACTTTACGAATTGGTTCATTTCTTTTATCCACTTGCCCATTTCGCCGAAAGAGCCGGAAAAGACTTTTGTGAGGAAAGTTCCCGAAATCTTTTCCATGCTCTTGCCGGGAACTGGCTTGCCAACTGCAATGAAAAGGTCAGACCCCCAAAGCGAAGACTCGTCGCACAATAAGAGAGGCGTTTTGGCAATCGCGCCAGCCGCTGCAATCGCAGCCATATTCCTAGTCATGACCTTGCCAAAATTAAGCGGAATGTGAAAAAAGCTCGCAACACGATCCTTTAGGAAAAGCTTGCCTTTCCACTTGACTAGCTTGCCGTCCCACGGCTTGGGGTCGAACTTCGGGCAGCAGCCTGTCTCTGACTTCGCGTAAATCTTGCCAACCGCCACTCAAACCACCCAAACCAACTACAAAACCCAAGTATAAAACGTTATCAGAACTCCAGGCGTACGGGCAGATAGCCCACCTTTTCATATTCAATCAATAACCACAAAGCGTTCTGTTTGAGCGTTTGCAGTTAGCTGTTTCTTGCAGTTTTTCAGGCGTTTGGTTGTTAAAGAAAGCCAGCTTAAATACCGGTTTGGCGCATAAGTTCCATGAATAAGCTAAGGCACACGCGTTGTGCGCGGCCGTACGTGGTGAGCGTTTGAACAAAAAAATTGCGGGTTCTTTGTTGCTTCTTGTTTTCCTGGCTTTTGTTCGAGCCGACGGGTTTCACGTTTCAGACTACCAGCTTCACATGGAGGAGCCCGGCCAGAAGGCGGTGATTTCGTGGGACGGGCAAACCGAGACGATGATTTTGTCTTCTGCTGTGAAGTCGGATAACCTATCCAATATTGCCTGGGTGGTCCCCATCCAGTCGTACTCCAAGCCCGAAGTCAGTGAAGGGAACAACAGCGTGTTCGAGAACCTAGTAAACTATTTCGAGAAGCCGGAAGACGAGCAGTATTACCCCCGCACTTTTGCAGGTGGCGGCGTACAGGTTTTGGAAACCAAGGAACTCGGCCTATACGATATTGCCATCCTAAAGGCAACCAGCTCGGCGGACTTACTGAAGTGGCTGCAGGACAACGGCTACTTGGTTCCGGCCGAAGCTAAAAGCGTCCTGGACAAGTACGTCGCAAAGGGCAACTACTATTTCGTCGCGAACAAGATTGACTTGAAAAACAAGTTCGCGCAACAACTGGAGGAAGTCGACCAGTTGGTTGGTGAAACAAAGCAGGCGTACCGAAATAGTTGCGACGAGATTACGCAAATATTCTACGATTTTGGAATCAACGAGTCAGCCTATCATTTCGACTACAAGAACGACGCCAATTGGCGTTCCAGGGCCGACTTCTGTTTCTTTGGCCGCAATTTAAAACACGGGCATTACCGCGACAAGAGTGCGCTAGACATATTGAACGCGCACCTAAACGACCGTCTTGATACTGAGTTCAAAAACCAGGGTGTTGAACGGGAAATTAAGGTCGGCCTAGGCAACGGCCTTGTTATACGCGCGAACTCCAGCATAGTCACCAGGCTGGCTTATAGCACTAACGTCTTGGACTATAATTACGGCTCTGGTTTCGAAGATGACGACAATTACTTCACCATTTCCCGGAACAACTCTATTCTGATAACTTTTCGTACAACTGCGTCCACTCTGGATCGCCGGACTCACGGCATATCCCTCCCTAGCAACGTTATTGCTGACATTGATCACGGCTACAAGCGAAAGGTAAACGGAACTGATGCTGCGATAATCAAGGAGTTCTTTTCACTAAAGGGAGCTGCGTACGAACAGGTTATGGCCGAACTGGCCAAGCGAAGCAAGATTGTTGGCGACAAAATCGAGCCCACCATATTAGATATGAAAAAAGCGTTTGGAACCAAGTTGAAAGAAATAACCGAGTATGACGCCGAGCTTTTCGGTTATAGCGACGAAGGAGAACTTCAGTCTAAAGTATACGGGCTTTATAACTACGGGCATCAACAAGGGCAGGGCGGCCGAATACCTATGCAAAAATACGAGGAGTTGTACGACGCCCTGGTTGGCCTCAAGCGCGGCTTAGGCACGCCACTCCAGATAACCTTCCATCCTCCTGCGCCTTATTTCCCGCTCGAGATATCGAGCTTGAACGCAGGGCAGGGAAACATCGAAGTTTACGTGCTGGGCAATTCCCCGGCCCGCGACAAGAACAACGTGCTAAAGGTGGACACGACTAAGCAGGTTAGCGAAACATTGCAGACACAGCTCGAAGGCATTGGCGTTTCACCGCGCTATGCCACCCGGTTAACGTATGTGGGCGCGTTAAAAGACTTGTCGTCTGACGCCGAGTTCGACGTCGAAGCGTCGCCAGTATTCATGGCTACACCGCGCCCAACGGATAACGTGATTCCCTCCACGGTGTTGACGCCTTCCCCAACAAGCCAGCCAAGTACTGAAACGGCAACCCCGGCGCCTTCCGCGTCAATCCAACCCAGCGGCCTGCCAAGTATTCCAAGCGTGACGCCAACTGAAACACCGACCCACCGCTTGGTTGAAGCAATCTGGAAGTGGCTTAGCAGTTTATTCAAGTAGGCAAAGCAGGACTAGGGGCTCAAACGGTTACTAAGCTTAATCAGAACTCAAGGTCTTCCGTCATTGGCCTTGCGGCCTAGGTACTCAAAAGATTCATCACCAGGAGATACTGCTTGGCGGAAGATAAAAAGGGTTCGACTTTGCACGGAAGATGGAGAATTAACCACGCAGATTCGGTGTGCGAAGGTGTTCCGCTATGGCGCCTTGCCCTTTCTTAAGCAATTGCTTGAAAAGCTGGATTGTGCGGTCTTCGACTCGCAGGTCGAACCAATGAAGCTGCCCGTCTGGCGACACGAAGCAATTCGCCTTGGAAACGTCCAAAAGGCCCAATCTTTGAAGCCTCGCCTGCTCTTCATTAAACCTACGCTGGATAGCCATTAGTCTCCCACGGAATGGCGCTTGCTTGAGATCGTTGTCAAGAATTTCTTGATAGGCGGGTTCCTTCCGGTCCTCCATCAACTGCAGAAAAAACTCCCCGCGCGAGTCTGCATCAAACTGCGCGTACTGTTCGACTGCATTGCATTTCGCGCCCCTTGCCATCAACGCGCTCCACAAGTCCCTTCCGTCGACAGTTTTATCGTGCCGCCTGCCAACCTTTAAAACAAAGCTTTGTTGGTCCGGTAAGGACACCCTAAAAACACCAGCACGAGTATACGCTCTTCTTTTCTCCCCGGCAATCCGTTCCACAACTGCAGCGCCGCCTTTTTTGAGCGGTACTCCAACCCGATCAGGTAGAACTCTCGATGCCTCAGCATTAGCGACGTTACTACGGATTTCGGCAAAGACTTCAGATAATGCGGGGTTTTGCTCAAGCACTGCTTTTCCTTTTGGCGTCCACAAAGCGGAAAACCGCGCGGCAGACACCGGATCGGTCCAAACGACATTTCTCGGAAGATGTTCGCGCAATTCGAGCGCCAAACCAGGATATCTCGCAGGCCCCAAACTAACTACCCGAAGATGCTTCCAAAGCCGCTTGCGGCCTCGTCGGCTTCTTTTTGCAGCGTTTCGATTACTTTTGCCTTTACTTCCGGCGTGGCTTCCTTGATTCCTTCAACCGGCTTTACGCGTGCGGCGTATTTCTGCGCTAGTGCGGCATCCTCGCACTTGAAATGCAAAACTACTTTTCCTGCAGGCAGGCCGAGCGCGGAACTGTCCTTGAGGGTATAGCCGAGTCTTGAAAAAGCGTCGTCAGCGTAAGGGTCTAACTCTAGCACTTTCTTGAGCTCGTTTTGTTTTGCAGCGTCAATTTCGAATACAAATTCCATTTAAATCACCCTTGTTGAAAATCTTTGTACTTCAAGCTAAGAGCCTCGGACGAGGATTGAACTCGCGACCTCCTGTTTACGAAACAGGCGCTCTACCGCTGAGCTACCGAGGCAAACCCACTAAAAGCTTCAATAAAAATGTGGCAAAACGATTATATAACCCGGAAGGATTCGGGGGAAAACGAGCAAGGCCGGTGCTCGAGCTGCTCGATAGTGTCGATTCGGGCGTCAAGCGGCTTGGTCTTGCGCAGTTCGTACACGAACGCGTCAACGTCTTTCTCTTCGCCGCACGCGTACACTTCCACGCTGCCGTCGGCAAGGTTGTCGGCGTAGCCGGTGACGTTAAACTTGCGGGCAAGCTGCCGGCAGTGAAAACGGTAGCCTACGCCTTGCACTTCGCCGGTCACTTTAAGCTTGGCTTCAACTAGCAAGAAAACCACACCCCGCCAGGCCGGGCTATTCTAATTCGCCGTCCTGCAACTCGCTTTCTGAAGCTGCTGCAGCATGCGCCTTTCTCTTTTTCGCTCGCGGCTTGCCGTGCTCGTGGTCGCTTGTAATGCGCGACAACTCGTGAAGCACTTCGCGAATCGAGGCATTCAAGTCCCAAACGCTCTTGTGAAGAGAAGTTTCGGGAGTGGAAGCGCTATAGTATTTGCCGTGAATCAAGAGCTTTCCTTTCACGTTGTAACGTCGCTTCTTGCCTTCCTGAAAGCTTTTGACGTGGATTGCAAGGTAGTCTGCAGGCACGCTGCGGTCAATCTTAGCCAAGAAGGCAGCGCCAGCAGCGCGAATGCTTTCTACAAACGGCTTTTCGTCCTCGCGCAGCCCGTAAACAAGCACGGGTTCCTGCGCAGGTTTTATCACGGAGTGCAGCACGTCGCGCACGCTGAGCAGTCCCATTGGAACTCCGCCCTCCACTACGAACAGCGCTGAGGCGTCTTGGGCAAGCATGCGGTCTATTGCTTGGCGCAAGGAAGTCTCGGGAGAAACCGCCTCGTTTGCCGGGAGCATTACTGAAACCACTTTCTCTAGCCCTGCGTTGTAAGTCGGCGCGGCCTGAATTTCTCTCGGAGGCCGGTCTGTCTGGCGCGCTACAACCCGGCAGGCAACTTCAAAGCTGGAAATGCTGCCCGAAAGCTTTCCATTCGAGTCCACCACTGCCAGGTGGAAAACGCCGAGTTCACGCATTTTTGAGCGCGCCTGGGTCACGGTAGCGCCTTCCTCTATCGTTGCGCCAACGCGCGACATGAAATCGGCTACAGTCTTGCCTTTAGTGGCTGAAGCTGCAAGCAAAAGCTTTAGCGATGAAGTCCGAGAGATTGCACCGACCAGCCCTTTCTTGTTCACTAGCGGTATTATTCTAGAATGCGTGTCAAAAAAGTTGAGGACGAGTTCTTCCGGCGTGGTCGCTTCGCTTGCAACGGCCGTCCTTAGCATGACGTTCTCGCACTTGGCGCGCAACGGGTCTTCGTGAAAGTCTAGCAAACACCTGTCGTCAACAATCCCGACTACCTGCTTGTTGTCAACCACTACTGCAGCTTTGAGCGGCGAGTGGGCGATTATCGAGAGGGCTTTAGACACTGGAGTCTGGGTTCCCACGGACTCTACTTTTGAAACTAAGTCGGATACTTCCACCAAGCAAATCCCCTCGTGTTCTTTACTTGTACTTCAGGCTAATCAAATTACCTTGAACCAGCGGCCCAAGTTTATCAGCAACACTAGCAGAACGGCAAAGCCTATAAGGTTGGCGGCAAGCAACGCCTTTCTTTCCGAGGCAGCCCCCTTGCCAAAAGCCGCCTTGAATTCTTCAAAAAATATTCGGTGCCCATCGGTGACGAACACCGGCATTAGGTTTACTACTGACAATGCAAAGTTGAGAACTGCGGTTAGGCCAAGCACGCTGGCGATGAACGAAAGCAGGGCGTAAAGCCAGCTCCAACCAGGGTAAGGCTTGTTGTCAACAGAAAACGCCAGCGACTGGGAAAGCACTACGCCCATCTTCTTTTCAGAATTGAGCTTGATTTCGCGGGCAACCGCACCGGCAGTTATCCACACGGAATCACCGGGCGCCTTGGCGTCGACAACATTGCGAATGTCGTTGACTGAAAACACGGGTTTGCCGTCAAAGTTGGTCACTAGCTCGCCAACTTGCAGAACGCCGTCTGAAGGCGAGCCTGCAACCACGCTTGAAACGCTTACAGCGTAAAGCGGCACGTTCTTAGTTTCGCCAGACGACTTAACTACTAGCTCGCCGCTTGTCGCAGACTTTGCGGCAGCGAAATAAAAATCGTTGAGGTTGCGCACTTCAACATCGTTGAGGGTTTGAATCATCTGCCCGGGCGCAATCAAACCAAAAGCGCTCGAATTTGAAGGCACGCCCGTAATTACCACGCCCTCGGACGCCATCTGCTGGCCGATTCCAGCCCCAAAGGCAAGAACAATAAAAAGCAGGAAGAACACGAAATTGGAAGTGCTGCCCGCTACAAGCACCCTGCGCTTTTTCCACAACTCGGCGCGCTTGAACTTTGCCTCGTCAGGCTCGACAAAAGCGCCGACAGGCAGAAAACCGAATAGAAGAATTCCTGACGAGCGCACAGGCACTTTCTCGGCAGCTGCAAGCACGCCGTGAGCCACCTCGTGGACTATTGCAACAATTGCAATTGCGATAAGCCCTTCCCAAAACGGGAGAGTTATTCCAGGTACTACTGGCGCAACTCCAGACAAGGCAGTCTTGGTAACAAAAATGTTTGCAGCAGAAAACACTATTGCAAGAAACCCGATTGAAGCCAACCCGAACAGCAAGCCGATTGGAAGCGACCAAGAGTTTAACCACGAGCTTGCCGCAGGCATTGATTGCAGCCAAAGGTAGAACAACGAAAGCCCAAGCGCGTGAACTGCAACCTTGCCCCAGTTTGCCTTGCCCTGAATGTAAAGCGAGTAAGGAACGCCAAACCCGAAGCTCAATCCGAATTCAGTTAGCTCGCGGGCCGCCCTGGGGTGGCCCTCGCCCAACTGTTTCATAAACTTCAAGCCGTTCTTTCCGCGCACCAGCAAAAGACCGTACCACCCTTCGCACTTTAAGATGCCTTGCAAAAGAAGCCCGGAAAAGATAAGGTCGGACAGAATTACGCCAGCCTTGAGGACGCTGGACTCGGAGGAAAGCGCAGCAACAAAGAATACGACTGCCGAAATAACGACTATTGCAACTGCGTTTATCTTGTCGCTCAACTTCATTATGGTTACACCGCCGTGTTCTACCCGCAAAAGCACTATTGCAACGGGGGGCAGGCCGGCTTTCAAGATATAAAACGCGGCTCGTTCTTATTGGTTTGCCCTGAAAGCCAGAGGGCGCGCAATTAATAATTTTGTTTTGCCCTGCATATGGTTGTCTGAAACAATACGGTGAGAGATTTGGGAGTAGACTTGGGGGGAATAACGGAAAAGCGGCACGTAACGCTAGCAGAATTCAAAGGCAAGCGGCTGGCTATAGACGCATTCAACACGCTCTACCAATTCCTAACGATAATCCGCCAGCCCGACGGCACGCCACTCATGGACGCGCAAGGCAGGATTACTTCGCACTTGAGCGGCCTGTTCTACCGTACGTGCAACCTTCTTGAAGCAGGCATTCGCCCCACTTTTGTCTTTGACGGCACGCCAAGCGAACTTAAAAAGAAAACAATTGCAGAAAGGGCGGCGGCAAAACTGGAAGCCGAAGAATCAATGCGCGCTGCGCGCGAGGCCGGCAGGGTGCAGGAAGCCGCAATGCTAGCGCAGCGCACTGCGCGCCTGACAAGCGAAATGGTTGCCGAAAGCAAGCACTTGCTCGAACTAATGGGCGTACCTTGGGTGCAAGCGCCCTCGGAAGGCGAAGCCCAGTGCGCGGCAATGTGCGCAAGCGGGGTTGCAGAAGCGGCAGCGTCGCAAGACTATGACACGCTGCTCTTTGGTTCTCCAGTGCTAGTGCGCAACGTGACAATTGCCGGCAGGCGAAAGCTCCCGGGAAGGGGAATCTACTCGGAAATATTTCCCGAACAAATTATTCTCAACGAAAGCCTGGCTAAACTGGCAATAACGCGCGAAAAGCTGGTTTGGATTGGAATGCTTGCAGGAACCGACTTTAACGAAGGAATCCACGGGATAGGCCCCAAAAAAGCGCTAAAACTAGTCCTCAAACACGACTCTTTCGAAGGAATCGTAGGCGAACTGGGCGACAAGGCGCAATCATTCGACTGGAAACCCGTTGAAGACTTATTCCTAAAGCCCAACGTCAAGCAAGTCGACTCGCAGCAAACGCGCCTTGGAGAACTCAAGAGAAACGAACTAGTTGAGTTCATGTGCGAACAACGCAGCTTTTCGCGCGACAGGATAGAATCCAGCATCGCGCGCGCCTACAAGGAGCCCCAAGACTCTTCGCAAGCATCACTCAAAAAATGGTTTTGAGTAAAATAGCACTTGCATTCCCGTCGGCTAGCCTAAAGTAGCGTTGAAGCCCGGCACCAAACTCGAGTTGGTGTTGAAGACAAACCCGCTCAACACCGTGCTTGCAAGCGCGCCGGTTATCACGCCTGCAATCAACGCGGGAATTATTATTGCAAGCAGCGCGCTTCCATAGCCAAACTCGTGTGCGTGCTTGACTGCACTAAGGTGCAGCCATACTGAGTAAAGCAAAACTAGGCCGTAGTAAACCAGCGCGAGCACGCTGAAGACTGAGAGCGAATAGTTTCCAAAAACGAACTCAGGAACTGAACCCGCCGGCAAAAGCCCTGAAACAAGCACTATTGCGCCTCCAAACAGCAACAAAAGAAATGAAGCGCCAAAAGCAATTGAAGACAAGTAAAGCTGGTCAATAAGCCCGCCTTTTCCGCCAAACAGCCTTGCAAAAAGCCAGACTATGCAGTTGGCGAGTATTACTTGGATTAACGGCCCCGCAATTGCCCCAACAGTCAAACCTGCGGTTGCAAGCGTGCCAAACGCCATGACCGGCCCGGAAATCTCGGGCGGCAGCGCCTTTGCAAGCTCGTTTGCAAACAAAATCACGCCGGTTGCTGTTGCAACCGCCACTACAATGTACGGCAGCACTAGGCTGAAAAACGCGCGGTAAACTGAAGCAAAATATTTTGCCGCACGAAGCGTGGCCGCAGGCCGCCAGATGCAGCTCAACCAAGCGGCAGTCGAAGAAAACCCGCCGCGCGAGACTACAACAGTCTTGCCAGGCGGGGCTTGCGCTTCCTGCCGTTCTTTGGGCGCAAGCTTTTCTTCTGAAGACAAGGGCTTGGAGCGCTCCTGGCTTAACAGCTTGATTGCCTCGAAAACATCGCGCCGCGTCCAACCTCGCGCCATGCACGCCTGCGCTATCTCTTCCTCGGAAAACCCCGTTTCCATCGTCTGCCTAACATATTCAATAAGTTCGCGGTAAGCCAATTTTCACACCCTTGCATTCATCGCCAGCCAAGCCAACAATGAATAATGAAGAATCCTTGAAACCGCCATAAATAACGCATACTTGGATAATTTCATCCTGCTCAAACCCGCGACGAAAGTAAGCGGGTCGATTACTGGAGAGT
>Ga0163199_1002090_pt1 | contig 12348 bp, 12 predicted proteins | sample PL_2010_150m_FD_113537 | JGI IMG/M metagenome (GOLD analysis project Ga0163199, IMG submission 113537) | Freshwater microbial communities from Powell Lake, British Columbia, Canada to study Microbial Dark Matter (Phase II) - PL_2010_150m | ecosystem: Environmental > Aquatic > Freshwater > Lake ... | reverse complement strand
CGCGCCGCGGCGCGAAATGTATCCCCCGCAGCGAGCAGCACGCTCTTTCCCTGCGCCTGGAAGTGCTTGGCCAGTTTGCCGATGGAGGTCGTCTTTCCGGCGCCGTTGACTCCGGCCAGCATGATGACGAATGGATGATGGCCGTCGGCCGCGAGCGCTCGCTCAAGCGGTGCGATCAGCAGCGCCAGCGCCTCCTGCAGCGCCGCCTTCAGTTCCGTACGCTCGGTCAGACCGCGTTTCTTGACCTGCTGGCGCAGACTATCGAGCAGGAACCGGGTGGCCGCCACCCCGGTGTCGGCGCAAAGCAGCGCAGACTCCAACTCTTCGTATAGCGCCGCGTCGATCTTGCCACCGCTGAACAGGCCGCCGACCTGGGCGCGCGTGCGCGCCAATCCAGCCTTGAGCCGTTCACTCCAGGGTGCGATAGGTGTTGCTTCGACGGGCTTTTTGAGGAAACTGAACATGGAGGTTTGCGCGGCTGGCTGCAAAAACCGCTAAGATACGCTCCGATTTTAGCAGAAGGGTGTGAATGAGAATCCAGTCGTTTCGCCGTTTGTGTCGTTGTTTGTCCGCGCTGGTCATGGCCATGGCCGTGAGCACCGCCGGTGCACAGAGCGGCGTGCAGGAACGAAAACTCGCCAACGGCCTGCGCGTGATCGTGAAAGAAGATCATCGCGCCCCGACCGCGGTGCACATGGTCTGGTACGTTGCCGGCAGCATGGATGAGGTCAGCGGCACCAGCGGCGTGGCGCACGTTCTGGAACATATGATGTTCAAAGGCACGAAGACGGTTAAGAGCGGCGAGTTCTCGCGCCGAATCGCCGCCGCCGGCGGGCGCGAGAATGCCTTCACCAACCGTGACTACACCGCCTATTTCCAGCAGGTTCCGAAATCCGCGCTGGCGCAAATGCTGCAGCTCGAGGCGGACCGCATGTCCAATCTGCTGGTGACCGAGTCCGAGTTCTCGCGCGAAATCAAAGTGGTGATGGAGGAGCGGCGTTTGCGCACCGACGATCAGGCGCGCGCGCTGGTATATGAAGCGCTCAATGCCGAAGCCTACGTCGCCCACCCCTACCGGCGGCCGGTTATCGGCTGGATGAACGATCTCACCAACATGGGTTATCTCGACGCGCGCAACTGGTATGCGCACTGGTACGTGCCGAACAACGCGTTGGTTGTGGTGGTGGGCGATGTCATGGCGGAGGAGGTATTTGCGCTGGCGCAGAGGTATTACGGCCGGATCAAGGCCAGGGCCTTGCCTGTGCGCAAACCCCAGATTGAACCGGAGCAGCGCGGCGTGCGCCGCGTGGTGGTCAAGGCGCCGGCCGAGCTGCCCTATCTGCTGATGGGCTGGAAATGCCCGGTGCTGCGCGATATGGACAAGGACTGGCAGCCCCAAGCGCTGGAGGTGCTGATGTGGGTGCTCGACGGTAACGAGTCGGCGCGGCTCAATCAATCGTTGGTGCGCGAGAGCCGCCTCGCGGGCGAGGTCGGCGCGGGCTACGACCCGATCGGCCGCGGAGCGGGCCTGTGCCTGATCGAGGGTACGCCGAGCAAGGGAAAAAGCGCGGCCGAACTGGAAGCGGGTTTGCGCGCCGAGCTCGCGCGCCTGGTGCAGGACGGGGTCACCGAGGATGAGCTTGCGCGCGTCAAGGCGCAGGTGGTCGCGAGTCAGGTGTTCAAGCGCGATTCGATTTTCGGGCAGGCGATGGAGATCGGCCAGTATGAGACTGCCGGCCTGTCCTACCGCGATATCGACCGGGTGCTCGAAGGTGTCAAGGCGGTCAGCGCCGAGCAGGTGCGCGCCGTGGCGAAGCAGTACCTCGTCGACGACCAACTCACCGTGGTGGTGCTCGACCCGCAGCCACTGGACAATGCAGCGCCGCGCCCGGCGATGCCTGGTGCGAGGCACTGAAATGCCAGTTTCTTTGAATCGAGCGAAAAGTAATCTGCTGCGGCTGGCGGCGGCGCTGGCATTGTCCATCACGGCTTGTGCGGCGCAGGCCGCGCTGCCGATTCAGCACTGGACCGCGGCCTCCGGCGCGCGCGTCTTTTTCGTCGAAAGCCGCAATATTCCGATGCTCGATATCAACGTCGATTTCGACGCAGGCGGACGGCGCGCCGCCTCCGACAAGGCCGGGCTGGGCGGGCTCACGCACACGCTGATCAAGGCGGGATCCGCCGCGCGCGCGGAGGAGGAGATCAGCCGGCGTATCGCAGATGTCGGCGCGCAGCTGGGCGGCAGCGTGGACCGCGATCGCGCCGGCCTGTCCCTGCGCACCCTGTCGAGTGAACGCGAACGAGTGCAGGCGGTAGCGACATTTGCGCAGATGCTGCAGACGCCGGAATTTCCGCAGGCGGCGTTCGCGCGGGAGAAAGCGCGTCTGGTCGATGCGGTCAGCGAGGACGAGACCAAACCCGATTCGATCGCCAGCAAGGCGTTCTACCGCCTGCTGTACGCGGCGCATCCCTACGCACTTTCTCCAACGCCCGGGACCGTAGCGCAAATCGAGCGCGCCGATGTGGTGAATTTCTATCGCGCGCACTACGTCGCCGGGCGCGCCGTGGTAACCATTATCGGCGACGCCGACCGCGCGCTGGCCGAACGCATCGCCGACGAGCTCACCGCGGGACTGCCGCAGGCGACTGGCGCGGCAGTCGCGCTGGCGCCGGTGACTCAACCGGCGAAACAGACGCAGCGCATTGCGCATCCGGCGTCGCAAAGCCATATCCTGCTGGGCCTGCCGGCGATTGCGCGCAACGACCCGGACTATTTTCCGCTGCTGGTCGGAAATTACGTCCTCGGTGGCGGCGGTTTCGTTTCGCGCCTGTACCTCGAAGTGCGCGAGAAACACGGTTTCGCCTATGACGTCTACAGCTATTTCCTGCCACTGGCGCAGGAGGGCCCGTTCCAGATCGGATTGCAGACCAAGAAAGAGCAGGCCGGGGAAGCACTGACGCGCGTGCATGCAGTGCTTGGTGAATTTCTCGAGCGCGGCCCGACTGCTGCTGAACTGAAGGCGGCGAAGCAGAATCTGGTTGGCGGCTTTGCGCTGCGCATAGACAGCAACCGCAAACTGCTCGATCAGGTCGCGATGATCGGCTTTTACCGGCTGCCGCTAGACTGGCTTGACGCTTTCGCTGCCCGGGTCGGGAACGTGAGCGTGGCCGAGGTGCGCGCGGCGTTCGCGCGGCGCGTGCGCGCGGAGCATCTGGTGACCGTTGTCGTCGGCAGTGGCGAAAAGTAATCAGGTCCGCATCATTGGCGGCGAATGGCGCAGCCGCCGCATCAGTTTTCCCGATCACGAGGGCCTGCGACCGAGCGCCGACCGGGTACGCGAGACGCTGTTCAACTGGCTCGGACAGGAACTCGGCAATGAACGCTGTCTCGACCTGTTCGCCGGCAGCGGCGCGCTCGGATTCGAAGCGCTTTCGCGCGGCGCGGCTTCGCTGGTGATGGTGGAAAAGAGCCGCCGCGCCTACGATGCGCTGGGTCAGAACGCGCGATTGCTGGCGGCGAAAAACCTGCAATTGCACTGCATGGATGCGCTAGAATTCGCCACCAACGCTGCAGCAGATGCGGTGGCGCGGTTCGATCTGGTATTTCTTGACCCGCCGTTTCATTCGAACTTGCTGGTCAAGGCCCTGCCGCTGGTGGTACCGCTGCTGCGGCCGGCAGCGCGGGTGTATGTCGAGAGCGCTGCGGCATTCGCAGCCTCGGATGGCTGGCGTGTACTCAAACACGGCCGCGCCGGACAGGTGCACTATACTTTGGTGACATATGGCAAATAGGGCAGTCTACCCGGGAACATTCGATCCGCTCACTCGCGGCCATGAGGATCTGGTGCGGCGCGCAGCCATGGTGTTCGACGAGCTGATCGTGGGCGTCGCCGACAGCCGCGGCAAGCAGCCGTTCTTCACGTTGGATGAACGCGTGGCCATGGCGCGCGACGTCTTGTCGGGATACGCCAATGTACGCGTGGAGAGTTTTCGCGGCCTGCTGATGAATTTCATCCGCACTCAGGACGCGCGCGTCGTTCTGCGCGGATTGCGCGCCGTGTCCGACTTCGAATACGAATTTCAGCTGGCGGGGATGAACCGCAACCTCTATCCGGACGTGGAAACCCTGTTCCTCACACCCGGAGAACAGCATATGTTCGTCTCGGCCACCATGGTGCGCGAAATCGCGACCCTGGGCGGGGACGTGAGCAAGTTCGTTCATCCGACGGTAGAGCGCTGCATCAAGGAGAAGGTCAGGAAGTCGGAGGGTTGACATGGCGCTGTTGATCACCGACGAGTGCATCAACTGCGACGTTTGCGAGCCGGAATGCCCGAACGAAGCGATTTCCCAGGGGCCGGAAATCTACGTCATCGACCCAGCAAAATGCACCGAGTGCGTGGGGCATTTCGACGAACCGCAATGCGTCGCAGTCTGCCCGGTGAGCTGTATTCCGCTAGATCCCGGCCATGCCGAGACCAAGGAAGTATTGCAGCAGAAGTATCTGCAGCTGACGGCGAATAAGCCCTGCAGCTGAGGGACAGTCTCAGAGCTTTTGGACGCCGCTACTTCTGGCAGGCGGGACAATAAAAAGTGGAGCGCTGACCCTGGCGCAACGAGCGGATAGCCGTCCCGCAGTTCCTGCACGGCAGCCCGGCGCGTCCATAGACATAGTGCTGCTGCTGGAAGTAGCCCGAACTGCCGTCGCTGTGGACAAAGTCGCGCAGGCTGCTGCCGCCCGCGGCCAGAGCCTGGTTCAGGGTCGACTTGATCGCGTCCGCGAGCGTTTCATAGCGCGCGAGCGAAATGCGCGAAGCCGAAGTTCGCGGATTGATGCGGGCGTGGTACAGGCTTTCGTTGGCGTAGATGTTGCCGACGCCGACGACGATGCTCGCGTTCATCAGCACCAGCTTCACCGCCGCATTGCGCGTGCGCGTGGCTGCATGAAGGACGCGGCCGGTGAACGCGTCTTCCAGCGGCTCGGCGCCCAGATCCGCGAGCAGCGGATGCCGGGCGATGTCCCCCGCATGCCATAGCACGGCACCGAAGCGACGCGGGTCGCGCAGGCGCAGCAGCCGCTTACCCAGCAGCAGATCGAAATGCTCGTGCGTTTCGGCTCGGCTTCCCGCATCCATGATGCGCAGACTTCCCGACATGCCCAGGTGCAATATCAGCCAGCCGGGTTGCTGGGGCGTGCCGCAGTCGACAAGCAGGTACTTGCCGCGACGCGCGACGCTGGAGATGCGCCGGCCGGTTACGCGCGCCGCCAGATTGCGCGGTATCGGCCAGCGCAGTCGGCGCTCGCTCATGCGCACACCGGTGATGGTACTGCCAGCCAGATAGGGCTCGATGCCGCGGCGCGTGATTTCGACTTCAGGTAGTTCGGGCATGGGATGCGCAGGTCGGTTGTTCTTGTACTGGCGCACAAATATACCTAAGATGTACCCCCCACGCCTAGCTATCCGCGCAACAATGGCTTTTCCTCGTCCGACCACATTTGGCTTGATTCGATTGCTGCCGCTTGCCGGTGTGGTTTTGGCGTTTGCCGCCTGCGCGCAACAACCGCAGCAACAGTCCGCACCGCCCGCCGCGCAGGGTCCGGTTCAGAGCCAAGCCGGGCAGACCGCGCCCGACGCGGCTGCGGCGCCGCCCGCCCCGCACCCAGTCGCGGCGAAACCTGACCTGCCCAAACAGGAACTCACCGAAGCGGTGCTGTATGAATATCTACTGGCGGAAATCGCAGGGCAGCGCGGCTCCGTCGGTCTTTCGGCACAGGCTTACGCCGATCTCGCCAGGCGCACGCGCGATCCGCGCATCGCCAGACGCGCCACCGAGGTTGCGTTGTACGCGCGCATGCCCGCGGCAGCAATCGAGGCCGCAAAAATCTGGTATGACACCGAACCGTCCTCGATGCAGGCGTTACAAACGCTCACCAACCTGCTGATCAACGGCAAACGTCAGGATGAAGCGCTGCCCTACCTGCAAAAATTGATCGATGGTGACGCCAGCGGTGAGGTCTTCCTGCGACTCGGCCGCCTGCTCGCCAACAACCAGGACAAGGCGCTTACGCTTGCGCTGGTGCAGCAACTGACCGGGCCGCACGCCAACGTGGCGCAGGCGCGTTTTGCCGTTGCCCAGGCGGCAGGCGCCGCCGAACAATATGATCTAGCCCTGGTCGAAGTGCGCGCAGCGGCGAGTCTCAAGCAGGACTGGGATTTGCCGGTGATGCTGGAAGCCCAGCTGCTGCAACGCCAGTCGAACGCGCCCGCGCTGCAGCGCCTGGCGGTGTACTTGGAGCGGCATCCGAAGGCGCGGGAGGTGCGCATGAGTTACGCGCGCTTGCTCGTCGCCGATCAAAAATATACCGAGGCGCGGGCCGAATTTCAGACCTTGTCCCGGGACTTTCCCGACAACGTAGACGTGGTCTTTGCCGTCGGCGTGCTGTCGCTGCAGCTGCAGGACTATGCACTGGCGGAAACGAATTTCAAGCGCCTGCTTGCGCTGCCTTATCGCGACCGGAACACGGTGCGCATGTATCTGGGGCAGATCGCCGAGGACCAGAAGAATTACCCGGAAGCACTGCATTGGTATGACGAAATCGCCAGTGGAGATTTATATCTGCGGGCGCAGATGCGCTACGCCATGGTGCTCGGCAAGCAAGGCAAGCTGGACGCGGCGCGCGCTCACCTGCACCAGATCGAGGCCGGCAGCATCGAGGCGCGGGTGCAGTTGTTGCTGACCGAGGCGCAAATGCTGCGCGATGCCAACCAGACGCGCGCGGCGTTCGATCTGATCGGCGACGCGCTCAAGGGCACGCCGGACCAACCCGAGTTGCTCTATGACTACGCCATGCTGGCGGAGAAGCTCGATCTCGTGGATCTGCTCGAAACCAATTTGAAGAAGTTGATCAGCCTCAAGCCCGAGCACGCGCACGCCTACAACGCGCTCGGGTATTCACTTGCCGAACGCAATCTGCGCCTGCCCGAAGCGCAGGTTCTGATTCAGAAGGCACTGCAGCTTTCACCCGACGATCCTTTCATCATCGATAGCATGGGCTGGGTGCTGTATCGACTGGGTGATAGCAAACGGGCGCTGGAATATCTGCGCAAGGCCTATGGCGCGCGCCCGGACGCGGAGATTGCGGCGCATCTGGGCGAGGTATTGTGGGTCGCAGGTGAGCGCAATGAAGCCGAAAAGATCTGGCTTGATGCAACCAAGAAAACTCCGGACAACGACGCCCTCAACAGCACGATCAAGCGCTTCAAGCGTTAGATAGGGCGATCAGTACGCGAACAGGTTGCCTCCGGCCGGAATTCGAAGTCTTCCTCATGCGTAATGCGTTTTTGTGTGCCTGTGTGTTGCTTGCAGGTTGCGCGACGATCGACCAGCAGGCGGCGCCTACCGGGCCCGTTGGCGATGCCTTCCATCTTTCGGGGCGGGTGTCGGTGAAATTCGGTGCCGAAGCTGCGAGCGGCAAGATCAGCTGGCAGCATGATCCAACGGGCGACGATTTGCTGATCTCGAACCCCTTCGGCCAGGGCGTGGCGCGCATCGTCCGGCGCGATGCGCGGGTGACCCTGACTACCTCGGATCAAAAGGTGTACGAAGCTAACGACGTGGAGGCCTTGACCGCAGAAGTGCTGGGCTGGCGCCTGCCGCTCGCGGGTCTGCCCGACTGGGTGCGCGGGCGCGCCGCCGCCGGATCGCCGGCGCAGGAGCGGCTGGACCATATACGGCGCCTGGCGGAGCTGAGGCAGGCTGGCTGGCTGGTGGAATTTCTCGATTACAGCGATACCAGCGGCCTGCCGACGCGGCTTCGTCTGTCGCGCGAAGAGGTGGAAATTCGCCTGGTGATCGACCAGTGGCGGGTCGCGCAGTGACCGGCTGGCGGGCGGACTGGCCCGCGCCGGCCAAACTGAACCTGTTTTTGCATGTCACCGGGCGGCGCGCCGATGGCTATCACAGCCTGCAGACTGCTTTCCGCCTGATTGATCTTGCCGATACGCTGCGATTTCATCCGCGCGAAGACGGCCAGGTCACGCTGCGTCGGCCGCTTACGGGCGTGCCGCCCGCGCAGGACCTGTGCGTTCGCGCCGCCGTTTCGCTTAAGGATGCAACCGGGCACGAAGGCGGTGTGGAAATCGAACTGGAAAAGCGCATTCCCATCGGCGGCGGGCTGGGCGGCGGCAGTTCGGACGCAGCCACTACCCTGGTCGCGCTCAATCACCTGTGGCGTTTGGGTTTGAATCGCGTGCAATTGCAGCGACTTGCGCTCAAACTGGGTGCAGACGTGCCGCTGTTCATATTTGGCGAGAATGCTTTTGCTGAAGGCGTAGGCGAAGAACTGTCGCCACTCGAGCTCGGGCGCGCCTGGTATCTGGTGCTGGTGCCGCCGGTGCGGGTGCCGACAGCTGCTGTGTTTGCGGCGGCCGAATTGACACGGGAGACAAAACCCATCAAAATTACGGCCTTTTTCGATGGGCTGAAACGACGCGTCTTGCGTAACGACCTCGAGCCCGTAGTGTGCAAACGCTTTCCCGAAGTGGCGCGCCATCTGGCTTGGTTGAGGCAGCACGGTGACGCGCGCATGAGCGGTTCCGGCGCTTGCGTGTATGCAGAATTTTCCACCGAATCCGCGGCGCGTGCGGTTCATGTGCAGTTGCCGCCGGAAATGCGCGGGATCGTGGTTTGCGGTCTGGAGCGTCACCCGCTGCAGGAATTGAGCAAATAGAGTTTGGGGAGTCGCCAAGTGGTAAGGCACCGGATTTTGATTCCGGCATTCGTAGGTTCGATCCCTACCTCCCCAGCCAGCTAGAGACCAGTGTCTGCAAACCAGATACTGGAAAAACCAAGCTGCATGTGCAGTTGGTTGCGTTAAACGACAAAGGGGGCACGGGAATCTAGTTTCCGGCAACTGGTTTCCAGTATCTAGATGGCTTACGATCACCTGATGATTTTTGCAGGCAGCGCCAATCCGCAATTGGCCGCTGCGGTGGCGAAACGCCTGAATATTCGTCTGGGCAACGTCGTGGTCGATCGCTTCTCCGACGGCGAGGTGATGATCGAGTTGATGGAAAACGTGCGTGGCCGGGACTGCTTCGTGCTGCAATCGACTTGCATGCCCACCAACGACAACCTGATGGAAGTGCTGATCATGATCGACGCGCTGAAACGCGCATCGGCCGCCCGCGTCACCGCCGCGCTGCCTTATTTCGGCTATGCGCGTCAGGACCGCCGGCCGCGCTCGGCGCGCGTGTCCATCAGCTCCAAGGTGGTCGCCAACATGCTCGAGGCAGTGGGCGTGGACCGCGTGCTCACCATGGACCTGCACGCGGACCAGATTCAGGGTTTCTTCGATGTGCCGGTGGACAACATCTACGCTGCGCCCATCCTGCTGGGCGATCTGTGGAAGCACGGCTACGAGGACCTGCTGGTGGTTTCGCCCGACGTCGGCGGCGTGGTGCGCGCGCGTGCGCTGGCCAAGCGCCTGGAGTCGGACCTGGCCATCATCGACAAACGCCGCCCGAAAGCAAACGATTCCGAGGTGATGAACATCATCGGCGACGTCAAGGGCCGCACCTGCGTCATCATGGACGATATGGTGGACACCGCCGGCACGCTGGCCAAGGCGGCGCAGGCGCTGAAGAACGAGGGGGCGATCAAGGTACTCGCCTACTGTACCCACCCGGTGCTCTCGGGCGGGGCGGTGGAGCGCATCGCCAATTCGGCATTGGACGAAGTGGTGGTCACCGACTCCATTCCGCTGCGCGAAGACGCGAAGAAGTGCAGCAAGATACGCGTACTATCCGTGGTCGATCTGCTGGCGGAAACCATACTGCGCATCAGCAACGAGGACTCGGTGAGTTCCCTGTTTAGCGAATAGCCAGGGAGAAACAGAAAAATTCAAGTTTTTCAAACGGCGGTACCTGGTCGCGGGGCCGCCATAACCAGGAGTGCAACATGCAAATCGAAGTTAACGCGCAAAAGCGCACCAAGCAGGGCACCGGAGCGAGCCGCCGCCTGCGCCGTGAAGGCAAGACCCCCGGGATAGTTTACGGAGGGACCCAGCCCGCGGTCGTCATCGAGCTCGATCACAACGCGCTGTACCATCAGTTGCGCGAGGAGGCCTTCCACGCCTCGGTTCTGACGCTCAATCTGGAAGGGGTGAAGGAGCAGGTGCTGTTGCGCTCGGTCAACATGCACCCGTTCAGGGTGGAGGTCCAGCACATCGACTTCCAGCGTGTCCAGGCGGATGTGAAAATCCAGATGAAAGTGCCACTGCACTTTATCAACGCCGAGCAGTCGCCAGGGGTGAAACTGTCGGGCGGTATCGTCAGCCACGTGCTGAGCGATCTCGCGATACGCTGCCTGCCGGCGGACCTGCCCGAATTCATCGAGGTGGATCTGAAGGACATGGCGCTCGGCAACACCGTGCATGTCAAGGATCTGGTGCTCCCCAAGGGTGTGGAGGCGATCCTGCACGGCAGCGACAACCCGTCGGTCGCGGTGGTGCAGATCCCGCGTGCGCTGGTTGCGGACGAGGCAGCCGACGCCGCAGAAGCCGAAGCCGCAGTAGCGGCTGCCGAGGTTCCCACAACCAAACAGGCCGCAGAACCGGCCGCTGCGGAAAAGGCGGGCGACAAGGGCGACAAGGGCGAGAAGAAATCCGACAAGTCGGACAAGAAATAATCCGCTTGAGCTCTGTTCGAACAGGCAGAGGCGCTGTCCTCTGCCTGTTTCGTTAGGGCGGCGCCAAAATGCCGATCAAACTCATCGTCGGTCTGGGCAATCCGGGCAAGAAGTACGACAACACGCGCCACAACGCGGGTTTCTGGCTGGTCGAGCGGCTGGCGGCGCAGCACCGGATCACCTTGCGTAAGGACGCCAAGTTTCACGCGCTCGCGGGACGGCTGGACAATGCCTCCGGACCCGCGTGGCTGCTGCTTCCACAAACCTGGATGAACGAATCCGGCACCGCGGTGGCGGCGCTGGCGCAGTTTCACAAGATTGCGGCCGACGAAATTCTGGTTGCGCACGACGAACTCGATCTGCCGCCGGGCGGGGTGAAAATCAAGCAGGGCGGAGGTCACGCCGGCCACAACGGCCTTCGCGACATCATAGCGAAGCTGGGCACGACTGATTTCTGGCGTCTGCGCATCGGCATCGGCCATCCGCGCGATGTTGCGGCGACAGAGCAGGAGGTGGCCGATTTTGTACTTCACCCGCCGCGCAAGGAGGAACTGGCATTGATCGAAGCGGTAATCGACCGTGGCATCGCGGCATTCGATCTGATCCTCGAGGACAAGATGGCGGCGGCGATGCACAAGCTGCACACCAAACCCAAACCGCCGGCGTCGGAGGCTTCAAACCCGGCAACTTGAATTGAACAAGGCGGCGACGCTGCCTTACCGTATCTCCCAAACTGGTCCAAGGCTCCAAACATGTCTCTCAAATGCGGTATTGTCGGCCTGCCAAACGTTGGCAAGTACCTGAATTGAACAAGGGGGCGACGCCCCCTTGCATATCCCCCAAATTAGATTAGGGTTTCAACTATGTCCCTGAAATGTGGAATTGTCGGCCTGCCCAACGTTGGCAAGTCAACGTTGTTCAACGCACTTACCAAGGCCGCCATCGCCGCGGAGAACTATCCGTTCTGCACTATTGAACCGAACGTCGGCATCGTCGAGGTGCCGGATGCGCGCCTGCCGCAACTGGTGTCCATCGCCAAGCCGCAAAAGACGATTCCCGCGGCGGTGGAATTCGTCGATATCGCCGGCCTGGTCGCGGGCGCATCCAAGGGCGAGGGACTGGGAAACAAATTTCTCGCCAACATCCGTGAAACCGACGCCATCGCGCATGTGGTGCGCTGTTTCGTCGACGACAATGTGGTTCACGTCGCCGGCAAGATCGATCCCCTGAGCGATATCGAAACCATCAACACCGAACTCGCGCTGGCCGACCTGGCGACAGTGGAGAAAACCATGTCGCGCTACATCAAACTGGCGAAGTCCGGCGACAAGGAGGCACAGCGCATCATGGCGGTGCTGGAAAAAGTGTTGCCCGTGCTCAATCAAGCCAAGCCCGCGCGCAGCCTGGAACTGTCGCGCGAGGAACAGCAGGTGCTGCAGCCACTATGCCTGATGACGGCCAAGCCGGCGATGTACGTCGCGAATGTCTATGAGAACGGCTTCAATGGGAACCCGCTGCTGGCGCAGGTAGTGGAATATGCCAAGGCGGAAGGCGCGCCGGTGGTGGCGATTTGCGCCGCGATCGAGGCGCAGATGGCCGATCTCGACGCCTCGGAAAAGCAGATGTTTCTTGCCGACATGGGCTTGGAAGAACCGGGCCTG
>Ga0163199_1002089_pt1 | contig 12348 bp, 11 predicted proteins | sample PL_2010_150m_FD_113537 | JGI IMG/M metagenome (GOLD analysis project Ga0163199, IMG submission 113537) | Freshwater microbial communities from Powell Lake, British Columbia, Canada to study Microbial Dark Matter (Phase II) - PL_2010_150m | ecosystem: Environmental > Aquatic > Freshwater > Lake ... | reverse complement strand
TCGGTGTGGAACCGCACCCGCAGCAAAGCCGAGCCGCTGGTCGCGCAGGGCGCCAAGCTGGTCGGCGGCAAGCCGGACCTGGCCGGCTGCGACATCGTGTTCACCATGGTGTCTACCACCGACGACCTGAAGGAAGTGCTGTTCGGCGCGGGCGGCCTGTTGTCGACGGCGGCCAAGCCGAAGATGGTGATCGACAGCTCGTCGATCTCCCAGGAAGGCTCGGCCGAGGTGCGCGCCGAGCTGGAAAGGCGCGGCGTTGACTACCTGTGCGCGCCGGTCTCCGGCAACGCCAAGGTGGTCAAGGCCGGCAAGCTGCTGGTGGTCGCCTCCGGGCCCAAGGCCGCTTACCAGGCGGCCAGGCCCTATCTGGCGATGCTCGGCCGCAGCGAAATGTGGGTCGGGGAGGGCGAGTTGGCGCGTATCTGGAAAATCGCCCACAACACCATGTTCGGCGTGATCATCCAGAACCTCTGCGAGATCACCGTGCTGGCGGAAAAGGCCGGCATTCCGCGCCACGTGTTCCTCGAGTCGATCAACAACAGCGTGCTGGGGTCGATGTACACCAAGTACAAGACGCCGACGCTGGTGAACCTGGGATTCGACCATGTCACCTTCACGCCGAAACTGTTGCTGAAGGACATGGATCTGGGCATGGGCGCCGCCAAGACCTATGGCGTGCCGATGCCGGCGGCGGCCGCCACGCGCGAGTCGATCGCCGGCCTGGTCGGCCGCGGCTACGACGACATCGATTTTTCGGTGTTGCTGGTCGAGACTGCCAGGAGTGCGGGTCTCAGCCTGACGCCGGAAGATGTCGAGGTCAGCGACGGATTGTCCTGAGCGAGTTTCCCCGAGCTCCCAATACTGTTGCATTGGCGCAATTAAGGTCTATAAATAAATTGGTTAGCATCATGCAATAACCATTTATAGCGCCATTTCCTCTGACATGTGCACGCTTGCCGTCGCCGCGCGCCTCGCGCAAACCGAGGACGTTGCTTCTCTGGTGCTGGAAGCAGAACGTGCTGCACTCGCCGAAGTGGAAAATTTCAAGCTACAGACGCTGCGGCTGGTCGCCACCAGTTGGTTGCGTGCCGAACTGGTGCATAAGCGCACCGAGGCTAGGACCAGGCGCCTTCGCCAGCGAATGACAACCGTTGCGCAGCTTCGTCAGCAGCAGATCAGTAGCGAAATGGAAGCACTTGCTGGCGACAAGGATACGGATGGTTCTATCCCGGCAGCACTCGACAGCGCAATTGGCCGGGTCACCCAAGAACTTGCCGCTACCCCGGAATCGAGCTGAATCATGGACTACGCTCAGTCCAGGTTGCAGGCTCGATTCGGCGAACGCCCGGACGAGTTGCTCTGGCAAATGCTGGAAGCTGCGCCAGAGGCTGCTGCCGCGCTGGAAATTGCCCGTTCCTCCGCTTTGGCCAGGTGGGTGGTGGGAATCCCACCCCATGCCGACAGCCACGAAATCGAGATCGCCCTGCGTGCGCGCTGGCGCCAGTGCGTCACTGAGATCGGCTCCTGGATGCCTGGCAACTGGCAACCGGCACTACTGTGGAGCCGTGGACTGGTGGACCTGCCGGCGCTTTGTTACCTCGCCCGCGGCGCAGCACCGTTGCCCTGGATGTTCAGCGATCCAGTGCTGCAAGTCTATGCCCGAGCCGATGCCGCAACCCGTGCAACCATGATGCGTGAAGACTGCCGCGCATGCATCGGACCGCTGCTTGAAGCTCCTAGCCGTTCGGTCTCGCCAGCCATCCTCTGCTCTTCACAAATTTGCCAGGCATGGCTGGAAGAGTGGCGCCGGCGCTGGCCTCGATGGAGCGACACGGTTTCACTCGAGAATCTGGCGCGGCTCTTCGATGGCGCCATGCAACAGCCGGCGGCGATCGGTCGTCCTGAGCTTCTGCGCAGGCTGCGCAGCCTGTTTCGCCGTTCGGTGCTTCATCCCGTGGTGGTGTTCATCTACATCGCCTTCGCCGCACTCGACGTGGAGCGGCTGCGCGGCGGGCTATTGAAACATGCCCTGGCGCGTGAGGGAATCATTCCATCGTGATCCGCCCACAGCCTGCTGCCTGGTTCGAAATCATCGCGGCGGTCGAAGACGCCGGCGAGGTAGTTGAGTCGCTTGCCACGGCAGGCTGCGCCGAAATCGAGGCGCTTGCCAAACGCCACGCGGCCGTGCCCGAGCAGGGAACCCTGCCGAACGGAGGAATCTTCGCGCGCATCACCGGCTGGACCAGCGATGCCGGAGGCCTTGCAACTTGCCTGGAGCGCTCTCGCGTCCGGGCGGTGGTGCATTTCCCCCAGGCACCGGAAGAACTTCAACCCCCGCTGATCCTGCGCAATCCAGGCTGGATCCAACCCTTCGAGATCTTCGCACGCCTGGTGGGCATGCCGGGTCGTTTCAGCGCCGATCCCAGCGGCCTGCTGGTGTTCGTGGCGCCGATCCTGTTCGGCTACATGTTTGGCGACGTCATCCAGGGATTGGTGCTCATCGTGGTTGGCCTGGCCTTGCAGCGGCGTTGGCCGATGCTGCGCCTGCTGGTGGCCGGCGGGCTTGCGGCGACGCTGTTCGGCTTCGTTTTCGGCGCCGCCGGCGGCATACACGGGGCGGTCCCGGCACTCTGGGTGGATCCGCTCGATGAGCCTTTGCCGGTGTTGTTGGTACCGATCGCCTTTGGCGGCGCGCTGCTGACGCTGGGGCTCGCGCTTACGGCCCTGGCGGCCTATTGGCGGGGAAGGCTGGCGGACTGGCTGCGCCGCGACGCGGGATTCCTTGCAACCTACGTTGGCGTGTTGCTTGCCATCCTGCATCCCGCCGGCCAGATGCTCGTCGTCCTGGGGTTGGGCATACAGATTTTCGGCAGACTGTGGCAGGAACGGCGAATTGGCGCCGCGTTCGCGGCGCTAGGGGAGCTTCTGGAGAAACTGGCGCAGATCTCGATCAATACCTTGTCGTTCGTCCGTGTCGGAGCGTTCGCATTGGCGCACGCCGGTCTGTCGAGCGCGCTGGCATCCATGGTGGCGGCTGTGGACAGCAGCGCAGGCTATGCCTTGTTGCTGCTTGCCGGCAACGCGCTGATCATCGTCATCGAGGTGCTGGTGGCCTCGATTCAAACCACGCGCCTGGTTCTTTTCGAGTTCTTCACGAGGTTTTTTGAAACCACCGGGCGAGAGTTCCGTCCGTTGCCTCCCCCGTCGGGGTTACCTGAGGAGATTCCAAATGTCCAAAGGACTTAAGTTTTCCATGGCCATGGCGGTGTTCGCCGCGATCCTGGCCAGTGTTGTTACAACGCTCCTCTTCTGGATTCAGGATGCTGCCGCACAGGGTGCGGCAGCGCATTCCTTGCCGCCGGACGTATGGCGTTGGGCGATGGCGAGCGCCGCGGCAGCGACCGCAATTTCGACGGCCGCAGCCGCCCATGCCGTCGCAAGACTGGGCAGCGCAGCGATCGGCGCACTTGCGGAAAAACCCGACCTGTTCGGCAGACTGCTGATCTTCGTCGGCCTTGCCGAGGGTATCGCGATCTACGGCTTGATTGTGTCGGTCCTGATCCTCAACCGGTTGGCGTGACCGTCGATGGCCTCGCCGAGCATCTTTCTTGGTGACGAACTGAGCGCTGCCGGGTACCGGCTCGCCGGAGTGGACACCCGCGTGCCATCGCCCGGCGACGATGCAGCTTGTCTTGAAAGGGCGCTCAAGGAAGCCGGTATGGTCCTGGTCGGCTCACGTTGCGCCCAGGCGATTCCACCCGCTGCGCTGGAAGCCGCGCTGGCGCTGCTCTCCCCGCTGGTCATGGTGGTTCCCGAGTGGGACGGGACACAGCTCGCGACTGAGCCGGCCAACAAGGTGCGGCGAGTCTTGGGACTCGAAACGTGAACCTGATGAGCCTCCGACAACCGACGCTGGATTTGCTCAAGATCGCCGAGGACTATCGCGCCGACCACTGCCAGGCACTGCTAGCCCAGGCATCGGCGGAGTCCCGCACCATCCTCAAGGCAGCGCATGCCGCAGCGCGGCGTGACCTGCGCACGCTGCTTGCTCCCGAGCGTGAACGGCTGGCGGCCGAAGTTTCCGCGGCCGAGGCAAAGCTCGTGACCCAGCGCCGCTTGCGCGATCAAAGACGGGTCGCCGGGATCCTCCGGCATGCCTGGCCCCGAGTGGCGCAGGTGCTCCGCGAGCGCTGGGAAGCACCATCGAAGCGCGCTTCCTGGGTGGTGCATCACCTTTCCATTGCTCTGAGGGCTCTGCCCGCCAAGGAATGGGTGATCCAGCATCCGGAGGACTGGCCCGCGCCGGAACGCGAGCACGCAAAGCAGTGGTTGCAGGCGCATGGAATCGAAGATGCCCGCTTCGAGGCCGATCCGGGGCTGCCCGCAGGAATCCGTGTCGTCTGCGGATTGAACGTCCTGGATGCGTCGCTGGAAGGATTGCTCGCCGACCGCACGCAGATCGAAGGGCGTCTGCTGCATTATCTGGCGCAGGAAGGAAGAGCGCCGTCCGCCGGGCCGCCCGCGCGAAGCCTCCCCTCCGGGGGACAAGGACGGCGCAGTCAACCGCATGGAGCCGCGCAGCAGCGAACCACCGTCACCCCCTTCCTCGGGAAGGGGGCGGCGGGATGGTAGTCCAATGAGCGTCGCCCGCATCAGTTGGATCAGTGGCCCCGTATTGAAGGCACGCGCGCTGGGGCCGTTTCGCCTGCGCGAGGCGGTTCATGTCGGCGAGCGTGGCCTGTTGGGTGAGGTGATCCGCATGCAGGGGGACGAAATCGTCGCCCAAGTCTACGAGGATACGACGGGACTGCGTCCGGGCGTGGAAGTGACCGGCACCGGCTCATTGCTTGGCATCACGCTCGGCCCGGGGCTGCTTGGCCGAATCTTCGACGGGCTGCTCCGGCCGCTTGCCGACGCCTCGACGCACTATGTCGAACCCGGCAGGAGAGCTGAAGTCCCGCTCGCATTCAATTTCACGCCGCGCCTGGTCCCGGGGGAGTATGCCCATGGCGGCGCTGTGTTGGGTGAGGTACTGACTCAATCGGGAGCAAGCCAAGTATGCCTGGTACCCCCTGACGCCGCGGGCGAAGTGGCGACTATTCAGGCGGCCGGCCGTTATCCGGACGATCTGCCCGTATGCACTTTACGCGCCGTGGACGGCACCAATCGCGATATTGCCATGAGCCATTTCTGGCCCGTCCGCGAACCGCGCCCGGTGTCCCAATGGCTGCCATCCGATGAGCCGCTGATTACCGGCCAGCGCGTCCTGGACAGCCTGTTTCCGCTGGCACTCGGTGGCAAGGCGGCCATTCCCGGCGGATTCGGCACGGGCAAGACCATGCTGCTGGAAACGCTGGCGAAATCCTGCAGCGCCGACGTGATCGTATACGTCGGATGCGGCGAGCGCGGCAATGAAATGGCCGGCGTTCTGGACGAATTTCCGCGGCTTGCCGACCCGCGCACCCGGCGCCCGTTGATGGAGCGCACGGTCATCATCGCGAATACCTCCAACATGCCGGTGGCCGCCCGCGAGGCAAGCATTTACAGCGCCGTTACGGTGGCGGAGTACTTTCGCGATCAGGGCCTCAACGTCGCACTCCTGGCTGACTCCACCAGCCGTTGGGCCGAAGCCTTGCGGGAAGTGTCGGTGCGCTTCGGCGAACTCCCCAGCGAAGGCGGCTATCCCCCTTACCTGTCGAGCCGCATCGCCGAATTCTACGAACGCGCCGCCAAGGTCAGGACGCTCGCCGGAAGCACCGGGTCGGTGACTGTGCTGGCATCGATCAGCCCGCCTTCGGGAGATTTCTCGGAGCCGGTCACCAGCCATACCAAGCGCCAGGTTCGCAGTTTCTGGGCCCTGGATGTCAAGCGCGCGCAATCGCGTTTTTATCCGGCGATCAATCCACTGCAATCCTATTCCGAGGACTCGCTCGACCTGGCATCGTGGTGGGCGAAAGTCTATGCCGATCTGCCGCCGGACGGAGATGCGCCTGACTATGCATGGTCCGAAGAATGGACCAAACTGCGGCGCCGCTTCCTCACCCTGCTGGACGAACAGGCGCGCCTGGAGCGGATGGCGCGCATCATCGGCAAGGACGCGCTGCCGGCGCGCCAGCAGTTGATCCTGTTCTGTGCCGGCCTGGTCAACGAAGGCTTTCTGCGCCAGTCGGCATTTTCCGAGAACGATCTCTACTGCGGGCCGCAACGCCAGGCCAGGATGATGCGCAGCATCACGCGCTTTGTCGCAGCGGCCGAGGCCGCGCTCGCCAAGGGTGTCTCCTGCGAAGCGATCGCCGCCCTGCCTATCGTCAGGCGGCTCGAACGCATGGGCGAGGATATTGCCGAGAACGACGCCCAGGCATTTACCGAGCTTGCGCTGCGTATGGACAGCGAGTTCGCCGCCCTGGCCGAATCGACTGGGGCAAAGCGTGAGGCCTAGGCTACTGGTCACTGGGGCGGCATCCCGGCTCGACGGGCCGCTATTGTTTCTGCGGCGCACCCTCAATGTCGGCCTGAACCACGCCGTCGCGGTCCACGGCGGCGACGGCCGCGTTCGTCTTGGGCGCATTGCGGCGCTTGACGATGATTTCCTGACCATCGAGCTGCTCGAAGCTAGCGCCGGCCTGGCGCTGGGCGACACAGTGGTGCGTTTCTATCTCGAACCGCTGCATTTCGGCTTGAGTCCCGGCGTCCTGGGCCGGGTCTTCGACGGCGTCGGCAGGGTGATAGACGGCGGTCCGCCGATCGCGATTGACCGCAACTTCCGAATCGACGGGCTGCCGCTCAACCCGGTTGCCCGCGCCCGGCCCCACGACTTCATCGAAACCGGGATTTCGGCGGTGGACCTGATGAACAGCCTGGTTCGTGGACAGAAGCTGCCGATCTTCTCCGGCGGCGGATTGCCGCACGACCGGATTGCCGTGCAAATTGCCAATCATGCACGCTTGCGCGGGGCCGGGTCGCGCGATTTCGCCATCGTCTTCGCGGGAATTGGCGTGCCACACGCCAGCGCCGACTATTTCCGGCGCAGCTTCGAGGCGAGCGGGGTGCTGGAGCGCGCGGCACTGTTCCTCAACCTCGCCAGCGACTCGAGTACGCAGCGGCTGCTGACGCCCCGCTTTGCGCTCACTGCCGCCGAGTACCTGGCCTTTGTCGAAGGCAAACATGTGCTGGTCATCCTGACCGACATGACCAATTATTGCGAGGCACTGCGCGAGGTGTCCGGGGCAAAGGGCGATGTGCCCGGACGCAAGGGCTTTCCCGGCTATCTGTATTCGGACCTGGCCACGCTCTATGAACGCGCCGGCTGCTTGCATGGCCTACCGGGGACGCTGACCCAGCTTTCCATCCTGACCATGCCGTCGGACGACATCGGCCACCCGATACCCGATTTGACCGGCTATATCACCGAGGGCCAGATCGTGCTCTCGCGCGAGCTGGATCGTGCCGGGATCTATCCGCCCATCGGCGTGCTGCCGAGTCTGTCGCGCCTGATGAAGGACGGCATCGGCAAAGGTTCCACCCACACGGACCACCCAACGCTTTCAAGCCAGCTCTATTCCGCTTACGCCAGGGCCATTCAGGCAAGGGTGCTGGCCAGCGTGGTGGGCGAGGAAGGATTGCTGGACATCGACCGAAAATACCTTGCCTTCGGCATGAGCTTTGAGCAGGATTTGGTGCATCAGACCGCCGCGCGGACACTCGAGGCCAGCATGGAAATCGGCTGGCGGTTGCTGCGCGGACTGCCGAAATCCGAACTCTCGCGGCTTTCCGATGCGCAGATCGCGCAATACATACATTGAGCCATGACGGACATCACGGCCACCAGAAGCGTAGCCCTCGCCCTCGCCGAGGAGCGCCAGGCGATGCGGGAGGGCTATGTTTTCCTGGACGAAAAATGCCTGCTGCTGGCCGGTGCCATGCTGCGTGAACTGCGCCGCTTCGACGAGGCAAGCCGCAGGCTGCGCGGCTTGCAGTCGCAGGCCGCAGCGGCCCTTGCGGCCGCCGTCAGGCATCACGGGCTGCAAGGGCTGCAATGCTATCCGGCGTCGCCGCAAGCTGCGCTCACCCTGCAGGTGCGGCAGCGTTTACTGCTCAATGTGCCGCTGCAGGATGCCAGCGCCAGGCGCGAACCGGTGGCGACGCCGGAGCCCGCCTATGTGTCACCGGAGGCGGAAGACTGTCGCGCGGCATTTCTGGCTTTGACGCAGCAGCTCATGCTCATGGCGGCGATGTCGGGAAACCTCATGCGCCTCTATCGGGAGTACCGTCGTTCGGTGCGCCGGGTGCGTGCGCTTCAGGATGTCTTGTTGCCGGAACTCGACGGTGAAATCAGCCAAATCGAAACCCAGCTCGAAGAACTGGAGCGGGATGAATTGCTCGGCGCCCGCTGGCAGCCCACTGGCAACGCCTAAAGCCTGTGTCAGCAATGACCGGAGAAAACAATGGCCGCTCGCGTAGACATCGCCACGATCATCGACCAGCAGAAATTCGGCTCGTTTCACCTGACCGTGGTGAGTGTGTCCTTTCTGCTGATGCTGGTGGATGGCTACGACAATATCTCGATCGCCTATATTGCACCTTTGCTGATCAAGGAATGGGGCGTAGACAAATCGGCGCTCGGTCTGCTCTTCAGTGCCGGGCTGCTGGGCGGACTTTTCGGTCCGCCGCTGTTCGGCTACCTGGGTGACCGGTTCGGCCGCAAGAGCGCAGTGATCCTGGGCGCATTCTTTTTCGGTTTGTTCACTCTGGCCCAAGTGTGGGCGAACTCGCTAGTCTCGATGATGGCATTGCGCTTTATCGCCGGCATCGGTATCGGCGGGGTGCTGCCCATCACGGTGGCGCTGAATACCGAATTCGCCCCGCGACGGATCCGGGCGAGCATGACCATGCTGAGCTTTGTCGGTGTGGCGCTGGGCGGGGCGCTGGGCGGCGTGGTGTCCTCGATGTTCATGGGAACCTACGGCTGGCAGGTGATATTCTGGACCGGCGGCATCGCCCCGATCCTGGTCGGCATACTGGCGCTATTCGTCTTCCCCGAGTCGCTCAAGTTCCTGTCGCTCAAACCCGCGCGGCGCGCGGAACTGATCCAGGTGCTGGCCAAGCTCTCGCCCGGCATGAGTGTTCCCGAGGACGCCCGGTTCGTGTTGGGCGACGAATCGAACCGCGCCAAATTCGCCTTCAAGGATCTGCTCGAGGGCCGGCTGGCATGGATCACGCCCTTGTTCTGGATTGCCAATGTCATCAGCCTGATGGTGTTCTTTTTCGTCAATCAGTGGACGCCGGTACTGCTGGCGAGCACCGGGATTCCGGTCGAACGCGCGGCGCTGTCCACCACCTTGTTCATGCTCGGCGGGTTCGCCGGCGTGTTGGCGATCATGCGTCCGGTCGACAAGTTTGGCCTCATTCCCGTGCCTATCCTGTTTGCGATCAGCATTCCCGCGGTGGGCTTGATCGGCGTTGCCGGCTTGCCTGAGTTTGCCATCATGGCGCTGGTCGGACTGGCGGGTTTCTGTTTGATCGCGCTGCAGTTCGGCATCATCGCCACCGAGAGCCAGGTGTACCCGACCTACATCCGTTCCTGGGGCGTGGGTTCCTGCTTCGCCTTCGGACGTGTCGGCTCGGTCATCGGGCCACTGGTGGGCGGGGCCATGCTGGCGCGCGACGTGCCGGTGCAGTATCTCTTCTACGTGGCCAGCGCCTTGCTCGTCATCGGGCTGGTTGCTTCAGCCAAGCTCACGCCCTTGTATCGCCGCAGGATACAGGAAATGCTTCAGGGCGATACACAGCCTGGTGCAAAGACAATCGATAGATAGGAAATCACCAAGGAGCTCCGAACATGAACCAGATATTCTCGCCTGAGCATTTCAACACTCGTTGCGGAACCATCTCATTGGCATTGGCGGTCCTGGTCTTGCATGGGGGACTGGCCGGGGCAACCGAATTGGGCGGAAGCTCCTATCCGGTTGGGGTGGAACTCGGCTACGGCGACATGTTGCCGCCCGGCCTGTACCACCTCGCCTATTACAGCCGCGCGCAGGCCGCGTCGCTCAAGGGCAACGCGGGGCAGGACCTCGGCTGGGCGCGCTATCGCCTGACCGCGGATACCCTCTCCTATCGCCTGCAGTATGTCTGGGATACGACGCTGCTGGGCGCTAGCGCTGAATCGGCGTTGGTGCTGCCGTTTCCCGCTGTGGATCTGGAGAAGCAGATTTCCAGCGCCTTGCCCGATACCAGCGGGAGCCGCTTCGGCATGACCGATCCGCTGCTTGTCCCCTTGCGCCTGGCCTGGAAAGGGGAGGTGCTCAATCAGTCAGTGGGCTTGGAAGTCGTGGCTCCGCTGGGCGCCTACGAGGTCAATGCCAGAGTCAACACTGGGCGCAACTATTGGCAGGTCGCCCCGGCATATGCGCTGACCGTCCGGCCTTCCGCCGAGACTGCCATCGGGCTCAAGCTGCGCTATGGAATCAACACCAAGAATGCGGACACCGGCTATCGCTCCGGCGATGAACTCACTCTTGAATACAACGCCGGCTATAGGCTGTCACCGGCCATGACGCTTGGCCTCCAGGGATATTTCTTGCGCCAGACCACCGATGATGAACTGAACGGGCAAGCGACCTCGGCGACCAATGGCAGGCTCATCGGCAGTGGCATCGGCAACCGTGGCAGCGTAAACGCTATCGGCCCCTTCCTGAGCTATAGATTTTCCCCGCGCTTCGCTGTCACCGGCAAGTATCAGCAAGACTTCGCTGTCAAGAATCGTGGCGAATTCAGGCGCTTCTGGCTACAGACCTTGCTGCCGTTCTGAGCCGGCGAAAACAGCGTATGCTTGATCCGTGATTGAGTTCCGGTTGCGCGGCGCATCGACAAATGGGGCCTCCGAGCGCCAGTCGAACTGATTGCCCCAGTCCGGCCATCAGGCGTTACTGACCTGCTAAGCGGTCATAGTTTACGAACTGCTGAAACACAGGCCCTAATCCCAACAGCGGGCACTGGTACCTCAAAGGACGATGATTGGAAGCAGAAATCCAAGCACCGATTACGGGCGTTCTGACTCCGGTGACTCCAAATCAGCGCATTCAGGACCTGGACGTCGTACGCGGCTTTGCCCTGATCGGAATCATGCTGATGAACATCGAATTCTTCAATCGCACCACGCATGGCATCGCCGAGGGCATGCCGATCGGGTTGAGGGGATTGGACTGGGCCACCAGTTGGTTTATCGCCTATTTTGTCCAGGGCAAATTCTGGACCATCTTTTCCCTGCTCTTCGGTATGGGGTTTGCGGTGATGCTGACCCGGGCCGAACGTGCCGAACGCGACTTTCTCTGGCCGTATCTGCGCCGCATCGGCGCGCTGGCGGTGTTCGGCGCGGTACACTACATCTTTCTTTGGGACGGCGACATTCTCTTCAGCTACGCGCTCGGTGCGGGCGCACTACTGATACTTCTCTACGGCAAATGGAAGCATATTCTGATCGCGCTGGTGCCGCTTGCTGCGCTGGGGTTCATCCCCGGTCTTGATTCGGTGTGGGGGATGGCAGGGTCGCTGGTTTTTATTGGCGTGAATTCGCTGTACCTGCGGAGTGAGCGCAGGGTTCATCTCCGCAGCGCCAGCTTGCCCTTGTTTTCCTTCATACAACTGGTACTTGGCAGCGTGGGAGTGGTCGCAGCGGTGGTCCTTTGGTCGCTGCCGGATGGCCCGAAGGAACCGAGGGTTCCGGTGACCATGGTGAGCATCGGGATGCTGGTGATCGGCGTATTGGCAGCGCAGTTCCACAATCCTGTTGAGTTGCGCGGACTGCGCATGGGTGTCGCCATCTACGTATTCGTGTGCCTGATGGTGACCATAGGGGGCACGGTTCGATACCTCATGCCAAATGTGCCGCCCACCGCCACGACTGCGGCGGACGACAAGGCGCGAAATGCGGCGGCGGAGCGGGCCAAGCAGTTGGCGGAACGTCAGCAACAGAAACGCAGTGAAGCGTTGATTCTCTCGCAGGGCAGCTATCTGGAGGCGGTCGAGTGGCGCGCCGGGAAATTTCCGGGCAAGGTCGCACGCGACGCGGGATTTGCGGTCATCCTGGTCGCGATGTTTCTGCTTGGTGTCTGGTTCGTCCGTTCCGGTGTGATGGAAAACGCGCAAGCGCACTTGGCCCTATTCGAAAAAATCGTCCTGTATGGAATTCCACTGGGGGTCGGCCTTGGTTTGCTGGGCAGTTTCGTCGCCGTATCGAGTACACCGGGGGACGATCACGACGGTTTCATGATGGCAAGGGGTCTCGCCATGCTGGGCAATTTGCCGGCCTGCCTTGGCTACGTGGGTATGGTGGTATTGATGCTGCAT
>Ga0163199_1002088_pt1 | contig 12350 bp, 20 predicted proteins | sample PL_2010_150m_FD_113537 | JGI IMG/M metagenome (GOLD analysis project Ga0163199, IMG submission 113537) | Freshwater microbial communities from Powell Lake, British Columbia, Canada to study Microbial Dark Matter (Phase II) - PL_2010_150m | ecosystem: Environmental > Aquatic > Freshwater > Lake ... | reverse complement strand
GCATTGGATAATGCCCGGCCGCGCCTGGAGGTGAAACCCCGCAGGGTCGGCGGGGCCACATACCAGGTGCCTATTGAAGTAAGGCAGGAGCGCGGTACTTCCATCGCCTTGCGCTGGATCAGGGATTTCTCCCAGAAGAGAAAGGGAAAGCCCATGCAGGAGAAGTTAGCTGATGAAATTATCGCAGCCTACAAGGGTGAGGGTTCAGCAATTAAGAAGAGGGATGATACGCATAAGATGGCGGAGTCTAATAAAGCCTTTGCGCATTTCCGCTGGTAAGTATATCCCCGCAGCTAAGCACTGCGCAGATTTTTAAAGCAATCTGCTTGTAACTGCGGGGATTAATTCGCGCATTAACTTACTCATACTACGTATTCGTAAGTTAAGCGCTCATTAATTTATGAGAAAAATACCGTTAGAAAAAATAAGGAATATCGGGATAATTGCTCACATCGACGCCGGTAAAACTACGACCAGCGAGCGTATTTTATTCTATACGGGCAAAAATTATAAGCTGGGTGAAGTGCATGATGGCACCGCAACTATGGATTGGATGGTTCAGGAGCAGGAAAGAGGAATTACTATTACGGCTGCCGCTACTACTTGCGTCTGGAAGGATGTAACCATCAATTTAATTGATACCCCGGGCCATGTGGATTTTACCATCGAAGTAGAAAGATCATTAAAGGTATTAGACGGCGCAGTGGTTGTCTTTTGCGGAGTCGGCGGAGTTGAGCCGCAATCAGAAACCGTTTGGCGTCAGGCGGACCGCTATAATGTCCCGCGTATTGCTTTTGTGAATAAAATGGACCGCACCGGCTCAAATTTTTTTGAAGTAATTGACCAGATACATAAGAGATTAGGCGCTAATGTCGCGGCGATTCAGCTTCCTTTTGGTAAGGAGGCAGGTTTTAGCGGCATTGTGGACCTGGTTGAAAAAAAGCTTATTCATTACCAAGATGATTTAGGAAAAGAGTTTGAAATAAAAGAGGTACCTTTGGATATGCTGCCGGATTTTGAAAAGTACCGCATGATCCTGGTTGAGAAGCTTGCAGAGGCGGATGATTTGATCATGGAAGATTATCTGCAGGGTAAACAGGTAACTAATGAGCAGTTAAAGAAAACTATTCGTAAAACAGTAATTGCCAATAAATTTGTCCCGGTGCTTTGTGGTTCAGCTTTTAAAAATAAAGGGGTGCAGCTGGTTTTGGATGCGGTAAAAGATTATTTGCCTTCTCCGATTGATGTGCCTGCGGTAAAAGGTATTAATCCGGATACGGGAGAATTCGAGGAGATTATCGCCAGCGACAAAGCCCCTTTTACTGCTTTATGTTTTAAGGTAGCTACGGATCCTTTTGTCGGAAAAATCTATTTTATAAGGGTGTATTCCGGGATGCTTACCGCCGGAACTTATATTTACAATGCTTCTAAAAGAGAAAGAGAGCGCGTAACCAAGATTGTCAAAATGCATGCCAATCGTCAGGAGATAACCGAGAGCATTTCTACGGGAGATATTGCCGCGGCGGTAGGTTTAAAAGATACTAAGACCGGGGATACGTTGTGCACGGAAAAGAACCATATTCTTATCGAAGCTATGCGATTTCCGGAGCCGGTTATCCAGCAGGCAATTGAGCCTAAGTCAAAGGATGCCCAGGAAAAACTTGGCTTGGCGATGCATAAGCTGGAAGATGAGGATCCGTCATTCAGGGTTACTTATAACCAGGAAACTGGACAGACCCTTATTGCCGGGATGGGTCAGTTGCACCTGGAAATTATTATTGATAGGATTTTACGCGAGTTTAATGTGGAGGCTCAAGTCGGCGCTCCTCAGGTTGCCTATCGCGAGACAATCAGAAAAAGCGTTTCCAGCGTTGGTAAATTTATTTCACAAACCGGCGGCCGCGGACAATATGGCCATTGTGTTATTGAAATGAGCCCCCAAGAAGTCCCGGGCACAGGTATTACTTTTGAGGATAAAATTAAAAGCGGTTCTATCCCGCGTGAATTTATTCCGGCGGTAAAACAAGGGGTAATCGGCGCAGCTAAGAACGGCGTTTTAGCCGGCTATCCGGTTACCGACGTAAAAGTTGTTTTAGTTGATGGTTCGTTCCATGAAGTCGATTCTTCGGAACTGGCATTTAAAATGGCGGGTTCGATTGCCTTCCAGGATGGCATGAAAAAGGCGCATCCGGTTTTGTTAGAACCGATTATGGATATCGAAGTAATTGTGCCCGAGGAATTTATGGGCCAGATTATCGGCGATTTAAGCAGCCGGCGCGCAAAAATTATTGCCCTTGGCCAGAGGTTAAATTTGCGTACTATCCGGGCGAACGTTCCGTTGTCTGAAGTTTTTAATTACGCGACTATAACAAGGTCCTTGACACAGGGTCGCGCATCATATACAATGAAGCCTTCTTTTTACACTGAGGTTCCCGTACACGTAGCGGATAAAATTGTTTCAGGGTCGGCAAACGTAAACGCAAGAAAAAGTTTTTAAAAATACCCATTGTGGGTAAGGAGGATAAGAAATGGCTAAGGAAAAATTTGTAAGGAGTAAGCCGCATGTCAATATCGGCACCATCGGGCATATCGATCATGGTAAAACTACGCTCACTGCAGCCATCTGTAATGTTTTGTCAAAGCTTGGAAAAGCGACCGCAAGAGATTATGCAGATATTGCTAAAGGTGGCACGGTAAGAGATGAGACAAAAGTAGTTACTATTTCGGTTGCCCACGTTGAATACGAGACAGATGCCCGTCACTATGCGCATATTGACTGCCCAGGTCATGCCGATTACATTAAGAACATGATCACCGGCGCAGCCCAGATGGATGGTGCAATCCTGGTTGTTTCCGCCGCTGACGGCCCTATGCCTCAGACCAGAGAGCACATTCTTTTAGCGCGGCAGGTTAATGTTCCTTCTATGGTTGTATTCATGAATAAAGTTGATTTGGTAGATGATAAAGAGCTTTTGGATTTAGTTGAGATGGAAATAAGGGATCTTTTAACCAAATATGGATACCCCGGAGATAAAACTCCGATTATCCGTGGTAGCGCCAATAAGGCTTATGTTGCAACTGATCCTAATAGCGCAGATGCCAAGCCGATTTTGGATTTAATGAAAGCAGTCGATGAGTTTATCCCGCTTCCTACCAGAGAATTAGATAAACCTTTGCTCATGGCTGTTGAAGATGTCTTCAGTATCGAAGGCAGGGGTACAGTAGGTACCGGAAGGATCGAACGCGGCAAGGTCAAGGTCGGTGAAGAAGTTGAAATCATCGGTTTAAGGCCGCAATCCAAGAAATCAGTAGTTACGGGGATTGAAATGTTCCGTAAGTTGCTGGATGAAGGCCAGGCTGGCGATAATGTTGGTCTTTTGTTAAGAGGTATAGAAAAGAATGATATCGAGCGCGGTATGGTTATCGCTGCGCCGAAATCAATTTTACCGCATACAAAGTTTAAGGCCCAGGTGTATATTCTGACCAAAGAAGAAGGCGGAAGGCATACGCCTTTCTTTAAAGGTTACCGGCCACAGTTCTATTTCCGCACTACTGACGTTACCGGCTCAGCTAATCTTCCGGCAGGCGTAGAGATGGTTATGCCTGGTGATAATATTGCGTTAGAAGTGGAATTAATTACCCCTATCGCTATAGAAAAGGAATCACGTTTTGCTATTCGCGAAGGCGGCCATACTGTAGGCGCAGGAGTAGTTACTGAGGTTATTGCATAATTCCTAAATGAATACGCAAAAGATTCGCATAAAGCTAAAAGCATATGATCACCGGCTTTTAGATCAGGCAGTAATTGAGATCGTGGATACGCTTAAGCGCACCGGGGCCAAGATTTCCGGCCCCGTGCCGCTTCCTACAAAAAGGGAAATTTATACGGTATTGCGTTCTCCACACGTTGATAAGAAATCGCGCGAACAGTTTGATTTGTCTACCCATAAACGCCTTATTGACATCTTTGAGCCCACAGCCAAGACCATCGATTCATTAAGGAAATTAAACCTGCCTGCAGGTGTGGATGTAGAAATCAAGTAAAAACTAAAAACGGATAAATTGCAATGATTGGTTTGATTGGTAAAAAAATCGGAATGACGCAAGTATTTACAGCAGACGGCTCTCAGGTCGGTGTTACCGCTATTGAGGCCGGCCCTTGTCCGGTGCTAATGGTTATGGATAAGAATGTGCAGCTGGGTTTTGAGCTGGGCAGAGAAAAGAATATTAAGAAGCCGCAACTGGGATTTTTTAAGAAATTAAATATTGCCCCGCGCAAGGTGATTAAAGATCTTAGTAAAGAAGCCAATGTTGAATATAAGATCGGAGATGAACTTAAGGTTGATCTTTTCGCTGAAGGAGATTTTGTAGATGTTAGCGGTATTTCCATTGGTAAAGGTTTCCAGGGCGGGATGAAACGCTGGCATTGGCAGGGTGGACCGAGAACTCATGGTTCAACCTCGCATCGTAGAGTTGGTTCCATAGGTTCAAGTACCACTCCAGGCCGAGTTTTTAAAGGGCATCATATGCCAGGTCATATGGGTGCAGAGAAAGTAACAGTTCAAAATTTAAAAGTTATTAAAGTAGATTTAGAGAATAATATTTTATTAGTTGAGGGTGCAGTACCTGGACACAAAAATGGTTATATCGTGATCACTAAAGCCAAAAAGAAAAGGCTTAAGAAAGTAGTGGTTAAGAAATAATATGTTTACATTACCGGTATATAACAGCGAAGGCAAGGAAGTCGATACGATAAAACTCAATTCTTCTGTTTTTGACGGGGTTCTGAATACGGATTGCCTTTATCAGGCAATTGAATCATACCGGGCTAACCAGAGAAAAGGATTAGCGGCAACTAAAACCCGCGGCGAGGTTTCCGGCGGCGGTAGGAAGCCATGGAAACAGAAGGGAACAGGCCGAGCCCGCGTAGGTTCTACGCGTTCTCCGCTTTGGAGGCATGGCGGCGTGGTTTTTGGGCCGCATCCGCGCGATTTTTCCTATGAAATCCCCCAGAAGATTAAAGCCCTGGCTTTGAAAACCGGCTTAAATGCAAAAGTTAAAGAGAATAATCTTATGGTACTTGATGAATTTAAGATTGAGGCGCCCAAGACTAAACTGGCAGTAAAAGTATTAACCAATCTTAAATTATTTTCCCCTAAACCTAAGAAAGAAAACAAGGTCTTATTCTTAACAGATAAATTAGATACCAACTTAAAGACTGCTTTAAAAAACATTAGTTTCCTAACCGTAGACCTGGCCAAAGACTGCCATGTCTATGAAGTAATGAACAACCCTAAGTTGCTTATTACCAAGGCTGGTTTAGCGGATTTAACTGAGAGGTTAAAGTAATGAGCGGCGCAGAGATTATAATTAAAGCCCTTTTGCAGACAGAGAAATCCAGCACTTATCAGCCGCAGGGTAAGTATCTTTTTCTGGTAGTTAATTCTGCGAATAAGATTCAGATTAAGAAGGCAGTAGAGCAGGCTTATAAGGTGAAGGTAAAGAACGTGAACACCTTTGTCTCACTGGGCAAGCTTAAAAGGGTAAGGCATCAGTTAGGCCGCATGGCAGATAGCAAAAAGGCTGTGGTTACTTTAGCCGCCGGACAGAAGATAGAGGTAGTATAATATGGGAATTATTAAATTTAAACCGACTACACCCAGCCGCAGGCATATGAGCGGGCCGGATTTCTCCGAGATTACCAAGCATAAACCGGAGCGTTCATTGTTGCGGCCGCTAAAGAAAACCGGGGGAAGAAATGCGTATGGCCGCATAACCACCAGGCACATAGGCGGCGGGCATAAACGCATGCTGCGCATAATTGATTTTAAGCGCGACATTTATGATCAGCCGGCAAAGGTTATCGCTATTGAATATGATCCTAACCGTTCAGCCAGGATTGCTTTGGTTGAGTATCCGGATAAACAGAAGCGCTATATTATTGCTCCTGTAGGGCTTAAGCCGCAGGATGTGATTATTGCCAGCAATCAGAAAGACATTGAAATTAATGTAGGCAATTGCCTTCTTTTGCGCAATATCCCTTCGGGGACCCTGATTCATAATATTGAATTATTCAAGGGTAAGGGCGGGCAAATCGTGCGTGGCGCAGGAACTAGCGCTCAGATTATGGCTAAAGAAGGTGAATTTGCGCATGTTAAATTACCTTCCGGAGAAGTAAGATTAGTAAGTTTGGATTGCCATGCTACCATCGGGCAGACCGGCAATATTGATCATGAGGCGATTACTTTAGGGAAAGCAGGAAAAAGCCGCTGGCTCGGGATTAGGCCTTCGGTAAGAGGTGTGGCGATGAACCCTGTGGATCATCCCCACGGTGGTGGCGAAGGTAAATCTGGCCAAGGTAATCCTCATCCGGTTACGCCTTGGGGTAAACCTACTAAAGGTTATCGTACCAGAAATCGCACTAAGTATTCTAACAAGTTTATCGTTAAGAGAAGGAAACCATAATTATGCCGCGCTCATTAAAAAAAGGACCATACGTTGAGGAAAGTTTATTAAAGAAGATCCAAAAGCAGACCAAAGCCGGATTGCGCCAGGCGATTAAAACCTGGAGCCGGCGTTCTACGGTTATCCCGGATTTCGTAGGCCTTACTTTTGCGGTCTATGACGGCAGGCGGCATATACCGGTTTTTATCACTGAAAATATGGTAGGGCATAAATTAGGTGAGTTTGCTCCTTCGAGAATATTCAGGAAGCATGGCGGTGTCAAGGCCAAGAAAGCGCTGGAGAAGACCTAAGATGATTTCAAAGGCTGAAGGAAAATTTTTAAGGATTTCACCGAGCAAAGTCTGCCTGGTAATGGATCTAGTCCGCGGCAAAGATGTCCTTGAGGCGCAAAGCATCCTGCTGCACTTAAATAAAAGGCCAAAAGAATATTTAATAAAAATATTGAGATCTGCGATTGCTAACGCTAAAGTAAAGGGATTTTCGGCTGATAAATTGTATATCTCTAAGATTGTTTGTAATCCCGGCCCAATGTGGAAAAGATTTAAGGCTGCTGCTTTCGGCCGCGCGGCATCGATAGTTAAGCGCACCGCGCATATAAAAATAGAACTAGATTTAAAATCTGGAGAATAATTTATGGGACATAAGGTAAGCCCTTTACTATTAAGGATTGGTTTTATAAGACAGTGGCACTCCCGTTGGTTTGCTAAGGGCAGGGAGTTTTCCCAGTTTATCCAGCAGGATTATAAGATCAGAAATTTTATCAAGAGCAGGTTTAAACAGGCAGCGATTTCTAAGATCATTATTGAAAGATTAGCCCAGAAAATCAGGGTCCGCATATTTTCCGCACGTCCCGGAATTATTATCGGCCGTCACGGAACGGACATTGAGCGCCTGCGCGCAGATTTAAACAGTTTGGCAAAAAACGAACTTTCTATTGATATCCAGGAGGTAACCAAACCAGCCTGGGATGCGCAATTAGTTGCGGAGAATATCGCTCTACAGCAGGAGAAAAGAATAGCTTTTCGCCGCGCGGTAAAAAGGGCAATGGAGCAGTCTATTGCATCCGGCGTCAAAGGAATTCGCGTGAGTTGTTCGGGACGACTTAATGGCGCAGAAATGAGCCGTAAGGAAACTTATAAGATCGGCAAGGTTCCTTTACAAACATTGCGCGCAGATATTGATTATGGTTTTGCCGAGGCGCTTACTACATATGGTTTAATCGGGGTTAAGGTCTGGATTTATAAAGGGGATATCTTGGGAAAGCAATTTATTCAGGAAGAGGTAAAGAGCGCAGGCCGGGAGCAGCAGCCCAGGGAAGCGTTTAAGGCTTCGCGGTAAAATTTGGAGTAATCAAGCATGGTTTTAATGCCCAAGAGGGTTAAATATCGTAAACTGCAGAAAGGTCAAAGGCGCGGCTTGGCGACAAGCGGGGCAACCTTGGCTTTTGGAGAATTTGGTTTAAAATCTTTAGAGAACGGGTGGATTAAGAATACCCAGATTGAGGCGGTGCGTGTTATCCTGGCGCGTCAGCTGCATAAGGGCGGGAAATTATGGATCAGGATTTTTCCGGATAAATCCATAACTAAGAAACCGGCGGAAGTGCGTATGGGTAAAGGTAAGGGCGATCTTGACCACTGGGTTTGCGTGGTAAAGAGAGGCCGCATACTTTTTGAATTAGGCGGGGTTCCTGAAGAGTATGCCAAGGCGTGTTTTCGTCTGGCAGCTTATAAGATGCCGTTGCGCACTAAATTTGTAACCAGGATACATAAATAATATGAAAGCAAAAGAATTAAGAAATTTACCGCAAGAAGAGCTGCTGCAGAAAGAAAAGGCTTTGTTTGAAGAACTGTCTAAGCTGAATACGCAGCGTTATACGGGAAGCGTGGAGAAGCCGCATAAGTTTGCACTGATCAAAAAGGATATCGCGCGCATCAGGACAATCCTAAATGATAAGAAAGAGAAATAAGATGGGTAAACAAAAAGAATTTATTGGCGTTGTAGTCAGCGATAAGATGCAGAAGACCGTAGTGGTAAAGGCGATGCACTTAACGCGCCACGCGAAATATTCTAAGACGGTCAGGTCCTATAATAAATTTAAGGCGCATGATGAAAAGGGGCTCGCTAAGTTAGGCGATACAGTGAGTATCGTGGAAACCAGGCCCTTATCCAAAGACAAGCGTTTTATCGTTAAGCAGGTGATTAAGAAAGCTGAAAAAGCGCATCTAGCTCTGCCAGAGGAGATTGTTTAAATGCTGCAATTGCGTAGTATTTTAGATGTTGCTGATAATACTGGAGCCCGCAGAGCTTCGCTAATCTGTGTATTGCGTAAAATGGGTAGTTTTAATGCCGATATCGGAGATGTTGTAAGGGTTAACATCAAGGAGTCTATCCCGGGCGCAACGGTGAAAAAAGGGGAAATGGCCAGAGCAGTAATCGTACGTACTAAGCACGCGATAAGAAGAGCAGATGGTTCGATATTACGTTTTGACCGCAACGCCATAGTGATTATTGACGAGAAAGATAATCCCAGAGGTACGCGTGTTTTTGGGCCAGTGGCTCGTGAATTAAGAGATAAGAAGTTTAATAAAATAATTTCTTTAGCGCCTGAGGTAATTTAATGCAAAAAATTAAGAAAAATGATATTGTCCAGATTATGAAGGGTAAGGATAGGGGCAAAAAGGGCAAGGTAATTAATATTATTGAAGATGGTTCTCGCGCTTTAGTAGAAGGTTTGAATCTGGCTAAGAAGCACAAGCGCCAGAGCCGACAGGACCAAAAAGGCGGGATAATTTCTATCGAGATGCCGCTTAGCATATCCAATCTTATGGTTATCTGCAAGAGTTGTTCTAAACCATCCCGCCTGGGAGTAAATGTATCAAAGGACGGGACAAAATCAAGATTTTGTAAAGCTTGTAAAGAGGCGCTTTAAAAATGATACCGAGACTATTAGAAAAATACCGTAATGAAATTACTCCGAAGTTAATGCAGGATTTTAAGTTTAAAAATAAAATGGCAGTGCCCTCCGTAAGTAAAGTTGTCGTGAATATGGGCATTGGCGAGGGTGCCCAGGATATCAAGATCCTGGAAAGGGCTGTGGAAGAGTTGGCTGCGATTACTGGACAAAAACCTTTAATTAGGCGCTCAAAAAAAGCTATAGCCAACTTTAAAATCAGAGCCGGTCAGGCAATCGGCGCTAAGGTAACCTTGAGAAGGTCAATGATGTACGAGTTTATGGACCGCCTGCTTAATATTGCTTTACCGCGTATCCGCGATTTCCGGGGTGTTTCGCCTGATTCATTTGACGAGAAGGGGAATTATACGTTAGGATTGAGTGAACAGATTATTTTCCCGGAGATAGAGTACGACAGGATCACGCGGACTCAAGGCATGGATATTACTTTTGTAATCAAGAATGCTAAAAATATCGAACAGGCAAGGGCCTTGTTGAAATATTTTGGCATGCCTTTTAAGGATAAGGATAAGGAATAAAGTAAAATGGCAAAGAATTCACAAATCGCAAGATGGAAGAGACCGGCAAAATTTTCAACGCGCAAGTATAACCGTTGCTCAATTTGCGGCAGAAGCGGCGGTTATTTAAGGAGGTTTCAGCTTTGCCGTATTTGTTTCAGGGAGCTTGTTTGGCAGGGGCTTATCCCTGGCGTTAAAAAAGCCAGTTGGTAAATTAGGAGAATTAAATGTCGAGGACAGATTTAATTGCAGATGTTTTTACAATCATACGTAATGCCATAATTATAAAGAAGGATGCTGTGGATCTCCCAGCCTCCAATAATATAAAGTCGATTATGGAAATCTTGAAGAAGAATGAGTATATTGATAATTTTAAGCTGATTGATGATAAAAAGCAGGGGCTGGTGAGAGTTTATTTAAAATACATCGCCGGCAAATCAGCAATCCGGAATATTAAGCGTATTTCAAAGCCAGGTTTAAGGGTTTACGTCAGAGGCAAGAAGGTACCCACAGTTTTGCGCGGAAGGGGACTGGCAATCGTTTCTACTTCTAAAGGTGTGCTTACCGATAAAGAAGCCAGGGAGCTTGGTGTAGGCGGCGAGATTATCGGTTATATCTGGTAAAGGAAAATAAATGTCTCGAATTGGAAAGAAACCGGTAGCAGTACCGAAAGATGTAAAGATTGAGGTAAAAGACGGGGTAATTTTTGTTGAGGGCCCAAAAGGCAAACTCAGCCGCAAACTCTCTGACCGGATCAGCTTAGAGATCAAAGACGGGGTTCTTCTTGTAAAAAGGGTTGCGGATACCAAACTTGATAAATCCCTGCATGGTTTGTTCCGCGCGCTGGTCGTAAATATGATTAAAGGTGTAACCGAAGGTTACGTTAAGGAGCTTGAAATTATCGGCGTAGGATTTAAAGCCGCGGTGGCCGGGAACAATCTGAATATGGTCTTAGGATTTTCGCATCCAATCAATGTTGCTATTCCCGCGGGAATTAAGATTGAAGCCCCTAAGCCTACGCAGTTGGTTATAAGAGGCATTGATAAAGAACTGGTCGGAAAGATCGCCACTGAGATCCGGGCGATCTATCCTCCCGAGCCTTATAAGGGCAAAGGTATTCGTTTTGTAGGTGAGCATGTTAAGAAAAAAGTAGGAAAGGCGCAGGCAACCGGTAAATAAGATGAGAAAAAAAGAAGAACTAAGGCTAAAAAGACATAAGAGAATCAGAATGAAGATGTCCGGTGCGCCTGAGAAACCCCGGCTGGTTGTGCACCGCTCTTTAAAGAATATCTCTGCTGTCGTAATAGATGACGCAGCGGGAAAGGTTTTATTTTCCATCTCCACTAAAGATAAGGCCTTAAAACAGAAATTTGCCTGTGCTGGAAATTTGAAATCAGCTGTGCTTTTTGGCGAGATTTTCGCAAAAGTTGCGAAAGAAAAAGGGATTAGTAAGATTATCTTTGACCGGGCAGGATATCTTTATCACGGCAGGATTAAATCTTTTGCCGAAGCCCTCAGAAAAGGTGGAATGGAGTTTTAAATTATGCGTGAATTAAATATTGAACAGCATTCAGATTTGATTGAGAAGGTAATTAGTATAAATCGCGTTACCAAAGTAACTAAAGGTGGAAAAAAACTGCATTTTAGTGCTTTAGTGGTTGTGGGTGATACTAAAGGACGGGTGGGGTTTGCTTTAGATAAAGCTAATGAAGTTGCAGATGCTATTCGTAAATCTTTAACTAAGGCCAAGAAGAGCCTTTTTAAGGTGCCTTTAGAAGGTTCAACTATACCTCATGAGATAGTTGGTAAGTTTGGTGCGGCAAGCGTCATGCTTAAGCCTGCATCAGAAGGTACGGGTGTTATTGCTGCGGGACCGGTGCGTGCAATCTGCGAGGCTGCCGGGATAAAAGATATTCTCACTAAGTGTTTAAAATCAAATAATCCAATTAATGTTATCAAAGCTACAATGCAGGGGTTAATGAATCTTAAAGAGTAAAAATAAAATGAAAGAGAAAAAACCCGAAGTAAAACACACAGTTAAAAAACCGCCGATAAAGAAGGTTTCCGCCGCAGGCGGATCCGCCTCCGGCGGAAAGAAACCGGCTTTAGGGAAGGTTAAAGAGAAGGCTGTGCTTAGCTTGGTTTCTTTGCATAATCTAAAAGTGCCGTTTGGCGCACATAAAAAGAGAAAGCTTTTAGGCCGGGGCCCAAGTTCTGGCCATGGTAAAACATCTACACGTGGAAGTAAGGGGCAAACCTCTCGTGCAGGAAGGCATTTTTATTTAGGTTTCGAAGGAGGGCAATCTCCGCTTATCCGCAAAATGCCTAAGCGCGGTTTTGTAAGTAATTTTAAAAAGATTTATCAGATTGTTAATTTAGAGAATTTAAATAAAATAAAAGCAGCTGTAATTACTCCG
>Ga0163199_1002086_pt1 | contig 12351 bp, 12 predicted proteins | sample PL_2010_150m_FD_113537 | JGI IMG/M metagenome (GOLD analysis project Ga0163199, IMG submission 113537) | Freshwater microbial communities from Powell Lake, British Columbia, Canada to study Microbial Dark Matter (Phase II) - PL_2010_150m | ecosystem: Environmental > Aquatic > Freshwater > Lake ... | reverse complement strand
TACTTAGTCTTACTTAGGTTACTTATGTTTGACAAATTTTACTTAGAAAAAATAGAATATAATTTTCTCAAATATATATAAATCAATGTCTTAATTGAACTAAGTAACCTAAGTAAGCTAAGTAAGTAAAATGTGCCAGGATTTCACATAAATTTTATTTTTCATTTCAATTTGGCAGGGTTAAAAATTTAATTATCTTTGAATTACCAAAACAGCGGGGGTTTTAATTAAACCTTTAAAACCCTTATCCCCATGACCATTGATGTAAAACAAAAATCGACAGATTCGATCGTCGGTTTGCAGTATGCCCTTAGTAGTGAGGTAGCCTCGGAGGTTGCCCATGCTCAATCGAGGGTGGCCATAACCCTTTCTGTAGGAAAAGTTTGGAAACCCATTTATTTCACTCCCGGCAGCGCCCTTCTTAGCTCCCAGGTAAGCAATACTTTCCAGGGAAAAATTGTTGAAAGTAAGTTTGAGGCGAAGATGCCCGGAAGAACAGCTGCAATGAGTGATGAGCTGGAGCGTATGATTGGCAGGTCTGTTGTGATAAAGCTTATTTATGAAAGCGGTGAGGTAATTGTTTGCGGAGGAAAATCACGAAAGTTAAAACTCTTTTGTTCTGCCGTGGCCGGTACCCAGAACGGCTACCTGGTGGGTTTTGAATACAAGAGCAAGACTGATTTTTTGTGGCTTTTGGATGAATCGAGCGGATCGGGCAGTTAAGGTCCGTAATCTATTCAAAGTATACGTTAATCCAAGGCAAACCAAATATAAACCTAAAAATTGAGATATGGCTTCGAAACATTATGTCACGATAAAACTGGATCCACATTACCAGCGTTTTTTAAGAACACAATTTGATTGTGAGGAGGAAATTTTTGAATTTCCAGCGCGGCATAAATTCAATTCAATACTGGAACATTTCGTTGTCACCAGGCCTCCGGGATATATTGAACCCGAAAAGGATGAGTACCTGTTTAAAATTGCCCTTCCAAATTTCGAGTACAAAAACGAAGCCCACTTCAGGTACCTAAGTAAAGTAAAGGAGGTTGTGTTTAAATCGAAGATCAAACAGTATTATGACTGGATCATTGAGGAAAAGATTATGGAGCTGATGAAAAGTTCGGGATCCTCGTCAGATAGCGATTCGATTGTGCTGAACAGGAATGAATGTACCCTGGTATTAATCGATGAATTTGGTTTTGATTCGGGCGACAGCGACTCTTTTGACCGGCTTTACAAACTCTTTACCAGGTACAAGAAAAAGGAGCGAATAAGAAGGTTTCGTAACGCGAAAAAGGGACTAAAAATTAAATGTTAAATAATGTTAATTTTTTGATTTTTCCGACCAGTATAGTTGGGTAAAATATCACTCAGGGAATTATTGTAATATATGAAACGCTTGTAACGCTTGTAACGGTTTATTTTGGGATTGTAAAGCGTTGATTATATATCGATGACATTTTGATGAGGGCGGTGACCTAAAGGTTTGCTGCCCTTTCTTTTTTTGTGCAAACCATACAGGCAATCCTGCAATTAATGGAATGGATGTATTATCGGGTAAAATAAGCCAAAAACTATGGGGTTTTCGCATTGTGGGTGAATCTATTAGTCCTATGACATGAAAAATGAGGTGGTTAAAATTGCGGTACAAACGATTGTACTGTAGTTATGACAAACATATTATTTGAAATAATGCGCGGCAGGATGATGGTGGACCGTGGAATTGTCGAGAGGGTATATATTCCGTGGCTTCTATCCCTGCAGAATGGTGCAATGAACCATGGCGCTTTTTTCCCTGAAAAGAAACAATACCGCGCCACCTCGATGAGCTTTGAAAAAGAGGCTTTTGCAACTGGTGGTTATGGTCCTATCCGTGCCATGGAAGAGGCAAAGGCCGGATCAGTAGGTATTATCCCCATTATCGGGGAGTTTTTGAAATACGGGACCCAATGCTCTTATGGCGCGAATGAAGTAATTCCGGCATTTTATGAGGCTGCAGACAACCCCAATATTATTGCCCTGGTACTCGATATTGATTCGGGCGGTGGAGCTGAAAACGCGGTTCCTCCATTTATTGAGGCCCTAAAATATGTACAGAGTAAAGGCAAACCGGTTATCGCCCACGGCGACTTGGTTGCCAGCGCTGCCTACTACATGGCTTGTCATGCCGATTATATCCTGGTTGACAACCTTATTTCATCCGCATTTGGAAGTATAGGGGTATATGTTTCTTACATGGACTACCGCGAGAAACTGAAAAACGACGGTATCAAAGCTGAAGTGGTCTATGCCCCCCAAAGTGATTTAAAAAATGAGGAATTCCGGGCCATCATGGAGAATGATGACAAACAGCCATTGATTGACAATATTTTGAAACCATCGGCTGATCGTTTTATCGAGACGGTCAGGAAAAACCGCGCAGGTAAGATCAAAGAAAATTCGGATGCCTACAGGGGCAAGATGTTCGAAGGCAAACAGATCATCACCGAAGGGCTTGCAGATGGGTTTGGCACCCTGCAGCAGGCTGTCAGGATCGCCGCGAGCATGGCGGTAATTAAAAAATAATCGACCAAAAATAAAGGTGTGTTATTCTTAGGAGTATTAATTAAATAACAAAGAGCAAAAATGAATCCATTTAAAATGTTGACCGCAGTGGTGTTGAGCATCCTTGGTTCCAAGGATTTCAATACTGATGATGCCGGACATTTGGTTTTGACTGCCGAAGAGGTAGGGAAACTGGATGCCCAGATGAAATTTGCCGGTGGAAAATTCGCTGAGATGTTCAAACAGTCGTTTGACGCAGCTGTGGATGCCAGCGCCGGTGGTGACCAGGACAAGAGCGAACTTGTCATCAATGCACTTATGGATACCATGCGCAAGCAGGTTACCCAGGAGTTGAACCTAAACAAAGAGGCAATTGAGGCTGAACTCCAGAAGGAGTTCAACACGAAACTTGCCAATTTGGGCAACGATAAAAAACTCGTTGATCAAAAGGTAAAAGATTTGGAAACCGAAAAAGCCGCCCTTGAAAAAGAGAATGGAATTTTGGCTGCCAAAACTGAGTCAAACCAACCTGAAGGTAAAATCAATCCAAAAGACACTCCAACCATGGGTGTCGCATTTAAAGCCGACCGCAAGTTGTTCCACAACAAAATGGCTTTTGATTTCATTAAAGGAGATTCTTCTGCCGCAATTTTAGCGATCACCAACAATTCCTTTGGCAACAAAACCATGGGTGGTGGTCCGAGTGATACCATTGATGTATCTGAAATCAATGAGGAGTTTGGTGTTTACCTCAGTGACCAGAATGTTCGACTGAAAATTTACAAAGAGATCCTGAAGCCAACCGAAAGCCGTACTTACATGACCAAGGTTTTGGCCCTTATCGAGTGGAGAGATGCAATGGCACGTATCGGCAGTGTAGTTCAACAGTTTATTGCCAAGTGGACCCCACTGGGAAAAACGACCATTACCCCGCTGAGGATTGTCAACCGCCGCCACAAGATCAACCTTCCGATTGTTCCTGATGATATCACCGGTGGATATCTTACCTACCTGTACAATGAGGGTGTGACTCCTGACCAGATGCCTGTTACCAAGTACATCATTGATGAGCTATTGCGTCCGGCTATCGCTAATGACATCGAATACAAGATGATCGCAACCGGAGTGTTCGTTGAACTTGTACCAGGAAATGTTACTGAGGGCGATCCTGGACAGGCTCCTGAAAGCAGTATGGACGGATTCCTTACCATCCTCACTAATGAGAATGAGGCTGTTTCAACTTCAGTGAATTTTTGGACTCCTACCGTTGTTTGGAGTGAGGACAATTCGGTTGATTACTTTGAGGCTTATGCCGCATGGGTCAAAACAACCAATCCTACGCTGGCAAAAGTCGGCATGAATATCTTCGCAGATCCTGATATGGCCGAAACACGCGCCAAAAAATATCGCGAGATGTTCCCTCTGACCAAAAACGAGGACATGGGAAAAGGGAAAGTCGATTTCTCCAACCTTACCATTGTTCCACTGGAGAACATGAGAGGTTCCGGAATCTTGTTTTCTACTCCAAAAGAGAACTTCATCGAGCTTCACCACATCAATGAGGCTTCTGGCGCTACCAAGTTGTTCCTGCAGCTGATGAACTACGAAGTTCGAGTCTTCGGAGAGTTCTGGTTGGCTACCGGGTTTGCCGTTGCTGAATGGGTTTTTGCTGCCATGCCTGCTCAATCGAGTGGTGCGTAGGGAGTGAGCGGTTGAAAGATAAAGGGCGGCCACATAGGGCCGCCCCGACCAGATTAAATTAATTTTTAAAAAATACGCGTTATGGCATTTACAAGTGTACGGAAATCGTCCCTGAAAAATGGGAATCCAGGCAGGCCGAACCCTAAAGATCCTTATATCATCCTTTTTAAAAGTGATGATCTGGAGGTAAAGCCGGTTAAGGCAGCTGACGGTATAACCGTCTCGACCGACCTGGACATGAAAGCCGGAAAAGTAGCGATAGAAATCTATGCTACCCCGGTGACCATCAAGGTCAACGACAAGAGTTCTGGTGATCCTGATAAAAAAGGGTTTATCTCTTCTCTGGAATTTGAACATCCGGGATCGGATGTGGACTATGCCCAGTTTATCAACGACAATGTCAACGAGAACCTGATGGCCATTGTTGTATATCCGGATTTGTCGTTTAACAAATTGTTGGGATGGCCGGGCAATCCGTTGCAACTGAACCACGAAGGGAAAGACGACGAGAAAGAGGATAGCAATATCGTCAAACTCGAAAGTCTTTTTGCTGGGGACAAATACCTGCATTACACGGGTGTACTTCCAACTGTTGAAGGTTCGGGAGCGTAGTTGAACGGGCAAATTGAAATAGGTTGAAATAAAAGGAGTGCGGTGATTCTGTGCTCCTTTTTAAATGGCATTTTATGATTGGTATATTCTATCCCTATCTTGAAAAAGCCTCGTTGTGGCAGGAGCTCAGGTATTCGCTTCGCAGCCTGGAGGGGCACCTGAAGGAAAATTTTGAGGTTTGGATTGTGGGGGACCTTCCTGACTGGATCCAAAATGTGAAACATTTACCCCATAAGAAGATTGAAAATATTCACGCCCCTTCAACTTTTGACGCGGTAAAAAAACTTCAGGCTTATCTTAACCAGGATGATAGTCCGGAAACATTCATACGCATGTATGATGATGTTTATTTTCTTGGTGATAGAAATATCGAGGATCTGCAGGTAACCAGGTACTTGTTTAATTATGGTCAGATCCAAAACGGAGAGTTAAGATCTGGATCCCAGATTTGGCGAAATCAGGTGTTAAGATCGGTGCAGGCAGCCAGACAATCAGGACATTATGGACTGATGACAGAGACGCATTGTCCGGAGGTTTTTGAAAAACAGAAAATGGCAGAGGTTATGGAACTTTTTGACCCTGATGTGAACCGGCTGCTTACCTCTACACTTTACTTCAATCTTTACCCTTACCCCGACTATTTACAGGACCTTAAAACAGAAAGGGCGCTGTTTTACGGATATGAAAATGCCTATTCTTTTCACTCTTCCAATCTGGAATCGACTGCATGGCTGGAGGGTAAATATTTTCTTAACCACAACGATGTGGGGTTAGATGGGAACTTAAAAGCGTTTATTTCCGGTATGTTCCCTCACAAAAGCCGGTTCGAAAAATAGGCCAAACCCGTCCTTTAACCTTTGATTTTGTAATTACAAATTTGGTCTATGGAAATCAAAGAGAGCGTGATCCAGTGGGCCAAATTAGGCGGCGATTTTAGCGCAGGGATATCACTATTCCTTACCTGGAACCGCAATGTTTTTTATGCACGGAACATTGAGTTGAAAGGTCCGGTTAGGGGATTACAAACACTTTTGTCTGAATTCTCTTCCAAAACCAGGATGCCGCTTCGGGAAATAATGCTCCTGATTTCTTCAGCCCCAACACCCCAGGTTTCCCCTCAAAATGAGGTTGCACCCCCACCGGTTTACATTGATCCCTTGCAGGTAGAAAAACTTGCCGCGCAGGCCGAATATAAAAAAGAGCGGATCCGGCACACTACACGACTTAGGGAGGAATTCCCGTTTTTATCGAAAAAAGATTGTCCTGACGAGCTTATCCTGCTGGTCAATAAAATGCTGACTGCCTATGATGATTACCGGTTAAAGCGGGAGGAGTTGTTTGAAACAGATTTCAGCGATGCGAATAAATGTTATCTGGCCGCACGCGAGGTGCTGGATCCTTACATCCTGAACAGGGAGATATGGGAGGAGCTTAACTATTACAAGATCCACGGGAAAATACTGGGTAAGATGCCACAGTTTGCCGCGCGAAAAATGAAAGAGAAATACCATGGGATGAGAACAGTAGAGTTAGTTAGGATATCTGGCAATAACATACCCCGCAAAATGTCTTACTACAAATCGCAACTCAGGGATGAGAAAACAAAAAACAAGGAGGATATCCGCGCCAAGATGATACAGGCAGAAGGGGAGTTGGTGATGATTCGGGAGATTCTGTTATCGCGAGGAGAATTGTAACAAAATAATTGACAAATATGAGATTCGCTTTTATCATTGGGACAAACGACGTCGGCGGCGCGGAATACGTTTCCTACCAGCATGTTTTGATGGCGCACCGCAACAATTTGGATATGGTGGTATTGAGTGGTACTACCGGAAAGTTTTATGATCTGCTGATCGCTGCGGGTGTTAAGATTGATGTAATTGGGTTGACCCCTTCGGAAAAGTTTCTTGAACCCTTTCTGAGCGGTTGTGATGTTGTATTCAACTGTAATTTTTTCGGGCTACTTCCGATTATGGCACGCCTGAGAGAAAAGTTAGGATTCTCCACCCTGCTTATCCTTCACAATGATACCAACTGGCTTTGCTCTCAGGTTAAAAAATTTGACGGCAGTATTGATCTCTATTATTCCATTCATCAGCGTATAGTTGATGCTTTTGTCTCTATGGGCGCATCCAGAGCTGAAAAATTTGTTGTTATTCCTAACTGTGTTGACTCTGAATTGGTCAACTCCTGTCATGTGGATCCGGATCAGTTAAAAAAGTTGTTTGGACTTAGCCCTCGTCATTTTGTAATAGGGATGGTAACTCGTGTGGCTGGTGATAAGAATATTCTGGATGCGTTGCGCATTTTGAAATCCCTTCCTGTTGCAATGGACGCCCGATTGCTTATTGTCGGTGGGACTGCCGCCAACCAGGGAAGCATCACATACCATGCAAAAGTGAGGGATACAATTAAAAGGGACCCATTTCTAAAAAGCCGCGTGATTATTACCGGCAACCAGGAGATGAGAGAGGTTTACCGTTTGATCAGTTGTTTTGATATTGGGTTGAATTGCTCTCCGTCAGAAGGGCTACCCATTGCCATGCTGGAGATGATGGCTGCCGGTGTTACATGCGTAATGCCGAGCATCGGGGATATACCAGATGTATTAGGGGGAAATGGAGTTGTGGTACCTATCAGGCAGAGAAAGGAAACGTCTGAAATATGGACCATACCGTGCTATACTACTCAGGAGATCAGACTATTTGCAGATGCGATCACTAATCTGTACAAAAACAAAACGATTTGCCACAACCTGGGACTTAGTGCTAGTGAATTTATTGAACAGAACCGCAGTTTGCAGGTACAGGAAAAACAATTCTTAAACTTTCTAGATATGGGAACGAAGAAGATTTCACGAATCCCGAATCGCTCTGCTCTCGGGACGAATGACACGAACGGTATGATGAAGATTGGTAAGGATGGCTTAACAGGGGAAAACAAAGAGTTACCTAAAGTGAGCGTGTTGATGCCGACCAGGGACGGAAACCTTACCTGGATGAAACAGGCCATAGAGAGTATTCTGGCCCAGGATTACAAGGGGGAGATGGAACTGGTAATTGTCAGCCACGATTGCCGGTTAAGTATGATTGGCCATATTGATAAGATCATAGCGGATAATCAGTCGGGTGTAACAATTGTGCATAAAACTATAGGCGATGATCAGGTAACTTTTTCTGAGGTTCTGGATTTTGGGGTTAAATCGTGTAATGGAGAGATTATCGTGCGGATGGACCATGATGACGTTGCGGATCCTTCCCTGGTAAGTTCTGAGGTTATTTTTCTTCTTTCTCATCCGGAGATTCATGTTTGTGGAGTTCAACTCAATTTTTTTGATGGTAAAGAGATGACAACCCGTCACCCGGGAATTGTAACCAAAGAGATTGCGGCCAATTCGAATGCATGGTGGTTTGTGAACCATCCTGGAGTGGCTATGCGGAAAGAAACTCTTCAAAAAATCGGTGGTTACGGTCATACGGCAAATGGCTATGCCGAAGATTATGCTTTGTGGTGCAAGTATTTGCGTGAAGGTTATGTGATTGCCAACCTTCCGGATGTGCTGATGAATTACAGGGTTTACAACAAACGGACCCGTCCCTCTGATTTTATCACATTCCTTGAAAAGGAAAAAGCAAGTCTGAGAAAATGAAGAGGATATATATAGCCGGATGCGGAGGAATGCTGGGAGAGGCATTTTACACGCAGTTTCGTGAGTTTTATCAACTCCAGTGCACGGATAAGGATGTCAATGAAACCTGGCTCTCTTTTATGGATTTTCGGGACTATGAAAACTACCGCAGACAGGTAATTGATTTCCGTCCGGATTATCTTTTCCACCTGGGAGCTTTCACCGACCTGGAGTATTGTGAAAAGAATCCGTTGGAGACTTACCGCAACAATACAACCGGGGTAGAAAATGCCGTGTTGATCGCCAACGAAATGAATATCCCATTGCTTTACATCAGTACTGCCGGAATATTCGACGGGAAAAAGCCTGTGTATGATGATTGGGACGAACCTAATCCATTGAGCGTCTATGGCCGGAGTAAATACATGGGAGAGCGGTATGTGGTTGAAAATGCCGACCGGTACCTTGTTTGTCGTGCGGGATGGATGATGGGCGGCGGACCTAAAAAAGACAAGAAGTTTATTCAAAAGATTATGTGCCAGATACGCTCGGGTGCGACTGAACTTTTTGTCGTTAATGATAAAAACGGCACTCCTACCTATACGCACGATTTTGCAAAAACGGTCAAATTTCTTCTCCAGAAAGAGTATTGGGGATTGTACAACTGTGTGTGCAGTGAACCAACCAGCAGGCTGGAGGTAGCACAGGAACTACTGAAAATTTTATCCATGGAGGAAAAGGTCCATATCAACGAGGTTGAATCTTTTTTCTTTAAAAAGGAATATTTCGCCACCCGTCCGGATAGTGAACAGCTTTTGACCTTGAAACTCAATATTAGGGGAATCGCGACGATGCGCCCATGGAGGGAAGCGCTTGCGGAATATATTCAAAATTATTATCAGGGGTATCTGGCCGCTAAATAATTGAAACGATGGATGAGCAAGAGGATAAGCTGCAGCAGTTAATTTCCCGTAAAGAAAAAGCACAGACTCTTTACGATGCCGCAAAGGAGGACGCGGATAAGATCCGTCTGCTTGAGATACTGACAGACCTGGAGGAACAGATCCGTCAAGAGCAGTACAAACAGCGGCTTTTAGAAGGGGATGAGTAAAAAAAACGACGATGGTACAGGGCAGGAAAAAATTTGAGATAGCAGATATTACCGTAGAACAGATACGGGAGCTGGCCACAACGATGGATTGTCACAGTCTGCCTACCGAGGTGATTGAATACATCTCCCTGATGGAGAAAGCCCGTGACTGGCATTACCAGATGAAAAGCCGGTTGTATGTTGTAAAGCACCTGAAGCTCGAATATTTTGCCAAAAACAGCGAGGACCTTTCTGATTACCTGGCCCGTCAGATCTATGACAATGCCATCAATTATTACTACGCCGACCGTACCATCCGGAAGGAGAGCTGGAGAAATATGCTGGCTGAAAAATATATGATTTTGGCGCAGTTGTGTTTTAACAAAAATGATTACGAGGGTCACCGAAAATATTTGGAATCGGTTGAGAGGGTGATGCGCCTGAACGAGAAAGATGAAGATAACACGGATCCAAAACTTTTGGACCGCAGGATATTCGTGTATGTTGTTTCGGGGAAAGAGCTCGGTGTGCCGGAGGTTGACCGGCATGAGCTGGCCCGGATGATTGACGGGTATGATATCCGGGAATCGATGAAGGTGAAGGTGAAGAGAGAGGCTGGGAGCCTGCCGAGAAAGTTATTTGACAGGATGGAGGTGGAGGATGTGCAGGCGGTTGAATGATGGCAGAGGGCAGAGAGCAGAGGGCATGGGGCAGAGGGCATGGGGCGGAGAGCAGAGGGCATGGAGTAAAAAAGAGAGGTAATGAAGATTGATAGTTCGGTACACCAGGTAGAGAAGGCGAGTTGGATAAAGGCGGCCATTGATTTGATGAAACCCAAGGACCTGTTTTTTTACGGGGGAAGGGGAATCAGCAAAACGACTGATATTATGGCCAGCCGGGTATATGACTGTATCTATGATATGCCCCGCGCCCCGATGGTACTGACTTCGAATACCTACATGGATTTGATGACCAACATCGTCCCGGGAATCGTGAAAGGTTTGTCGGACCGGTACGGTTTTTATGAAGGGAGTCATTACGTCGTGGACCAACCCGGGAAAAAGAGTTGGGAACCGCCATTCTATCCAAGGGTGTATGATTACAAACATACGATAAGTACCCATAATGGATGTTTCTTTTACCTTACCTCGCTGGATAGACCAAGTTCCAATGCGGGTTTGTCGGTTGTGCATGTTTTTGGCGACGAGGCCAAATATCTGAAAATTACAAAGCTCAACAAGCTGTTTCCAACGCTCAGGGGAGATCCAAGGGTATTTGGACATTCTCCCTATTTTTTGGGAAAGACATTTACCTCTGATATGGCCAATCCCATGATTGGGGAGGACCCGTGGATGAGCGAAATGGCCGCCAACATGGACAAAGAACAGATCATTGCAGCGCTTCAGGCGGGCATTGTGGTGAATGAGATCATTACCGAACTGATAGAGGCGCAAACGGCCAAAAACACAGCTGCAATTGAGAATATCCAGCTTAAACTGAAGCGGTGGAAAGAGCGCCATGCCAAGATCAGGTTTGGATCTACATTTTACTATTCGGCTTCCAGCTTCTGTAACGTTGACATCCTCACGCTGGATTATTTTATCAACCTGGCTGCCACCCTTACAAAAGAGGAGTTCAATACGGCTGTATTGGGTATTCCTACTTTTTCAGAACGCGGGAAACTGTTTTACCCGGCGCTTCGGGACCACCATTTTTACAGTGACGGTACGGATTTTGATGAGGTAGACCGCTACGGGATGCTGGACGGGATCAAGGATAACTGCAAACTTTTGCGCTACCTCAGTACCGCTGAATCCCTGGACCTCGGATTTGACGCCGGGAATATGTGTTCGCTGGCTATTGGACAGATGAGGGGAAAAGAGTACCGGATCCTGAAAAATTTATTTACCCTTCCACCGGACCACATCGAGGAGCTGGGGACCACCTTTGTAAATTACTTTGAACCGCACCGCAATAAAGTTCTGCACCTTTACCACGATAGGGCTACTAACCAATATAGCAAGGTTAAAAAAGACCAGGCTTCGGCGCTAAAAAGGGCCATTGAGTTTGATAAGGGGGGGAATAAAACGGGATGGAAAGTTGAGCTGATGAACGTTGGTCAGGGGAATATTGAACATGCCACGGAGTATGATTTTATGATCCAGCTTCTAAGCGGGAATAACCCAAAACTGCCGAAGTTGCTGATTGACCAATATAATTGCCGGGAGGCAAAAGGTTCGATGGAAACGGCGCAAACCACCTTTGTAGCCGGGAAACTGAAGAAGAAAAAAACGAGTGAGAAACTTTCGATGTCGCGGCTACCCCTGGAGAGCACCAATATGAGCGATGCGGTGAAATACCTGCTTTGCCGCAAAGAGTGGATTGCTTTGTCGAAGGGGATTAAGGTGGATACGAGTAGCTATGAAGCTAAAGTTTACTAATTACACGAATTTGGGAGAATTACACGAACGGCGGATTCAGAAGAAAAGCCAAACAAGGTACCATATCAAAAGCGGGATCAGAATGACGGCAATCCATTTGTCCATTTTGTTTGGTTTGATTACTGGCATGGATTGCGGATCTTCCAGAAGAGGGGGATTGGCAATAAGGGAGAACAGTCCGATTAACTGCCAGTCGTAAGAATATTCGACGGCAACAGTTTTGCCAAGGTCTACAACAAACCCAAAATGATAGATCTTTTTGATAGTTTGGTAGTCGGTGCTGTAATCGGATGGGTTGAATTGGAAGACTTTAGATTTTCCCATGATTT
>Ga0163199_1002085_pt1 | contig 12352 bp, 12 predicted proteins | sample PL_2010_150m_FD_113537 | JGI IMG/M metagenome (GOLD analysis project Ga0163199, IMG submission 113537) | Freshwater microbial communities from Powell Lake, British Columbia, Canada to study Microbial Dark Matter (Phase II) - PL_2010_150m | ecosystem: Environmental > Aquatic > Freshwater > Lake ... | reverse complement strand
GCTGGAACGCAACCGGGTCGGCCTCAATTTCAACATCGAGGAAGGTGAAATCGCCAAGATCAATCAGATCAGCATCATCGGTGCCCGAGCGATACCGGAAGAGGAGCTTCTCGAGCTTTTCGAACTGCGCACGCCCAACTGGCTGACCTGGTATACCAAGAATGATCAATACTCGAAGCAAAAGTTGTCAGGAGACCTCGAGAATCTCCGCTCTCAATATCTCAATCGCGGTTATCTCGAGTCCACCATCGATTCCACCCAGGTTTCGATCACTCCGGACAAGCAGGACATCTACATCACGGTGAATGTTTCCGAGGGAGACATATACACCGTGTCTTCGGTCAAGCTGGCGGGAGACCTGTTGCTGCCCGAGGAAGAATTGAAGAAGCTGGTGATGCTGAGGCCCGGTGAAGTCTTTTCACGCGAGAAGTTGACAGATACGACCAAGCAGATCAGCGAGCGCCTGGGCAACGACGGCTACGCCTTTGCCAACGTTAATGCAGCGCCGGAGCTCGACAAGAACAAGCATGAGGCGGCATTTACGATATTCGTCGATCCGGGACGCCGCGTCTACGTTCGCCAGGTCAATATCACCGGCAACACCCGTTCCCGCGATGAAGTCATCCGCCGCGAGTTGCGGCAAATGGAATCAAGTTGGTATGACGGCGAGAAGATCAACAGGTCGCGCATCCGCATAGATCGACTCGGTTATTTTGAAGACGTTACCGTTGAAACCCCCGCGGTTCCTGGCGTCACCGACCAGGTCGACTTGAATATCAGCGTCAAGGAGAAGCACACCGGGAATATCATGGTGGGTGCGGGATTTTCCAGTGCCGAGAAACTCGTCCTGTCGGCCTCGGTGCAGCAGCAGAACCTTTTCGGCAGCGGCAAGACGGTGGGGGTGCAACTTAACACCAGCAAGATCAACAAGGTGTATTCGTTGTCCTACACCGATCCGTACTATACGATCGACGGTATCAGTCGAGGCTTCGATGTCTACAAGCGCGACACCGACACCAGCTCCCTTACGGCGGTGGGCGCCTACCGCAGCAACTCGATCGGCGGCGGCGTCCGCTTCGGCCTGCCGATTGCCGAGGACGATTACATCACTGCCGGCTTTTCGGTTGACTCCACCCGCCTCAAGGTCGACTCTTTCAGTCCGGTGCGTTACCAGGAGTATGTCAATCAGTTCGGGTCGTCCAACACCACGCTGCTCGGGACCGTCGGCTGGATAAAGGAAACCATCGACAGCCGCCTCTACCCGACGAGAGGCTATTCGAACCGCCTGATCGGCGAGCTCTCCTTGCCTGGTGGAAGTCTGCGTTTCTACCGTGCCACCTACCAGCGCCAACAGTTCTTTCCACTATCGACGTTGATGCGGGGTTCGACCGTGATGGTCAACGGCGAACTGGGATTTGCCGATGGCTACGGTGGCAGGCAACTGCCGTTCTTCAAGAGCTTTTATGCCGGCGGGATCGGGTCCGTGCGCGGTTACGACACGAGTTCCCTGGGCCCCATAGATCCGCTCACGACGGAAAGACTGGGTGGCAACCGTCGCTTCGTCGGCAATGCGGAGTATTTGTTTCCGTTGCCCGGCAGCGGCTTGGACAAGTCGATGCGTATGGGCTTCTTCGTTGACGGCGGACAGGTCTGGGGTCAGGGTGAGAAGATATCCTTGAGCGACCTGCGTTACAGCGCCGGCGTTGCGCTTTCATGGTCATCGCCGATGGGTCCGCTCAAGTTCAGCTTTGCCAATCCGCTGAACAAGAAACCCCAGGACAGGATCCAGCGGCTGCAATTCCAGATGGGTTCGACGTTCTAACTCTTTGCATCGAGGAGATTCCTCTTGAACAAGATTTTCACTCCATTGCTGGCTGTAGCTTGCATGCTCACCGCGTTCTCAGTGAGTGCCGAAGTCAAGATCGGTTTTGTCAATAGCCAGCGCGTCCTCAACGATGCTCCTCAGGCGGCCAGGGCCAAGAAGAAGATCGAGAAGGAGTTCGAAAAACGCGACACGGATCTGCAAAAATTGGCCAAACAACTGCAGACTCTGCAGGAAACCCTGGAAAAGAATTCCCTGACCATGACGGAGTCCGAGAGGCGCACCAAGGAACGCGAGTTCGGCGAACTCAATCGCGACTTCCAACGCAAGCAGCGTGAATTCAAGGAAGACCTGAACCTGCGCCAGAACGAAGAAATGGCGGCCATCTACGAGCGGGTGAATAAGGCCATCAAAGGCATCGCCGAGGCCGAGAAGTACGACCTGATCGTGCAAGAAGCGGTCTACGCCCATCCACGCCTCGATCTCACCGACAAGATCATCAAGGCGCTCGGCGACGGCGCCAAATAGGCGCTCCTTGATTCCCCAAGCTAAGCTCTAGATGTGGCCGTGGCTGCCGTCCGACTCGATGAAGTTGTTGCTCGCCTGGGCGGCAGACTGATCGGCGACGCTGGCAGGTCAATTCGACAGGTTGCGACACTCGAGCGTGCCGGCCCGGACGAGATAAGCTTCCTCGCCAACCCAAAGTACCAAGAGAAGCTGTTTGCAACCCGCGCCGGCGCTGTCATCCTGTCGGAGGCCTCGGTCGACGCATGTCCTGTCGCCTGTATCGTCAGCGATCAGCCTTATTTGTACTTTGCCCGTGTCGCTCAATGGCTGAATCCCGTCAATACGCCGCCGCCGGGCGTTCACCCCACAGCCAGCGTCGAATCCCCGATTCCCGAAAGCGCCAGCATCGGAGCCGGCGTTCGCATCGGGCCCGATGCCGTGATCGGCGCACGCTCCCGCATTGGTCCCGGTTGCGTGATTGGCGGCGGCGTGGTCCTGGGTGACGATGCACTGCTGCATGCCAACGTGACCATCTATGACGGTTGCCATATCGGTGCCCGCGCGATCATCCACTCGGGGGTGGTGATCGGCGCCGACGGCTTCGGCTTTGCGCGCGAGCAGCACGGGTCATGGGTGAAGATCCCCCAGATCGGCAGCGTGGTGATCGGCGACGATGTCGAGATCGGCGCCAACACCACGATCGATCGAGGGGCGCTTGAGGATACGGTCATCGAGAACGGCGTCAAGCTCGACAACCAGATCCAGGTCGGCCATAACGTGCGCATCGGCGCCGATAGCGCGCTTGCCGGTTGTGTCGGAATTGCCGGCAGTGCCAGACTCGGTAGCCGCTGCACGGTCGGTGGTGGCGCCGTTATCCTCGGGCACCTGAGCATCGCCGACGATGTCAATATTTCCGCCGCCACCCTGGTGACCAAATCCATTCCCGACGCCGGGACTTATAGCGGAGCCGTACCGTCGCAGGAGCATGCGGCGTGGTTGAAGAATTTTTCGCACCTGCGGCATCTCGATTCCATGGCGGATAGAATTCGCACCCTTGAAGCACAGCTGGCCCGTCTCTTGGAAATCCAACAGGCAAGTTCAAACGATGCGGAGAAAAAACCGTGATTGCGATGGACATACATCAGATACTGGAACACCTGCCGCATCGATATCCGTTCTTGCTGGTCGATCGCGTGCTCGAGTGCCTTCCGGGAGAACGCATCCTGGCCTACAAGAACGTGACCATCAACGAACCGTTCTTCCCCGGGCATTATCCACACCATCCGGTCATGCCCGGCGTTCTGGTGATCGAGGCCTTGGCTCAGGCGGCCGCCATCCTGTCGTTCAAGACCCTGGGCGGGAAGCCGGACGACAAGTCCGTCTACTACTTCGTCGGCATCGACGGCGCGCGCTTCAAGAAGCCGGTCATCCCAGGCGACCGGTTGATGCTCGAAGTCTCGATCCTGGCCAACAAGCGCGGCCTGTGGAAGTTCGCCGGGCGCGCGGTGGTGGATGGGCAACTCGCGGCAGAAGCGGAGCTGTTGTGCACGGTCCGCGAGATCGAATGAATCCTTCGGCAATCCACGCGACTGCCATCGTTCATCCGGGCGCCCGGCTGGCCCCGGGCGTCGAGGTCGGTGCATACTCCATCATCGGTGAATTTGTCGAGATCGGTGATGGCAGTCGCATCGGACCCCACGTCGTCATTCACGGCCATACCCGAATTGGTCGCGATAACCGAATCTTTCAATTCTGCTCCATTGGAGAGATACCGCAGGACAAGAAATACGCCGGAGAGAAAACCCGGCTCGAGATCGGGGATCGCAATACCATCCGCGAATTTTGCACTTTCAACTGCGGCACTGCCCAGGACGCCGGCGTCACGCGCCTCGGCGACGACAACTGGATGATGGCATACGCGCACCTGGCGCACGATTGCCAGGTCGGCAACCACACCATCTTTGCCAACAACGCCCAGATTGCGGGCCACGTCAGCGTCGGAGACTATGCCGTCCTCGGCGGTTTCACCGCCGTGCATCAGTTTGTCCGGATCGGTGCGCACAGCATAACCGCGCTCGGCAGCATACTGTTGCAGGACTTGCCGCCCTACGTGATGGCTGCCGGAAACACCGCGAAGCCTCATGGGATCAACAGCGAAGGCTTGAAGCGGCGCGGGTTTTCGTCAGCCGCGATCATGTCGATCAAACGCGCCTACAAGACGCTGTACAAGTCCGGCTTGAAGCTTGAAGCGGCCCAGGCAGTCATCGCCGCGGAATGCGACAATGCCGCCGAGCTGGCATTGTTGGCTGATTTTCTTGCCGCCTCGGGCCGCGGCATCGTTCGCTAGCGGCCATGTCGGAGCCAGTCAGCATAGCCATGGTGGCCGGCGAGGCTTCCGGCGATCTGCTCGGCGGCTACTTGATCGAAGCGCTCAAGCAACATCTCCCTGCGGCCCGGTTTTTTGGCATCGGCGGGCCGAAGATGGAGGCGGCGGGGTTGTCGGTGGATTGGCCCGCCGAAAGACTGTCGGTCCGAGGTTATGCCGAAGTCTTGCGGCATTACCGGGAAATCGCAAGAATCCGCCGTTCATTGCTGAAGCGCCTGCTGGCCGATCCACCGGCCTTGTTCATCGGCATCGACGCCCCGGATTTCAATTTGTGGTTGGAAACCCGGCTCAAGTCGTCCGGCATCGCCACCGTACACTTCGTCAGTCCCTCGCTGTGGGCTTGGCGGGGCGGACGTATCCGCAGCATCGCCCGCGCCGTCGATCAAATACTTTGCCTGTTCCCCTTTGAGCCGGCCATCTACACCAGGCACGGAATCGAGGCGCGCTACGTTGGGCATCCGCTGGCCGATGTGATACCCCTGGAGCCCAGTCAGGATGCGTACCGCGAGCGCTTGAATCTGCCCCAGGATGCCCTGGTGTTCGCCCTGCTGCCGGGCAGCCGCCAGTCTGAACTGCAGTATATGGCGGAGACCTTCATCGAGACGGCGAAGCGCTTGCACCAGCGCTTTCCGCAGGCCCGCCTGCTGGTTCCCCTGGTATCGCGCGAGACCCGCACGCAATTCGAAAACGAGCTATGGCGCCTTGGGGCCCAGGAACTGCCGATTACCCTGTTATTCGGCCATGCCCATGATGCCATGGCCTCCGCCGACGCGGTGCTGGTCGCCAGCGGCACCGCGACCCTGGAAGCGGCCTTGTTCAAGAAGCCAATGGTGATTTGCTACAAGATGTCGCCGTGGTCATGGCGCTTGATGCGCCGGATGAAATATCAGCCCTGGGTAGGATTGCCGAATATTCTCGCCGGGCGCTTTGTGGTCCCCGAGTTCCTGCAGGACGATGCGACCCCGGAAAATCTCTCCCAGGCACTCGGCAACCTGGTCGGAGATCAACTAATCAGGAGACGCCTGCAGGGTTTGTTCTCGGCCCTGCATGGCGAACTGCGCCAGAATACTGCCGAGCAGGCGGCGCAGGCAATTTTGCCGGTCCTGCGCGGCAAGCGGGCATTAGGTGCAGCGCACGCCGGCCCCTGAACGCCTGATTGCCGGCGTTGATGAGGCCGGCCGGGGTCCTTTGGCCGGGCCGGTGTATGCGGCTGCCGTCATATTGCATCCGTCTAGGGCAATCGCAGGACTGGATGATTCCAAGAAGCTTTCCGAGCGCGTTCGGGACCGGCTCGCCCAAGTCATCAAGGAGCGGGCCCTGGCTTGGGCCATAGCCAGCAGCAGCGTCGCCGAAATCGATGCCCTCAACATTCTCCAGGCCAGCCTGCTGGCAATGCGCAGGGCGGTGGAGGCGCTGTCGGCGGTGCCGGATGAAATTCTCGTCGATGGTCTGTATTGCCCGACCGTGGCCATGTACGCCCGGGCGATCGTCAGGGGCGACGCGAGTGTATCCAGCATCGCCGCCGCGTCCATCCTGGCCAAGACCGCACGGGACGCCGAACTGCGACGCCTTCATGCCATATATCCGGACTACGGCCTGGACCGCCACAAAGGTTACCCGACCACAGCGCATCTGGCGGCGTTGCGCCGCCACGGTCCCAGCGCGATCCATCGACGCAGTTTCGCGCCGGTGCGCCAATTGCTTGAGGTTGGCCGGGACGGGAACGGCCGGGACAGGTGCCAATGAAGCACATCACTTCCCGCGACAACCCGACGTTCAAGGAACTCAAGTCGCTCGCCGAGGATATCCGCGAGCAACGTCGCCAGGGGCGCACCCTGCTGGACGGCATTCATCTGGTCGCGGCCTATTGCGACAAGGTAGGACTGCCGGAACAGTTGATACTCAGCGAACATGGCGCGGCGCAAATGGAGGTTCAGTCGCTGCGCGACCTGTTTCCGGATGAGGTAATCCTCTTGCTCAGGGACGGACTGTTCGGCGAGTTGAGCGACCTGGCAACCCCGACCGGCGTATGTGCGGTGATCCGCATCCCGGCGCCTCCTGCCGCCGAGCTAAGCGGTTCCTGCATCCTGCTCGATGCCTTGCAGGATCCCGGCAATGTCGGGTCGGTATTGCGCACGGCGGCGGCGGCGGGGATCGTCGATGTATTTCTGGGCCCCGGTTGTGCCGGTGTCTGGTCGCCGCGGGTGTTGCGTGCCGCACAAGGGGCGCATTTCGAATTGCGTCTGCGGGAACAAGCTGATCTGCTTGCCGTCGCCGAGTGTTTTCCCGGTACCACCATGGCGGCAACGGTCCATGGCGGTGAGTCATTGTACGACCACGATCTCAGCGGGAACCTGGCCTGGCTATTTGGCAGTGAGGGAAGTGGACTCTCTCCAAAGTTGGAGGCCGCCGCCAGGAAACGTATCCATATTCCCATGGCACAGGGTAGCGAGTCCTTGAATGTCGCAGCGGCCGCCGCGATATGCCTGTTTGAGGAAGTCAGGCAAAAAGCGGCAAGCGGCGCAATTTGAACTGCCCGGGAGTCGAGGGTGCTTTGGCTGGTCATTCGGTTCGGTACTTCAAGAGCAGGCGAGCCGATGCAAACAGCAGGACAGATGTGCCGGCGGAAGTAAGCGCCAGTGGCATCAGGGTGCCGTCGAAACTGATACCGACCCAGGTTCCTGCCACTAGGGCCGCCATCATGGTAATGAAGCCCATGAGTCCCGCCGCCGCTCCCGCCTGTTGCTGAAAAGGTGCGACCGCGCCCATCTGCGTACATGGATTGTTGATGCCGTGTGCGGCCATGGTCAGGAACATGCACCCGAGCACTACCGACCAGTGCAGGACACCCGCAGTAACCAATCCGAGGAAACTCAATCCGCCGACGAGCGACAACGATGCGCCGGCGGTCAGGGTTCGCATCAGTCCGATACGCCTGAGCAGCCGCCGGCAGATGATGGTTCCGCTCAAGTAGCCGACAATGCTGAACGCATGGCAGTAGCCATAGTATTCGGTCGGCACGCCCAGCACCCGGATCAATACGATCGACGCACCGGAAATGAAAACGAAAATCGACGCGTAGGAAAGGGCACCGGGCAAGCTGTAAGCCCAAAAGACCGGTGCAGAGGCGATCTGCGCGTAGCTGCGGAACAAGCCGGAAAACCTTGTCGCCTCAGGATTCTTATGGATGTTGGTTTCCGCCAGCCAGCACCACGCCGCCCAGATCAGGATCGCGCAGAAGAGGATGTTTACGCCAAAGCTGGCGCGCCAGCCGTAAGCAACCTGCAGATAGCTGCCGACGACCGGACCCAGCAATGGCACCACGGACATCAGGCTGCTGGCCTTGGCAAACATCCGCGCCCCGTCGGCAAGTGCATACGAATCGCGGATGATGCCGCGTGTCACCACCACCGCCGTGCAGCATCCCACGGCCTGGGCAAACCGGGCAATGACGAGCAATTGCAGCGATGGCGCTACACCGCAGGCGATGCTGGAGGCAAGATAGATGGCCAAGCCCCCCATCAGGACGGGGCGGCGACCGAAGCGGTCGGAGAGAGGGCCACTGATCAGCTGCGCCGTGCCAAAGCCGACCACGAACATCGACAGGGTCTGCTGGACCGCGGCCGGCGTGGTTGAAAAGTAGGCTGTCAGATGCGGCAGCGAAGCGAGGTAAACGTCCGTCGACAACGGTTGCAGCATGATGCAGCCGGTAATCAGCCAGAGCAGGGTGGCAGGACTCACGCCGGGATTACCCCTGGGCGCGCATCACGCGAGCTTTTTCCCTGACCCAGTCCTTATCCTTTTCGGCCTCCCGCTTGTCATGCTGCTTTTTGCCTTTCGCCAATCCGATGGAAAGTTTGATGCGGCCTTTCGAGTAGTGAAAATCCAGCGGCACCAATGCGTAGCCGGCGCGTTCCACCTTGCCGATGAGTTTTCTGATTTCCTCCGCATGCAGCAACAGCTTGCGCGTCCTCACCGGATCGGGATGGATGTGGGTCGAGGCGGTCGCCAGGGGACTGATGTGCGCGCCGATCAGGTAGACTTCCTCGTTGCGCAGGATCACATAGGCTTCCTTGATCTGTGCGCGGCCGGCGCGTATTGCCTTCACTTCCCAGCCTTCGAGTGCCAGGCCGGCTTCGAAGCGTTCTTCGACGAAGTAGTCGTGAAAGGCCTTGCGGTTTTCGACGATGCTCATGCTTTGGCTGCGCGGGTACAATGTCTTATTCTAACGCAGCGAACCAAGATGGCCGTCGTTGAAAAATCCGTTTTGATCGAGCGCAGCGTGTCGCAGATGTTTGATCTCGTCGATCGCGTCGAGGATTACCCGAAATTCCTGCCCTGGTGCGGTGGCACGGAGTTGCTCGAGCGAACGGATGTCAAGACGATTGCACGCATCCATATCAACTACCACGGCGCCAAGGCACATTTCTCGACCGAGAATGACAAGGAATCGCCACGCTGGATGCGCATTACCTTGCGGGAAGGTCCTTTCAAGCACATGGATGGCGGCTGGAGTTTCACGCCCCTTGGCGACAGCGCCTGCAAGGTCGGATTCCGCCTGCACTACGAGTTTTCCAGCAAGCTGCTGGAAAAGGTGCTTGGCCCGGTGTTCAACCACATTGCCGGAACCTTCGTCGAATCATTCGTCAAACGGGCTCAGCAAGTCCATGGTTAGCACCCCAAACCCAAGGGCGGGCACTGGCATCCCGGACGCAGAACCCGGTGCGGACGGGGACGACGACTTCGTCGAGGTGGAAGTGATCTACGCCGTACCGCAGCGCTTCTCGGCCATCCAACTGAGGCTCCCGCCAGGAAGCACGCTCCGGCAAGCCATAGATGCTTCGGGAATCGTCCGCCAGTTCCCGGAAATCGACCTGGCCAAATGCAAGCTGGGCATATGCGGCAAGCTGGCCCGGGCCGATACCGTGCTGTCCGCTCAAGACCGTATCGAGATATACCGGCCCTTGCTTGCCGATCCCAAGGACATTCGCAAGCAACGAGCGGCTGCCGGCGTCAAATTGCAGGGGAAACCGAAGCAGTAACGCGAGCCGGTCGGCCGTATCGCCGGAAACGGAAAAGACCGCAGCGCAGCGCTCGCGTATAATGCGTTTTTGGAAGGAAGGAAAGAAGATGCAAGTTCTCCACAAGGCGCTGACATTCGACGATGTCCTCCTCATTCCCGCCCATTCTTCGATACTGCCCCGCGACGTAAGTCTTTCCACCAAGCTGACGCGCAAGATCCAGCTTCATCTACCCCTGGTTTCGGCCGCCATGGATACGGTCACCGAATCGCGCCTGGCGATTGCCTTGGCGCAGGAAGGCGGCATCGGCATCATTCACAAGAACCTCACTGCCCGAGCCCAGGCCGCGGAGGTCGCCAAGGTCAAGCGTTTCGAGTCCGGCGTGCTGAAGGATCCGATTACCATCCCGCCGTCCATGACCGTGCGGGAGGTGCTGGTGTTGACGCGCCTGCACAAGATTTCCGGCGTGCCGGTGGTCGAAGGCAAACGCGTGGTGGGTATCGTGACCAATCGTGATCTGCGCTTCGAGACCAACCTCGACCAGCCGGTGATGAATATCATGACCCCCCGCGAACGGCTGATCACCGTCAAGGAGGGAACTTCGACCGACGAGGCCAAGGCATTGATGCACAAGCATCGCCTGGAGCGCGTGCTGGTCATCAACGGCGATTTCGAGTTGCGCGGCCTGGTCACCGTCAAGGACATATTGAAATCTTCGGAATATCCGTTTGCCTCCAAGGATGAACTCGGTCATCTGAGGGTCGGCGCCGCGATCGGTGTCGGAGAAGGGACCGAGGAGCGCGCCAGCCTGCTGGCCGAGGCCGGAGTGGATTTGCTGGTGGTCGATACCGCGCACGGACACTCGCAAGGCGTGCTGCAGCGGGTCGCGTGGGTCCGGAAGAATTTCCCGCAGGTTGAAGTCATCGGCGGCAACATTGCCACTGCCTCGGCTGCAAAGGCGCTGGTCGATCATGGCGCGGATGGCGTCAAGGTCGGCATCGGTCCCGGCTCCATATGCACCACGCGCATTGTTGCCGGGGTGGGCGTGCCGCAGATCACGGCGATCGACAATGTTTCCAACGCGCTCGCCGGCAGTGGCGTACCGATGATCGCCGACGGCGGCATCCGCTATTCGGGCGACATCTCCAAAGCCATAGCGGCCGGCGCTAATACCGTGATGCTGGGCGGCCTGTTCGCCGGCACCGAGGAAGCGCCGGGCGAAACCGTGCTCTACCAGGGGCGTTCCTACAAGGCCTACCGCGGCATGGGGAGCCTCGGCGCAATGAAGGACGGCGCCGCGGACCGCTACTTCCAGGACAGCGATGCCAACGTCGAAAAATTGGTGCCTGAGGGCATCGAAGGCCGGGTCCCCTACAAAGGACCGGTCATCGCCGTAATCCACCAACTGATGGGCGGGCTGCGTTCATCGATGGGTTATGTCGGCTGCACCACCATCGATGAAATGCGCGCCAGAGCGGAATTCGTCGAGATCACTTCGGCCGGCATCCGTGAATCCCATGTGCATGATGTCCAGATTACCAAGGAAGCGCCCAACTACCATATCGATTGATCGCGTCCGTTTCACTGTGGGCGGCGCAATGCCGCCCTTTTCACTTATTGAGATAGCACATGGCACACCAGAAGATCCTCATCCTCGATTTCGGCGCCCAGTATTCCCAACTCATTGCGCGCCGGGTGCGGGAGCAGCAGGTGTATTGCGAACTGCAACCCAACGATGTGTCCGAGGAGTTCATCCGCGAGTTCAACCCGCAAGGAATCATCCTGTCAGGCGGCCCGAACTCGGTCTATGACAACGAGACGCCGCGCGCACCCGACATAGTATTCAAACTGGGTGTGCCGGTGCTGGGCATCTGCTACGGCATGCAGACCATGGCGGAACAGTTGGGAGGGAAGGTCGAGAATGCCCTGAAACGCGAGTTCGGCTACGCCGAGATCCGCGCCCAGGGGCACTCGAGACTCCTCGATGGCATCCAGGATCGCGTCAATGACGTGGGTCACGGCCTACTCGACGTGTGGATGAGCCATGGCGACAAGGTTACCGCGTTTCCTCCCGGCTTCAAGCTGATCGCCTCCAATCCGGCCACGCCGATCGCCGGCATGGCCGACGAGGTGCGGCGCTTCTATGCGGTGCAGTTTCATCCCGAGGTGACCCACACCCTGCGCGGCCGGGACATTTTCGCCCGTTTTGTGGGTGAAATCTGCGGCTGCCGCGGCGACTGGAAGATGCCCGAATACGTGAGTGAAGCGGTGGTCAAAGTGCGCTCACTGGTCGGCACGGATGAGGTGATCCTTGGACTGTCGGGCGGGGTGGATTCCAGCGTCGTGGCGGCGCTGCTGCATCAGGCGATCGGCAATCAATTGACCTGCGTCTTTGTCGACAACGGCCTGCTGCGCCTCAACGAAGCCGAGCAGGTGATGCAGACCTTTGCCCGCAACCTCGGGGTCAAGGTCATCCACGTCGATGCGGCCGAGCGCTTCCTGGGACATCTTGCCGGTGTTAGCGATCCCGAGCAGAAGCGCAAAATCATCGGCCGCGAGTTCGTCGAAGTGTTTCAGGTCGAGGCCGGCAAGCTGCCGCTGGCCAAGTGGCTGGCG
>Ga0163199_1002084_pt1 | contig 12355 bp, 6 predicted proteins | sample PL_2010_150m_FD_113537 | JGI IMG/M metagenome (GOLD analysis project Ga0163199, IMG submission 113537) | Freshwater microbial communities from Powell Lake, British Columbia, Canada to study Microbial Dark Matter (Phase II) - PL_2010_150m | ecosystem: Environmental > Aquatic > Freshwater > Lake ... | reverse complement strand
CTCATCTTCCCATTTACCCTAATTACTAATTACTTTTTACAGACCACTCGTATCACGCATCACTCATCACGTATCACGCAATACGCAATACGCAATACGCTCTACGCCCTCCTCCTCGCCTTCCTCATCGCGCTTCCCCTCTTCCTCTACCTCTACCAACACCCCGACGCCGAACAACGAATCGGAATGTTGAACGCGCCGATCATGCAATTACAAAACGGCGATCCATCACAACTCTTCACCAACGCCCGCGAATTTTTCTTCGCCTTCTTCCTCAACGGTCACGGCGATCACTTTCTTGCCTACACGATTCCCGGACGGGCTTTGTTCGATCCGATCACGGCAGTGCTGTTTATTATTGGGATGGTCTTAATTCTTAAGTGGTCAGTGATCAGTCATCAGTCATCAGTCATCGCGCCACTGTTCACTCTTTGGTTGCTCCTCGGTCTCGCTCCGTCCCTCATCACTGGACCCGAAGCAATGACCACCCGCATCATCGGCGCGCAACCGATCCTCTACATAATTCCCGCGCTTGGTCTCTCGCGTTTGTTATTAGTAATTAGTAACTGGCGATACGCAATACGCTATGCACTCTACGCCCTTTGTTCATTGTTCATTGTTTCATTGTTCATTATCACAACTCGTGACTACTTTTTCACTTGGGGTCAATCGCCCGACGTGCGCGCCGCTTATCAATCCACAACGATTGCGATGGTGAAGAGTCTCGACTCGCCATCAGTGATCTCGACTGTTTATCCCTCTGCCGCACATGATCCCTACATCGCCGAATTGATCACAACACAAGAGACTCGTTGGGTTGACGGGCGCGCCGCCTTGCTGATCCCAAACCGATCAACCTTTAAGTTGCTCGTTCCATCTTCAACGCCGCTTCATCCATCATTCGGCAAATACGTTCAGCCGATTCGCACTATTCAACTGCGCTCCAACGATCTCGATCCATCATTTACTATTTATTCAATTACCAATTACCAATTACCAACAACTAATCTCCAATCTCCAATCTCCAGTTTCAACAACGCCATCGAATTACTAGAGTCATCTTGGTCTTCCCCCTCTTACCAGCCCAACGATGTCGCCGAACTCCTCACTATCTGGCGTGTGACCGACTCAAAGAATCTCGGAGCGACTCATCCGCCCGCCTTCAAGACCGATCTCAATATGTTCACTCACATTCTCAAAGATGGCGAAGTGTATTTACAACGTGATGCGCTTGATGCACCGTCGTGGGATTGGCAAACAGGTGATGTGATTCTGCAAATACACCAAATTGTAATTCCAAGCGATGCGGCGAAGGGAGAATACAAAGTGAGGGTAGGAGTCTATGACCGCGTGAGCGGCGAAAGATTAATGATTAAAGATTCGGGTGAAGGTGCGGCGATAGTTTCTTCGTTGGTGATTCGATGAAGGAAACAAATAAAAACTTCGCGTTCTTCGCGCCTTCGCGGTTCGCTTTACTTTTAATCTTACTCATCGCTTGTTACTTAAGAGTCGTCGCCCTCGACACAATTCCCAACGGCTGGCGCGATGATGAAGTGATCGAGACCACCGTTCACGCCCAGTTGATTCTCGATGGTCAGCGTCCATTGTATTTCACTCAAGCCGCCGGACAAGAGCCGTTGTATCACTACCTTGCCGCGCTCTTCATCGGCACAATGGGCAACAGTTTATTTGTGGTGAGACTCGTCTCGGCGTTTTTAGGGTTGCTCTCCGTCGCCGCTTCATACAGACTCGCCAAACAATTTTTTGGCTCACGCTACGCCCTCATCGTCGCGCTGTTGATCGCCATCTCATTCTGGTCGCTGATGTGGTCGCGCACTAAAGTAAGACCGATTGCCGAGTTGCCGTTGATGCTGTTGGGGTTTTCGTTTTTGTTCAAAGCCATCAGCCATCAGCCGTCAGCCGCCAGCAAACATATCCACCCCTTCACCCTTTCACCCCTTCATCTTGTCATCTTGTCAAGCATTTTTCTCGGCATCTCGCTCTACATCTATTTCGCTTCACTCACTATCCCCATCATCATTTTTATTTTTGGCGTATACCAACTCATCGCCAGTCGAGTGCAGAGCGCAACGTCTCCCGACGTTGCCCAAAGTCGGAGACTTTGGATTCCGTTTATCGTTTTAGCAATAGCTCTCATCATCTACGCCCCACTCGGCTTTTCGATTTTCAACAACGCGCGAAGCAGCGAACTCATGCGCCTTAACTCCATCGCCGATCCATTGATCGCGTTCACAAAAGGCGACACGCAATACGTAATACGCAATACGATAGAAACTCTTGGTATGTTCCTCACCACTGGCGACCCCGAATGGCAATCGAACATCGCCGGACGACCCGTATTCAACATCATTGGCTTTTTGTTTTTTGTGGCGGGTGTTGGAATATGTTTGTGGAAGTGGCGCGATAGGCGTTATGCGTTTTTGTTGATCTGGTTGATCGTCGGCATCGCACCGGCGTTTGTGAGTGTGCCGGCGGCGAGCCTGTCGCACACTATCACAGCATTACCCGTGACATACATGATAGCTGTTTTGCCACTTAGAGATTCCTCGTCGCAAAGAACGCTACTCAGAAACTTAAGTTTCTCCCCCTTGCGGGTCGCACCAAGATCTCCGAGTTCTTTAAGAACTCGGAGATCTGCCCGCGATGGGTTACTCGGAATGACAAGGTCAACACTCTTTGCGATCTCTGCGGTGATATTAGTTTTGTCAATCGCGCTACGCGACATTCCGGATTATTTTTTTCGTTGGTCATCATTACCCGAAGTGCGCTTCTTATACAAAAGCGATTTGCATGAGCAGGCACAAAAGTTGAAGGGCGCGCCGCCGCAAACTTACGTTTTGAATGGCGTGCTGAACATCTGGGATCGCAAAGCGTTTTTGCTTGAGCCGATTAAATTTTCGTCGCCGCCGCGTTGGGTGAAGAAGGATTGGGCGATGATCTTTCCGTCATCACCGGCAACTTATTTATTCGACATGGGCGAGTGGAAGAACACAACGCCGCAACACGAGATCAAAGTTAATTTTGAAAACGGATTGGTCTTTGAAGGATGGGACGAGATCAACGGTGACATAGTGACTCGCTGGCGCGTGAGTGGCGGCTACACCGTAGTCGAACCGCCGCTGGGCGCCTCACCCGAGTCGCCATCCTTCCCCGTATTCATCTTCGTCCACTTGAATCAAAACGATAAACTGGTGAGCGGTTCGGATCGATTCGATGTGGATGCGTTTACGCTGCAATACGATGATCAATTTTTGCAGCGACACAGTTTCGATGCGCCAAGTGGCACTTACACCGTGAGCATCGGACTCTACAATCCAAAAACAGGCGCACGCGTTTTAGCGAATGGGCGCGAGGTGATCAACATTGGCACGATGATACGAAAGTGATGTGGTAAAATTTTGTCGCCCGCCCCCATCGTCTAGAGGCCTAGGACATGGCCCTCTCAAGGCTAAAACCGGAGTTCGAATCTCCGTGGGGGCATCCCTCAAAACACAGCGCATCACTTTGAAGGTGATGCGCTGTGTGTTTAAATCATCGTGTAAAATACAGTTGTCAATCACAACAAAATCGAGGGGCGCATAAGCCGCGTTTGAGAATAGAATATAATAACTCTAACGCATCAAATCGTGCTATAACCAGATAGAGACCCATCATTCAAAAGGAGGTGGCTGTTATCGCAGACACACAACATCATTATTGTTCACTGTCGAATTAAGTTTTCAAATATCTATGAGGAGAAGAAAATGAAACTCTCGAACAAAATTATGCACGTCCTTGGCGTATTAACAGTTGTGAGCTTGTTGCTCGCCGCCTGCGCCACCCCCACTACTGAAGCCCCTCAACCCACGGCAGCGCCGAAAGCAACTGCGGTGCCACCGACAGCGGTGCCACCCACCGCGGCGCCCAAACCGACTGATGCGCCTGCTTACAAAGGGCTCAAGGTTGAAGCCCCCGATTGCAAGTATGGTGACGGCGCTGAATTTAAATCAGTTGAAGCCGTCAATGAGTTCACCGTGAAGTTCACGTTATGCGTCCCCGATCCGGCATTCCCGTCGAAGGTGGCGTTTAGTGTGTTCTCGATCCAAGACAAAGATTATTTGGATGCCAACGGCGGCGACTCGGCGAAGATGAGCGTCAAACCAAACGGCACAGGTCCTTATATGGTTAAGGAATGGAAACGCGGCGAGTCGATCACTCTCGAAGCGAATCCTGCCTATTGGGGTGACAAGCCGAAGACCAAGACTGTGGTGATGCGTTGGTCGAAAGAAGGCGCGGCGCGTTTGCTCGAACTGCAAGCCGGCACAACCGATGGTATCGATAATCCTGCGCCGAATGATTTTGCCAAGATCGAAGCAGACAAGAATCTCAAGTTGTATCCTCGCCCGGCGCTCAACATCTTCTACATTGGCTTGAACAACGCACAAAAGCCATTTGATAATGAGAAGGTGCGACAAGCAGTGGCAATGTCCATTGACAAAGCACGTATCGTCAAACAATTCTATCCCGCTGGTTCAGCCGTCGCCGAACAATTTGTGCCGACGGTCATGAAACCCGGTTACAGCACCGAAGGTGCCGGCGCCAAGTGGTACGAATACAAACCGGCCGATGCCAAGAAGTTGTTAGCCGAGGCTGGCTTCCCGAACGGCTTCGAGACTAAACTCTCGTATCGTGATGTGGTGCGTGGTTACTTACCTCAACCAGGAAAAGTAGCACAAGACATCCAAGCCCAACTCGCCGATGTAGGTATCAAGATAACACTTGATCCAGTCGAGTCGGGTGCATACCTCAAAGCGGTTGCCGCGGGTGAGAAGAGCATCTTCCTCCTCGGCTGGGGCGCGGACTATCCTGATTCAACTAACTTCTATGACTTCCATTTCACGGGTGCCTCCAAGAACTTTGGTGCGCCGTATCCTGATTTGGTTGCACAGATCAAATCAGCGGCTGCCCTCTCGGATGCCGCCGCCCGCCAAAAAGTTTACGATAAAGTAAATGAATTGGTGAAAGTCCATGTGCCGATGATCCCCGTCGCTTACGGTGGTTCGGGTGTGGCGTTCGGTGCCAAAGTGACCGGGGCACACTCTAGCCCGCTCGGCAACGAGACATTCTCTGTGATGAGCAACGGCACCGATAAGTTGGTGTGGATGCAAAACGCGGAACCGATCAGCATGTGGTGCGGTGATGAAACTGATGGAGAATCACTCCGCGCTTGCGAGCAAGTCTATGAACCTTTGCTCGGCTACAAAATCGGTGGCGTAGATGTGGTGCCGGGTCTCGCCGAAAAGTATGAAGCGAACAAAGACCTCACCGAGTGGACGTTCACCCTCCGCAAGGGCGTGAAGTTCCACAACGGGGCATCTCTCGATGCCAACGATGTGGTGGCGACTTATGTCGCGCAATGGGACGCGAAGAGCCCCAACCACAAAGGCAACAGCGGCGTCTTTGAATACTTCGCCGGTTTCTTTGGCGCGTTCCTCAACGCCAAGAAATAGTTTCTTCTAGTCACAACTAACATTAAGACCCTTCGGGTTTTCAACACCCGAAGGGTCTTAACTTCGTCTATGCTCCAATTCATCTGGCGGCGATTGATTCTATTGTTCCCCGTTCTTATTGGCATTTTAATTGTCACCTTTGCTTTACTGCGCCTCATCCCGGGCGATCCGTGTTACGTCATCTTGGGAGAACGTGCCACACCCGCAAAATGTGAAGAGTTCAATAAGCGGTTTGGGCTCAACGACAACATTGCGGTGCAGTTCATGCGCTACGCTTCTAATATCGTGCGCGGCGAGTTTGGCGATTCGATTCGTGAGAGCCGCCCGGTTGTAGATATTCTCACCGAACGTCTGCCGTTTACGATGGAACTAACGCTGGGCGCGATGATCTTCTCAACCACTATAGGGATTTTTCTTGGAATCATTTCTGCGGTGAGGCGGAACACGATTGTTGATGTCGTCACGATGATCGGCGCCAACGTCGGCGTGTCTATGCCGGTCTTCTGGTTGGGTTTGATGTTGATGTATGTCTTCGCCTTGCAACTACGCGGCACGCCGTTTTTCATCCCGCCATCGGGGCGTCTCACGCCGGGCATGAGCATCACCCCTCTCGAAGAAGTTTGGAAGTTAGACCAACTCACGGGCTTCAGCAAATTTTTCATCGGCTTACTCTCACACTCGGCGATCTTCACAACGTTGGCTTCTGGAAATTGGGAAGCGTTCCGTGATGCGGTGTGGCATCTCATCCTGCCTTCGGTTGCCGTCGGCACGATCCCCCTTTCGATCATCGCTCGCATGACTCGCTCTAGTATGTTAGAAGTGTTAGGTCTCGATTACATTCGCACCGCTCGCGCCAAAGGCTTGCCCTTCAACTCGGTTGTGTGGAAGCACGCCTTTCGTAACGCATTGATTCCAATCGTCACCGTCATCGGTTTGCAGATCGGCACGTTGCTTTCGGGTGCGGTGTTGACCGAAACAATTTTTTCTCTTCCCGGAGTCGGCACACAACTTGTGAATGCAATTCTCGCCCGCGATTATCCGGTGGTGCAAGCCTTTACAGTCGTGATCGCTTTGATCTTCGTCACTATTAATTTGATCACCGATTTCTCGTACGCCTATCTCGATCCGCGCATTCGGGTTCAATAATCCAGCATGGCAATAGAAAATACTGCTCCCCTCACCCTTGAACCGCTTCTAACGCAAGAGAATCGCACCCCGCTTCAAAATGCCTTGCGGCGTTTGTTCCGTCATCGCTCGGCGATCACCGGGATGATCATCTTAAGTTTCTTGATCTTTATCGCCGTCTTCGCTGATTTTCTCGCGCCGTTCGATCCCACCAAACCGCTGCCCGATATTCCGCAAAGCACGCCGTCGTGCATTCACGCTTTGGGCTGCCCTCAAGATCAACCGCAGCACATCTTCGGGGTTGACGGCAACAGTCGCGATTTTCTTTCACGCCTCATCTTTGGCGCGCGGCTCTCGCTGCAAATCGGCGTTGCCACCGTGAGCTTTGCCATCGTCATCGGCACGGCGCTCGGAGCCATAGCCGGCTACTCCGGCGGTTGGCTCGATAACATCATCATGCGCGCGATGGATATTCTGCTTGCCTTCCCCGGTCTATTACTTGCGTTAGCGATTGTCACCGTGTTAGGGCAAGGTCTCATCAATGCCCTCTTAGCAATTTCTATTGTTTCGATTCCTGTTTACGCCCGCATCGTCCGCGCCAGCATCTTGCAGATCAAAGAGTTGGATTATGTCACCGCCTCGCGCGCGGTGGGCGCCTCACCCTTGCGATTGATCCTGTATCACATCATGCCGAATGCTCTCACTCCGCTCGTGGTGCAAGCGACTCTCGGAATCGCTTCGGCGATTCTTGAAGCCGCCGCACTTTCATTCTTGGGTCTTGGCGCGCAACCGCCCACGCCCGAATGGGGTTTGATGCTCGGCGAAGAACGCAACAGCGTTTTCAACGCGCCGTTCCTCGTCTTCCTCCCCGGCTTCGGCATCATGCTCACCGTGCTTGGCTTTAATTTATTAGGCGATGGTTTGCGCGATGTGTTAGATCCACGTTTGAGTAATGCCGACGTCAAATAATTTCTGACTCCATGAATGATCTCAACCCCTCCCCTCGCCTCTTACTCGGTCCCGGTCCCTCGCCTGTTCACCCGCGTGTGTTGCGGACGATGACGGCACCACTCGTCGGCTACCTTGATCCGGAATGGCTCGCCATGATGGATGAAGAGCAAGCCGCGCTGCGCGAAACATTTTTGACTAAAAATATTTTCACTCTCCCGATGAGCGGAACAGGAAGCGCGGGCATGGAAGCCGCGCTGTGCAACTTTCTGGAACAAGGGGACACCGTCATCGTGGGGTGCAACGGATTCTTCAGCGAGCGAATGTGCGAGATGGCGACTCGCTACAGCGCGAAAGTTGTGCGCGTAGAAAAACCTTGGGGTGAAGTCTTCACGCTCGACGAAATTAAATCTGCGCTTGAAGCAAACAAACCAGTAAAAATGGTCGCGCTCGTTCACGCCGAAACATCCACAGGTGCGTTGCAGCCGCTCGAAGGATTCGCCGAATTGATTCACAAACACGGCGCGTTGTTCATGCTCGACTGTGTCACATCGTTAAGCGGCGCGCCACTTAAAGTTGACGAGTGGGGAATTGACATTGCTTATAGCGGTTCACAAAAATGTTTAGGCTGCCCACCCGGACTCTCACCCTTCACCGCGAATGAGCGTGCAATGGATGTGGCGCGTAATCGCAAAGCCAAAACACCGAACTGGTATCTCGACGTCACACTCATCGAAAAGTATTGGAGCAAAGATCGCGCTTATCACCACACGCCGTCCACAACTTTGCATTATGGTTTTCGTGAAGGCTTGCGTTTGGTAAGCGAAGAAGGTTTAGAGAATCGCTGGGCGCGTCATCGCCAGAACGCCGAATATCTTTGGGAGAAACTCGAAGCGTTAGATTTGAGTATGCACGTTGAAGCGAAGAATCGTTTGCCACCACTCACCACCGTCCGCGTCCCCGCAGGCGTGGATGAAGTTGCTGTGCGAACTAAACTGCGCGACAACTACAACATTGAGATCGCCGGTGGCTTCGGTCCGCTCAAAGGGAAAATCTGGCGCGTAGGGTTGATGGGGTTTGGGAGTCGAAAAGAAAATGTGACGTTGTTGGCGGAAGCGTTGAGGGAAGTGTTAGGTCGTTAGGCACAACAGACCCGAAGGGTTTTGAAAACCCTTCGGGTCTTTTTTTTAAACAGTCATATAATCTCCTCAACCTCTAATCCCCAATTACCATTTACCAATTACTCCCATGACAAATCCCGACCTCTTCAACGACCTCTCCAAATCCGTCAGCGGCGAAGTGCGCTTCGATAAATATACGCGCGCGTTGTATAGCACCGACGCCAGTTCCTATCAACTCGAACCGCTCGGCGTGGTGTTGCCGCGCACCAACGATGATGTGGCGGCGATCATTGAGATCGCCAAGAAGCACAACGCGCAGATCATCGCGCGCGGCGGCGGCAGTGGGTTAGCGGGTCAGGCAATTGGTCACGGCATCATCGTAGATTTTTCCAAATACATGAATCAAATTTTGGAGATCAACGCTCAAGAGGGTTGGGCGCGTGTGCAACCCGGCGTGGTGTGCGATGCACTGTTGAATGCGGCGAAGAAACACGGTTACAGTTTCGGCACTGAACCGGCCTCATCTAATCGCGCCACCATCGGCGGCATGATTGCCAATAACTCCACCGGCGCGCACTCGGTGATGTATGGCATGACAGCCGATCACATTCTCGAAGCCGATGTGTATTTGAGTGATGGCTTACGCGCAAAATTTTCTTCACTTGATGCCAACTCACTTAATGCAAAACTCGAATCGCAAACACGCGAAGGCGAACTCTATCGCGGCATCAAAGGCGTTATCGAGAAAAATGCCGACGCGATCAAAGATCGTTTCCCAAAGACGTGGCGGCGCGCCAGTGGCTATTCGCTGAATTACATGATCCCGCCGCACGGGTATGTCGCCAGCCGCCCGGCAGTTTGGTACTCATCCCAGCCCTATCCGCCCGCGCCCGGATTCAATCTTGCAAAATTATTAGCAGGATCAGAAGGCACGTTGGCGATCACGCTTGAAGCAAAATTAAATTTGGTGAAGCTGCCGAAGATGACGGGCTTGTGCGTGTTGCATTTCGATTCGATAGCCGCCACCGGCGACGCCACCCCCTTGATTCTGGAGTGTCAGCCCGCCGCCGTTGAACTCATTGACAAGATGATGATCGATCTCACGCGGGCGATTCCGGCCTACGCGCGGCAACTGACTTTTATTCAAGGGGATCCCGCCGCGATCCTTGTTGTCGAATTCTACGGGGATACCGAATCGGAGATCGTGTCGCAGATCGAAAAACTTGAAGCGAAGATGATCGCGCACAACGTGACGAAAACTTTTGTGCGCGCCTTGACGGTGCAACAACAAAAAGATGTGTGGGGTGTGCGCGTGGTGGGCTTGGGCGTGTTGCAATCTATGCGCGGCGATTCAAAGCCGGTGTCGTTCATGGAAGATGTCGCTGTCCCCGTTGACAAGTTGGGCGATTACATTCGCTTCGTAGAAAAAATGTTTAAGGAGCATGGAGTCGATTCGGCTTACTATGCTCATGCTTCGGCGGGATGTTTGCACATTCGTCCGGTGATTAATTTTAAAGAGCCGAAAGATATTGAGAAGGTGCGCTCGATGGGCAAAACGGTGTTAGGCATCGTGCAGCAAATGGGCGGCGCGATGACGGGCGAACACGGCGACGGACTCTCGCGCTCCATGTGGAACGGACGACTCTTCGGCGAGCAACTTTACAACGCCTTCCGCGAAGTGAAGCAGACATTTGATCCCGATTATCGTTTCAACCCGAACAAGATCATTGACGCGCCGGACTTCATGGAGAACTTGCGCCACAAGCCATTAGACCTTTTCTCGGAATCCAAAGTCTCCGACTTTGGGCGACATCGAGAGATGTCGCACTCCAAAGGTTTAACCACCTATTTAAATTTTGATCGTGAAATGGGTTTTGTGCGCGCCATTGAACAATGCAACGGCGCGGGCGTGTGCCGCAAAGTTGATGGCACGATGTGTCCATCTTATATGGCAACGCGCGACGAAGAACATTCCACTCGCGGGCGTGCCAACTCGTTACGCAATGCGCTCTCAGGCGTGTTGCCGCCCGAAGAATTCTTCTCGCCGCGAATGTTCGATGTGTTGGATTTGTGTTTGGAATGCAAAGCCTGCAAAGCCGAATGTCCTTCAGGCGTGGACATGGCGAAGATCAAATACGAATACCTTTCGCACTATCACGAAGTGCATGGCGTTCCGTTGCGGGCGCGACTCTTTGCCAACATCAACGCCCTCTCAAACTTAGCGCATTATTTTGCGCCGCTTGTTAACTTTGGGATGAGTCTCGGCGTGACACGTTGGGTGAATGAAAAACTTTTGGGCATCTCATCACATCGCACGTTGCCAGCGTTTGTATTCAAAACATTCCGCGATCAAGCAATGAGCGGTGAGCGACGAGCAGTGAGCAATGAGCGGCGAGCAGCGAGCAATCAAAAATCTGTTGTGCTTTTCGCTGACACCTTTACTAATTACAATCACCCTTCTATTGGAATGGCGGCGCTAAAAGTTTTAGAAGCCGCGGGCTACAACGTCCTCATGCCCAATCACGGTTGTTGTGGTCGCCCGATGATCTCGAAAGGGTTGTTGTGGCAAGCAAAGGAGCAGGCGCGGAAAAATGTTGAGGCGTTGTATCCGTATGTGGAAAAAGGAATCCCGATCATCGGTCTCGAACCATCATGCTTACTCACCTTCAACGATGAATATGTTGATCTGTTGCCCGACGATCCGCGTGTGAAGCAGATCGCCGCCAAGACGATGCTCATTGAAGAGTTTTTAGCGGGCGCGGCGGAGCGCGGCGAGTTGAAGATCAAATGGAAAGATGAAAAGCGCAAAGTGTTGGTGCATGGTCATTGTTATCAAAAAGCCATCACTGGCACGGCGGCATTACGCAAGATGTTGTCGCTGCCGGGTTGGGATGTGAGTGAGATCAATTCCGGTTGCTGCGGCATGGCAGGATCATTCGGTTACGAAGCGGAACACTTTGACATCTCGATGAAGATCGGCGGCGAGCGACTCTTCCCTGCCGTGAAGAATGCCGAGGCAAATACTTACGTTGTCGCTTCGGGCATGTCGTGTCGTCATCAAATTGAACATGGCACGGAACGCAAACCGTTACACCCGATTGAGTTGTTGGCAGAGGGAGTAGAATAGATCAAAGATGGAAAAAGCATTAACGGTCATCAATCAACTTGAGCAAGAAAAAATTATCGGGCGCTACGCGATTGGTGGCGCGGTGGCAGCGACGCGCTATGTTGAGCCGATTCAAACTTACGATCTCGATATTTTTGTCGCGCTCCCCGCATCTACTTCTGGTTTGCTCTCCATCACTCCGATCTACAACTACCTAAAAAAACGCGGTTACGAACCCAAAGGAGAAACTATCGTCATTGAAGGTTGGGCAGTACAGTTCTTGCCCGTCTATAACTCTCTGACAGAAGAATCTCTTGAAAGAGCGAAGGACATTGACTTCGGACTAACCCCCACGCGCGTCTTTAGCGCCGAGCATTTAGCGGCAATTATGTTAGAGACGGGTCGCCCAAAGGATCATGCGCGTTTGACTCAATTCTTGGAATTTGATGTTGTTGATATGAAGACCTTCGACGACATTATTCATCGCCATAATTTACAAGAGAAGTGGGGAAAGTTTCGCAAGCGATTCTTGAGTGAATCAGAAT
>Ga0163199_1002082_pt1 | contig 12362 bp, 14 predicted proteins | sample PL_2010_150m_FD_113537 | JGI IMG/M metagenome (GOLD analysis project Ga0163199, IMG submission 113537) | Freshwater microbial communities from Powell Lake, British Columbia, Canada to study Microbial Dark Matter (Phase II) - PL_2010_150m | ecosystem: Environmental > Aquatic > Freshwater > Lake ... | reverse complement strand
GGCTTTCTCTGTTCGCCGCCACCGCCAGACTCGGAGAGCGAGTGGATCACTTTGCTTTCCATGCCGATCAGTTCTGCGGCAAATTCGGCGGTGTCCGACGTGCCAAGCTTGAAGTAGATTTTTGTGTTCGCGTTGCCGGTGATCATTTCGCGCAATTCTTCGTCAACGGCGTCATAGTTGGCTTTGGTTTGTACGATCGGCGCCATGATTGTGTGCGCGGACCTGGCCTGTTCGAAGGGCCGCGCCCACGTCTGATTGACGTAGGAACCTGCTTCGTCAAACAGGCCTAGTGTCGGCGGCCACGGGCGATCCGCCTTGGGTTTCGCCTGCACCCACGAGATCGAGGTCCGGAAATCGCCGAGCGTCATCTTGCCGAAATTGCTGGCGGCCTCAGGCTTGCCCATCGTCGGCAAGGCGAGATAGACGATCTTGTTCTGGGTGGTGGCGCGATCCAGTCGCACTTCCGGCGAGTAGGTGTTGGTCAGCATCCCGAAGTTGCCAGAACCAAATTGATGCATGCGGCCGCCGACGCCGCCGAAGGTGTCGCGCAGCTTTTTGAGGTCGACGCTGATCTGCCCGCTGCGGTCAACCGTCTTGTACTGTTCCAGGAATATGCGAAATTGCCGCCCTGCGTCCGAACTGGTCGGGATGATGCCCCCCAACCAGGAAAGTGCGTGCTGGTTTTGCAGCAGGATGGTGAGGTCGATGAAGTTGTAGGCGAGTCCGGCTTTCTGGATGGCATCAACCAACGTGGTAATGCCCTGGTTGGCGGCCTGGCGGTAATAGTCTGTCGCGGGTGATCCTTCGCTACTTGGAATGAGCGAGATCACCCGAGAGGAAACCTCGTCGGCATCGCCATAGAGTACCGGGTTGTAGGTATTCGAAAAACTGGGGTCGCCCGGATTGATTACAAGCAGATCGCCCCGCCGTCCGGCCCAGGCGCACATGGCGTCGAGCATGGCGAGGTTGTCGCTATCCAATTTTCCGTCAATCCATAGCAGACCACCTCCGGCGATGATCTGCTGAAAAATCATCCATTCGCCCAAAACCGTTTTGCCGAAACCTGACGCGCCGATCGTCGAGATATGCTTCATGAGGACTTCCCACGGCACCACCACAGGCTTGCCGGTGTCGACGCAGAATCCAAGAAGGTAGCCGTTCCATGAGCCGGCGCCAGGAAATCCATACGGCGGCCGATCCGAGGCGATCTGTACCTCCGAGGGGATGAGTTGCCGAAAGGCCGCCTTCCGGGTGCGCGCGATCAGCCAGTTGCCCGTGAGTGCGGCGAGGCCGGCGCCGGCCATGCCCATGGCTACACGGGGGATGTCTACTTGGCTAGTAAGGTGGATGGCGGCGGGGTGCTGTGTCAGCGCGCCGATGGTCGAGGCGAGCATGGCGAAGTTATCCGCCGTCCCGCCCAGGCGCAGGTTCCGCATGAACCGGACATCCATGTGACTGCCCTACTAGAGACCGGCTACCACCGCGTTGGCGGCGGTCTGCGCGGCAGCGAGGCGTGCCGCTTCCAGTTTGCGCACGACTTCCTTGCGGCTGTCGTGTTCCTCCCTCAATTCCGTGGCGAACGCGCTCCACCAATCGGGTGTCTCCAGAATGTGCTTGCCTTGGGTCGCGGTCTTGAGGTCCTTGGTGCGAATATGCAGATTCCTGTGTCGTATGTGGCCCTGGTCATTGGGGAGAACCTTCATGCGGATCTGTCCTTCAACGTAGACGGCCAGGCCCCGCGTGGTGTGACTGAGAATGGCTCTCACATCGTCATCGTAGATTCGGACCGGGATCAACTTGCTGCGGTCGCCGTGCTGGCGGATATAGACTTCGCCGTAGCCGTGCTTCTGATGCTGGTTTGGTTCAACAAAGCGCTTCAGGTCGACGATGCCGGCGATCAGCACCTTGTTGTTGTGTTCGCCCAGCCGGGTGTCGAGCTTGTTGCCGGACGCGGCCATGATTTCCAGGACGATCTGCTCGCCTTCGGCGGTCTTGTCCCCCTTGGCCAGACGCTCCGCGATGTCCTTCTTCAGCTGCCCGGTCGGAAGGAATGGCTGGAAGTCGTCTGTCCTCGCCGCCTTGCTGCCGGAGCGCCACGCGACGATAGCCGGGATCGAGCGAACAGACGCCGCCTCAGAGGCCACGACGGTCAGGAAACAGTTCGGTTCATCGTTGATTCGCTCGCCCCAGACGTGGCATGTGGCATCGATCATCGAGCCTTCGGTGGGGAGCCTGAAGCCGGGAGGCACGCGAACCGGGATGCTCTGCTCGGGATTGTCGACTTGTTGAATCAGATACCCCGTCTTCGTGACTTGCCGCGCGAAGCCCACGATGTGGCAGACGTTCAACATCGAGTTCACAAAGCGCATTCTGAATTGCTTCCGTGGGTCCATGAATAAGGCTCCTTGAGTGTTGAGGATAATATTGCGCGTATCAATATACCATTTTTTGAAAAAATACGAGACAAATTGCACGCCGGGTCTACGATTCATTGGTGGCCATGCCTCGCCATAGATGCGCCAATTTGGTAAGATTCCATCAGCGTAAGTTGATTACATGCCGACGTACTGTTGCGCCAACGCCTTCTCAAACCGAGGAATGAGACATTCATGGCAAGCGTAAAAAGCAAAAGAGTTCAGATCACGGTCAAGAGACAGAAACCGGGACCCAAGGCCGGATTCAAGTACAGCACCCCTAGAAGTCACGCGACAACTCCAAAGCCCGTGCTGATAGAACTGCTGTTTGACGCGGCGCAATTGCGCAACGAATCCCCGGAACTTCTGGCCGCCGGGCTGGGTATTGGCTATCCATACCTGATGGCGCTCGCCAGAGGGACGCGTCCTACCGCCGACCTTGGGCGTGACATTCTGACTGCCGCCGCCAAGTATCTGGATGTACCAATTGCACAGGCCTATCTTTGGGCCGGGGCATTACTGCCCACGGACTTCTTCTTCGAGCCGTCCCTTCGGCGGGAACTGCAGGATGTGTTCACGGCGATACAAACCCATCCGCATTGGGGTGGGTTTTGTGTGAAGAAGTCGGAGTGGGACTCCCTATCAGACGATGCACGTATCCTTTACGCGCTATTCTTTGAGAAGGCGACGGATAGCCATATCCTGAGCCGAACCAAGATCGCCGAGGCACACTCGCGTAAGAAATAGCCAGGCAAGGCGCGTGTAACCCGCATTGAGACAGCCATGTACACCGCCTGAAAGAAGATGGCTCAGGGTTGTGTGTCAATAATTAACGTAGCTCGTCTAAATGTTGTGTGTCCGAGGTGAATAGTCCAGGACCATTTATCGGCGTAATGGCACCGAGCTATTCAGATCTGTGGTCGTTATGTCCTCTGTGAAATGCGCCACACCCCGTATTGTTGTTATACAGGCACGACTATAATTATTGCCAGGCCAGATCCGTGTTGTGACATGTTGGCAATTAGCATTGCGTATGGCAGATATCAATTGCCCACTTGACTACAGTGAATGTGTCGTGGGGCAATTCATGTAGAATCACCGCGGTGTCTTGTAGCGCCAACTACGGAGGATTGGACAATGGTACGTGTAAGATTATCTCCCGAGCAGCAACTGGAGGCTATTGCTCGACAGGAGAAAAAGCTGTCCGAGAGAAAGGCGCAGTTATTGGCGTTGTCGGCTGGATTGCGTGGGGATTCGCCGGGCGTGCCGGCGCTCTTTGAGTCGATTGACAATGTCGCCAAGCTCAATTCTATTTCGGTAACCAAGGTGCTCATGTCGGTGGCCAAGCTCAAAAGAACCGGGCTGAAATTTGCCGAACCGGATCCGGCCGCACCCAAGCGGGGACCAAAGAAGAAGACAGGGCCGGCGGCTCCTCCGGCTGGGTGACCAGCGGCGGCGAGGGTTGTGGGCATGCATCATTGGGAGCGAAGTGCCGGCCCAGGAGGGCGAACCAGGTTGACCTTCGGCCCAGCCTGGGCTGTTCCGAGCGGCACGACAACGTCGGGGCAGAAGGAAGTCGTTGGAGGTGTTCCGAGCGGATCGGAAGGACGCCGGTGTCAGGGCGCCACCACGGTGGGGCGGCAGCCGAGAGGCGTGGTGATGGGACGGCAGTCAGGCGTAGGCAGCGGCCGATGACACCGGGGTCCCCGAAAAGTGTCACAGCGGAGGGCACCCGCGAGGAGGACCGCCGGCCGGAGTGTAGAGGCAGGTAGGTGGCTTCGGATAGCTTTCTTGTAGACCTAGGTGGTGGGCTTATGGGTCTGAGCGGGGGCGTCTTGGCGGCCTCTGGCCAGGCAGCAGAGCCGGATGGCGGGGATTGACAGATTGCAGCCCAAGCAGCATTGAGGTCTGTGGCGATAACGAAGCCGGGAGCGAAGTGAAGATATCGGGTCGGATGCCATCGAGCGCGAGGGGGATCTGGGCGGCGGGGGAGAGTGCGGCGACGGCATTGGGCGACGCGGATGCCCCGGCGATCGCAGCCCAGGAGCGGGCATTGGTGTTCGAGCAGATCGAGCAACTGTATCGCGACATCGCCAGCGTTGACCTACTGATTGCGCGGATTGCCGACGTGCTGCGGGTGAGCCAGCCCCATGTCAGCGGGCAACTGGATATCCGGTGGTGGAAACTCAACGGTCGGGATCTGGTTCGACACCCGGTGCTGGTCCGGTGGGTCAAGGCGACGACGGGACGCGTGCAGCCTAAGCGGGTGGAACGCTACCGGGGAGTTGGGAAGCACCAGGCGTTCGACCTGAACCGTAAGGAGACCGATCTCGCGGTCAAGATGTTCCTGAAGTATGCGGAACAGCGCGCCACCTTGCGTGGAAAGATTAGGCAGCTTCGGCAGCGGCTCACGCAGATGAGTCGGTTGGCCTCGCGGATCCGTAACGATCGGGAACATATGGACGCGATTTACTACCGGATCGGCAAGCGGCTGATTGCGAAAGGCTACCTTCTCGATCCTGCGACGGCGAAGAAGATGGGCCTGACTCCCGACGCTGAGGTATAAATAGTTACGCAATGGAAGGAAGCGGCGACGTTTCTGTGGCATAAATCGTTACGCCAAGACGATACCCTGCGGCATCCTCACTGAATAAATCGTTACGCGCAGCGCGGCCCGGCCGCGGCATTGTCCGGCGGAGGTACAAGCATAAATGGTTGCGCAAGGTGCAATTCCTCCGCCGCGCCTCGCGTCATCCTGCAGCCGGCCTCGCCGGAACGTCTGCGGCCAATGCCGAGTTCCAAGTGGCGGGTGTTCGTATTCCCGACACGACAGGGAAGTGATTATCTATCTCGACTGGTAGACTCGACGGTGCCGATCTACGTGTTCCAGACACGATTTCGCTGGTTGCGCCTAGTGGCCTGACAGATGTCTTGACACTTCCGGCGTGCTATTGACAGCTCACCACTGCCGGCCACTCGCGGCCTCTCCGGACCCTTGCGGTAACCCATCCGCCAATTCCCGGCCCGGATGCATCCCGTCCAGCGGTACCTCGACATCCCGCTTCTTGCAGTTCCGTCCAGGTGGGGGTCCCTCATGGCGGTGTCAATTCGTATGCCGTGATTGAAGCACGGGTGCCTGATCGACACTGCTCGGCCCACGTTCGCCAATTCTCAGACGAAGACTCGGCAATGTCGGGAGGATCCCGCCCACATCGACGGTCTTCCCCCTGGAGACCTGCTTGTTGGCCGTGCGACATTCCCCATGCTCGGCGCCGGCGCAGCCGGCGCAACACATCACGGGATCAATCGGGTATGACCCGTCACTGGCGTTGATGCAGCCGCAGTCATCCGTCACCGTCGGGGCATTCCCCCGATCTCCGTTTGCCCGAGCGCCAGAACTCGCGTCCTCGCCAATCGGTCCCAGGGTCCCCGGTCAATCTCCCCGCTGCGGCACGATCACCTCCCGCGCCGGGCACGATTCAATGACGGCCAGTATGCCGCCATCGAATCGCCGGCGCCGCACGGTCTTTGCCCCCAGCAGCCGCCCTGTTCCGGTCCGATCCGGCATCCGTCGCCGCAACACGGGAGGCCCAGACATTCCCTCCTGTCGCACCTTCAACCGTCGCGATCGCCGACCGACGCCGTTGTGGTGGCCACGCGCCCATGTGGCTCGTGACCGCCTGATTTACTTTGGCCGCCGGGCATCATTGCCTCCCGCGCGCCGCCTTTTACAGTAAAAGAGCGGCCAGTTATCCATCACGTAGGCCCCGCCCAGGGCCGGAGTGTGGACAACTGGAGCTTTCCGCTCGGCAATTTCATGCGACAAACCGTGCCGCCATCACGGACACGATCGTGACTCAATCCACCGCCGGCGCGGCCATAGTCGGCCACTGTGCGCCGATCATTGCTCCACGCGAGCCGGAAATCCTCCGGATTCGAGCAGCCCGTGGCTGGCTTGATAATGCCTCTGGAGTGCTTCGCACCCAGGGCAACCTCCACCCCTATAAGACCGCATCGGAGAGACTCATTGCACCTCTGGCCTGAAAGGGAAATGCGGTCTTCTGGATTCAACCGCGCGCGATTTTGCACTGCAACAGGAATGCGCGAGGGGGCCGGACGGGTGTGTTCGTGTTCGAGATACGGTGGCGTGGGCCGCTAAGGCATGTGCTGGCCAGGTCGAAAACGGACGCTTTGACCTGGCAATGATGCGGTATTCAGCTCGGTGCGAAATGTTTCGAAGGTTTTCGTGGTGCGATGACGGAATGAGGTCGTCCAGTAGGACCAAGCTCGCAAGGTGAGCCTGGCCGCAGCCGGCCGTGACGGGTGCGGCGTATCGTGTCACGGCAACGAATGTCGGTCGGAGCGGGCAATGGGTGCCGGAATCACCGAGGGACGGGTTTTCCGGTTCTCGGTATTTCGGGGAGTCGGCGGTGTGGAGGGGTGAAATGCCCTCTGCCGAAAACGACAGAGGGAAGTGCAAGGACTGCGTGTTTTGGGAAAACCCGGAGGAAGGCCATCTGTTGCGCGAACAGGGTATTGCGGATTGGCGCGTTCACGCTGGTTTCACCAAGCGGCTGGCGTGGTTCGCATAGACGGCGACGCATTTCCAGTAGCACGCCATGGGCGCTTTATGCTGGTTCCAGGCATGGGTGGCACGGCTACGCGCGTCGGCGCCGAGTTCCTTCAGCAGCGCACGGACGGCAGCCTTCGCGTCGGGCGGCAGACTGGCCAGCAGCTTTGCGGCGGGCAGCGCAATGAGCGGGTTGCGGACGTGCAGGGAGGCACTGCGGCTCATGGTCGTCAGGCGTAACTGGTGACGCGGATCGTGCCGCCGGGCAGGATTGCCGCGCGGGAGTGATCCGGGAAGGCGATGTGGTGGGCGTCATCGGGCAACGGCGGAACGACCCGAACCTCGCCCTTGGCGAGCAGCCGGACGGAGAGCATGAATTCCTCGGCCTTGCAGGGCGGGCGGTAGAGTTCCGGCGGAGCGCCGATGCCGGGGAAGCTGCGCTCGACCCGGAGGACGGCTTCGCATTCCAGCCGGTCGGCCTCGGCGTAGCCGGGGTGAGCGCGTTCGCGTTCCTTGCAGGCGTGACAGAGAGTGTCGGTGTTGAACTTGCTCATGATGCTGGAGGTCTTGCGCAGATCGGCGGGGCAGCGGGCGCACTGGTTGGGGAATTGATCCATGGCGCGCTCCGTCAGGCCGCGAGCAAGGCTTCCTCAGCCTTGAACTTGAGCTGCGCGACGGTGCAGTCGGTGGCGTCCTGATCGCCCCTCACGCCCTTGTACTGGGGCTGGAACAGGCAGCCGCCGTTGGGGAAGGCGTAGAGATATTCGACGGACACGATCTCGCCGATCGCGGGCACGGCATGATTGGCCGGGATGGTGACTCGACCGACATTGACGGGCTTACTCTGTTGGTCATACACGCGCAGGGACACGCTGCGCTTGCCCTCGGTGATGGCGTCGACCTCGCAGGAGGCGACCTCCACGAACTTGAACTTGCGCTGGTCGCCGCCGGAGTTCGGGCGGCCTTCGGTGACTGGCGCGGCGCGGCGCTTGAAAACGATTCCTTCGAGCTTCTGTGCGCGCAGGGCGGCAAGGCCCGCACGCTTGGCCTCGCTGCCGAGCCAGAGGCTGCTCGCGCGGATCGTGCCGCTGTCGGTGGCGAAGACGGACAAGAGTTTGGCGTGGCGGAAGGAGTAGGGCTGCCCGCGCAGGTCGATGCCGTCGAACTCCAGCAGGTCGAAGGCGACGAAGGTTTCGCCAAGGTCTTCGCCGTCGATGAGGAAGGCTGCAACCGGCACGGACTGTGCGGCCTGCTCGATCACTGTCGGCAGGGCGACCACCAGGCCTTTCTTGTTGATGCCGGTGATGCCTTCGACGGTCTTGTGGATCAGCTTGTGTGTGCCGTCGAGCTTCTGCTGTCCCGCCCAGGCGTCGTCGGTCAGGAGCGCTTCGAGTTCGGCTGCGTCAAAGATGGGGTTCAGGAGTTGCGGGACGATGCCGGTGCGGCGTGCGGCGTCCGGGGTGTTCTGGTAGGCCACTTCACCTTCGCCGGTGACATAACCCTTGGCGCGCTTTTCGGTCACGACCTTGTCGAAGATTTTGCGGGCCTTGTCGTAGGCCACGGGTGCGGGAGTCTTGGTTCCGGTTTGCATGGAACTGCCACGCCTGCCCCATTGCGCGTTGACGACCCAGAGTTCGCCTGCGGGCTGGAGTTGTGCGGCATAGGCCTTGTCGCTGCCGCCTTCGGTGCAGTTGAGGGTGATGCTGAGGGGTTCGGTGTTCATGCGTTGTGCCTCCGTGCGGTGGGTGGGGGGTCGAAGGCGGTGTCGCCTGTCGATCTGGTTTAATAATATATAGAAAACTATCATTAGTCAAGAGGCAAGAGAAAAAATAAGGCGACCTGAAAGCGGATGCAATCCGCTGTGATGCGGCCTGTCGGAATGTATGCGGGTCGTTATATGTATACGGAAACTATCGTTAGTAAAGTCTGGTGAAGGGTGCTTCTGGAGGGCTGCGGGGGTGCGTCGGTGTGATGTGATCGAGGGGTGTTGGCCGCGCCATGCGCGATGGCGGGAGAGGTCGTGCAGAAAGAAGCAACCCCTCCGTGTCAGGAACACGAAGGGGTTGGTGATGCTAAGGAGGTGCTTTTACACGTCGGCGTTAGAACGGGACGTCTTCATATGCCCCTTCGTCGGCGGGAGCACCCACCGGCGCGGCGGACTGTGCGGGCTCCTGGGCGTCACCGCCCTGCCGCGAACCCAGCATCCGCATTTCGGTGGCCACGATCTCTGTGGTGTAGCGATCCTGGCCGTCCTTGTCCTGCCACTTGCGGGTTTTCAGCGAACCCTCGACATAGATCGAGGCCCCCTTCTTCAGGTACTGGCCTGCGATCTCACCGAGCTTGCGGAAAAATACCACTCGGTGCCACTCAGTTGCTTCCTTCTTCTCCTGGGTGGTTTTGTCCTTCCAGGTGTCAGTCGTGGCCAGAGTGATGTTGGTTACCGCGTCCCCATTGGGCATGTAACGGGTGTCCGGGTCCTTGCCCAGGTTGCCGACCAGAATTACTTTGTTGATGCTCGCCATTTTGGTTACCTCACGAAAAATAAGTGCTTCGAAATGCCCTCGGCTGGAATGGCTCCAAGCTGTCGGGCGATTTGGTTGTTACACGATGGATGCCTGGTAGCAGGCGTCCAGAATCCCGACAGTGGGGTTCGATAGAGTTGTGTTTGCGCCGGGATGTAAAAACCGAATTGCGGGGGTGATGAGAAGTCCCGCCACCGGGTCGTCAGCCGGCAGGGGTAACGCTTTGTTCGCCGCGGACAGTCTGTTTTGTCCACGGGCGGGATCGGGGACAATGAATTTGTCCAGTGGCCTGCGATCCGGCGGATATGGCAGGCGTCGTTCGGCCTACCGGAGAAAACGACTTGTCCCTATGGCGTCATCGGTTGTCGATGTGCGCGGCGTCGAGTACGCGGCGCATCTGCTTGCCGGGATTGCCGGGAAGGACGGCGGCGCCGGCGATGACGTTTCCGGTGCTATTGGCCTGGGCGATCGCCAGTTCGACGAGGTGCGGCTGGTTGATGTTCTCGCCGTCGATGAGGAGCATGAGGTGGGCGGATGGGGCGGTCATGAGGTGATCCTTAAAGGAGGTGAAACGCCGGCCCGCTGGAACTTTGGGCGCGAGAAGGCCGGCGTGTGGAATGAGGGCTGAGGAGGTGTTGCTGTTCTTGTGAAATCCGAATAGTCATTTTTACTATATGCGCGATAACTATCACTTGTCAAATCAGAGTGACAGATATGTTTCGCACGTATCCCTTGATGGATGGTTCCTCTGGCGGCGGCGGGGTGCTTGTCTATTGATAGGAATGGCGCAGTCATGGATTTGACGGCGCGGCGTGTCCGTGCAACAATTCTCGTATGGGCAAGTTGGATCTCGGCAAGTACATCCGCGAGCTGCGTCTGGCCAAGGGGTATACGCTGGCCGAATTCGGCTCGGCGCTCGATGTCCATTTCCAGACCGTCCGGAATTGGGAAGGTGGTGTCCACATGATCCCGGCTGACAAGCTGATGGCAGCCGAGAAGCTGCCGAAGAAGCTGGTGGTTCGCAAGCCGCGTACCGGGCCGCGCGAAGCGGTGGCTGTGGCGAATAAACCTCGCAAGCCGGGCAAGGCCACCACACCGAAGAAGGGCGGCCGTGGCTAAGGCTGCGCATGCCGACGAGATCGTGCGCCTGTCGGTCAAGCGCGCCGGGAGGAAGACGTCGGTCTCGATGGATGCCTACCTGGCCAACGCCATGATGCGGCACCTCGACGGCGATCTGGCGGTGCTGCGGGATTGGGCGCAGCGGCGCGTCGATCTGCTCGAAACCGAATGGGAAGCCCAGGCCTCCGGAAAGGCGGTCGGCGACCGCGTGCGGGTGCAATCCGGCATCAGCCGGCTGGTCCAGCGGGAGATGCTGCGCGAACTTCTCGAAAGGCCTGCCGGAAAGAGATTGGTGGCGAAACAAGCGGCGCGGTAGACGAAAAGAATCCCCCAAGACCATAGGCCTTGGGGGATCTCGAAACAACATATTGCACACACCCGAACAAAGAAGTATGGGTCGGCAGCGCATGTTGTGCGCGGTCTGAATGTGACTCGCTGGCGCTTCGGCCTGGCGAGCAACTTTCTCCCTGTCAGGGATGTCACCAAGCGATGCTTGGACGCCAACTCATTGGCGTTTTCACTAGGTCAGCTCAAGGCTGATGTCGATAATGTTCGGTAGAGTTGTCGATTGCGGGATGTGATAATCGGTGGTTATTCGATAACCCGCTGATAGATTGCGTTATTCAGTTGTGAAAAGAGGGAACCCCTCCCGTATCAGCGACACGAGAGGGTGGTTGGGTTAAGCAAACAGGGTGACCAGGGCAATGGTCAACCCCACCATGACCGCAAAGCCGATGTAATGGCGCGGCCGGATCTTCGTCGGACGGACGAAGATCAGTCTTTCCCCGGTGGGAAGCCAGGCGGTGTGATGTTTCATCACGCTGCCTTCTTCTTCGGTTCCAGGGCGGCCAAGGCTTTGTCGATCTGGAGGCTGGTGGCAGCCTCCAGAGTCTCGCAGCCGAGCCAGCCGCACAGCGCTACCTCGTCGCGGCCTGCCTTCACCAGACGTGCGCGGACATCGGCGATCGCCGCGTCCTTGCCCGGATCGCCGGTGGATACTGGTGGCGGTGAAGCCGTGCTGGCCGCTGCTGCGCTGGCCGGGGCCGCCGCAGGTTTGGCCGGAGGTGCTGCCGGTTTCGCGGCGGATACCGAGTTTGCCGCCGTTTGCTGCTTGGCTGCTCCCGCACCTGCACCATCACTGTCTTCAGCCGCCATCGAGAGGAGGCCTGCCAGCCCGTAACGGCGGGCGTAAGACGATCCCACGCCGTAGACCTGAGCGGGATTGAGACCCTTCCCTTCACCCAGGAGGATCGGCGTGACGGAATGCACGTATCCACCGTCCTTGTGCCCCAGGATGGTGACGACGCCTTCGGTGACCACCGGTTGCACTACGGAGAGGCCGTTGGTGCTCAACACCGGCATGGCCGCCTCCAAGTAAGCCGCCAGATCCGCGTACTTGTTGCGAAGATGCGGGTTCACCGCATCCTTCTTCGCACCCCCCATGGTGGCCTGAGCGGTGGAAAGCGCGGCAAACAACGCGCAAATCTGCGCGGTCGTGCCGTGGATTCCCCAACTTCCTGCCACCGTTACTTCACCCGTTTCCGGGTTGATTGCTTCGGTCATGATGACCCTTTCAATGCAGAGCAATGCCGGAGGCCGTCGCGTGAGCGGACGGCGAGCAGCACCGTCCGCGTTCGTTGATAAATGAAACGAACCCTGCCTGCGAGACAGGAGGTTCAAGGGAGTTGGCGGGTCGGCTATGCATAAAAGCGCTTTGCCAGGCTTCTGAAAAAGGAG
>Ga0163199_1002081_pt1 | contig 12363 bp, 8 predicted proteins | sample PL_2010_150m_FD_113537 | JGI IMG/M metagenome (GOLD analysis project Ga0163199, IMG submission 113537) | Freshwater microbial communities from Powell Lake, British Columbia, Canada to study Microbial Dark Matter (Phase II) - PL_2010_150m | ecosystem: Environmental > Aquatic > Freshwater > Lake ... | reverse complement strand
GGCAAGCTGCTCAACGGCCCCAACGACGTCTGGGTTCGGCCCGACGGCGGCATGTATCTCACCGACCCGTTCTACAGGCGCCCGTGGTGGGGCCACGACAAGATGCCGCAGGACGGCCAGCACGTTTATTACTTCACGCCCGACCGCAGGAAACTCGTGCGCGTCACCACCGACCTCGTCCAGCCCAACGGCATCATCGGCACGCCCGACGGCAAGACGCTCTACGTCGCCGACATCGGCGACAAGAAAACCTACCGCTTCGACATCCAGCCCGACGGCGCGCTCGCGAACAAAACCCTCATCTTCTCCCCCGGCTCCGACGGCATGACCCTCGATGACGAGGGCAACATCTACATTACCGGCAAAGGCGTCACCGTCTTCGACCGCACGGGCAAACAGATCGAGCAGATTGACGTGCCGGAGCGGTGGACGGCGAACATTTGTTTCGGCGGCAAGGACAAGCGCACCCTCTTCATCACCGCCAGCAAGGGACTCTACTCCATCCGCATGAGAGTCCGCGGCGCGAACCAGGCGAAGTAGGCGGCGAACAAAAGGTGGGGCGAGACTCCGTCGAGCCTCTGCTTCAAACGCGGTTCACTCGGCGCGAAGGCTCGACAGAATCTCGCCCCACCGGCAGATTCTCGGCGCGCGCGCGCCGCGAAGCTACTCGCCGCCGGACTTGGCGACTACGACTTTGGTCACGTGTCGGACGGCGCTGCCGGGCTTGGCAGTGAACGTCACGACGACCGGGTCGCCGGGCTTGATCTCCTTGAGGTCGCACTCCTTCCCGTCGCGGATGACCTTCGCGCCATCGCGGACGGTGAAGTTGAACGAGCGAGCGCCCTTCTTGCTTGCGGACTTAACGGTTACGGTGTTGGCAGCCAGACTGGCCACCACGCCGTGAAACGGACTCCGGATCACGTTCACGGCATTGGGGTCGGCTCCTCAACCACCTTTGACGACCGGCGTGCCCACAGCCCAGAGCAACATGAGCGCCACCAGCCAAACGGCGGGAACTGATGTTTTCATGGTTTCTCTCCACTTGCCGCTCTTCGAGCGAGCGGGGGAATGTTACGCCTCGCATGGAAGCTGAGCAACGCGTTTTTGCTGATTATGCACTTGGGCATCTTTTTGTTTGAAGGAACCTTCTACTTAGCCTTTTGAATTCGAGTTGCCTCAGTTGTGGCGTCAAATGTCTTTGGTCGATCGCCGCCGGGCGTTGACAAGCTGATCTTGAGAATATCCCCTTGGACTTCACAGATTCCTTTCACTTCAATGAGTTCCCCTTCCTTCGTCTTGTGCCAGAGGTCGATTTGCCATGGCAGAGCGTTCGTCCGAACAGAGATTGAATAGTGGGCTAACTCCAAATACTTGGTGCCATCTGAATCCGTGGCCCATGGTTTGGTAATTCCGTTCCCGTCGTATGCGCCGACCATTCTTCCTGACTCTGATGGTATCCTGTAGATGCAATTACTGTCCGTTATGCGAATTTTGGATGGGATGCTTGAAATGCCTGGAATAATCGAAGGTTTTGGTTTTGTGGCCCAGTCTCCTTGCAGAGTGAGGGGCACATTGATCTGCCTTTGTGCATCGTCAGCAAAGACAGCAGAGAACAATAGGAGCATGGCTACAGGGACCTTGGTCATTAAACGGTTTTTCATAGCATTGCTCCTCGCTTCATTTACTTCGCCAGCGTGAGCTTCAGCAAGACGACGCCGTGGGGCGGGACGGTGGCTTTGATGGTATCCTTCACGTCGTCGAGGTTCTTCTGCCGCCAGAGGTCGCGGACGTGTTGTTTGCCGGCCATGCCGTGGCGGCCGAGTTTGTTGAAGGCGACGGTTTCCTCGACGCGGCTGCGGTTAAAGAAACCGAGGGCCTTGGAGCCGTCTTCGAGGTCCTTGAGATAGATGTCCACCGCGCCGTTGGCGGCGACGCGGACGGCTTGGCGGCCGAGGGCGTCCTGGTCGAGGGCGAGAACTTCGTCGTTGCTGAGGAGGCTGACGGTGAAGGGGTCGAGCCGGTCCATGTCGCAGCCGATGAGCAGGGGCGCGGAGAGCATGCACCACATACTGATGTGGGTGTATTGCTCGTCGGGGGTGAGGCGGGTCTGGTGGAGCTTCGGCCCCCAGCCGACCCAGCCGACGACGAGCATGTCGGTGTCGTTCCAGTGGCCCGGCGCGGCGAACGGCGCCCATCGTTCCTGGATGAAGCCGATCTCGGAGATGCCATACTGCCATTCGGCGGAGTTCTCGTTCCAATGGTCCCAGATGTCGCCGGTGGTGCGCCAGCAGTTGGACCACTTGGCCCAGTCCGCGGCGTGCGCGAAGGGAGCGGAGTTGGAGAGGCTGTAGATGATGTCGCGCTTGCAGGCGCGCAGAGCTTTGCTCATCTCGGCCACGTGCGGCACGTCGTTGGGGTTCCAGTCGTATTTGAGATAGTCGAAGCCCCACGCGGCCCACTGCTTGGCGTCGGCGGTGGCGAAGGGAAACTTTCCGTGCCGCCAGAACTTCGCGTCAGTCATCGTCTTGTCCCACTTGCCGTCGCGCGTGTCGCTGGAGCCGCCGGCGAACTTCGCGTAGCTGGTGATCCACGGCGTGGAGTAGATGCCGGCCTTGAGGCCGAGCGCGTGGATGTCGTCGCAGAGCTTCTTCATGTCGGGGAACTTCTCGTTGCCCTGGAGCCCGCCGAACGGCCCGCCGCGCTTGCCCTGCCACGTGTCGTCAATGTTGATGTAAGTCCAGCCGTGGTTGATGAGGCCGGTGGAGACCATCTCTCGCGCCGAGCGCATAACCTTCTCCTGGTCCACCGCCTCGGCCCAGCAGTTCCAACTGTTCCAGCCCATCGGCGGCGTCAGCGCGATCTTGTCGCCGCAGATGATACGGAACTTTTTCTCCGCCGCGCCGCGAGCGTTCTTCGCGCGTAACACGAGTTTGAACTCGCCCTTGGACTTCAGCGTGCCGGTGATGCGCCCGCTGGCAGCGTCAAGGCACAGTCCCTTCGGCAGCCCGTCGGCGCTGAACTGCATCGGCCGCTCGCCAGTGGCTGGGATGGTGTAGAGCAACGGCGAGCCAGGCCGCACGCCGAACACGCTCGGTCCGTTGATGCGCGGCGTCGGCGCGGCGGGCGGCGTAAGGATGGGCGATAGGTCCGCGGCCATGGCGACGGAAACTACCAGCGTCAGCAGGAAGATCAAGCGATGGGTTGCGTTCATGGTGTTGTCTCGTTTGGCGCGCGCAGTATGGCAGCGCGGCAGCGGAACGGCAAACTCTACGTTTTTGGCAGCCTTCGATGAAGCCGAAGGCTCTGGACTGCTGTAGGAACTACAGCTCTCGTTGGTGCCCGTCATGGCCCGACCGAAGCAGAAAGCTGCGGTGCTCGCAGCAGTCCAGAGCCTTCGGCTTCATGGGCTTGACCAAACACCAAAGAGAAACCCCATTCACCGCATTCACCGCATTCACCGCTTGCCTTCGATGGGTCTCGCGCCTACGCTGCGCGACTGACGAGATTTCAAACCGAAGAAAGTCGCCTGCCATGACCAAGCCAAACATCCGCATTTCCCGGAGACGGTTTCTGAAAGTGTCCGCCAGCGTTGTCGGTGCGCCGCTCGTGCTACGCTCCCCGCTGTTCGGAGCGAACGCGCCGAGCAACCGCATCACCATCGGCTGCATCGGCGTCGGGCGGATGGGGACGGGCGACCTGCGCGACATCATGGGTCGGCAAGGCGTGCAGGTCGTGGCGGTGTGCGACGTGGACTCCAAACGGCTGGCCAACGCGAAGAGCACGGTCGAGAAGCAATACGCCGTCGAGAAAGCCGGTGGCAGCTACAAGGGCTGCGCGTCCTACGGGGATTTTCGGGAGTTGATCGCGCGGCCGGACATTGATGCGGTGCAGATCGTCACGCCGGACCATTGGCACGCGATCCCGGCAATCGAAGCCGCGCGGGCGGGCAAGGACTTGTTTGTGCAGAAGCCGTTGACCTACACGCTCCAAGAAGGCCGTGTCTTGAGCGATACGGTGCGACGTTACGGGCGCGTGCTCCAAGTCGGCTCCCAACATCGTTCAAACAGCCGCATCCGGTTCGGCTGCGAACTGGTTCGCAACGGTCGGATCGGGAAATTGCACACGGTGAAAGTCAATCTGCCGACCGATCCCGCGGGGCCGGTGCGGTCCGCGACGCCACCGCCGGCGGAGTTGAACTACAGCACGTGGCTCGGCCCCGCGCCGTGGGCGGACTACGTCGAGGACCGCGTGCATCCGCAGAACAGCCTCGACCGTCCGGGCTGGTTGCGCGTCACGGACTACTGCCTCGGCATGATCACCGGCTGGGGCGCCCACTACAACGACATCGCCCAGTGGGGCATGGGAACGGAACTCACCGGCCCCGTCGAGATCGAGGGCCGCGCGACCTATCCCACCGAAGGCGTGTGGGACGTGCATGGAGCGTTCCACATCGAATACACCTACGCCAACGGTTTGAAGATGATCTGCGCGGATGCAAAATCGGACCAGTTGGGCATTCGCTTCGAGGGCAGCGAGGGATGGGTCTTTGTGGATCCCAGCCGCGTGGATGCCCATCCGAAGTCGCTGTTGACCTCGGTGATCGGCGCCGACGAAATCCATCTTTGCGAGAGCCGCCATCACAAGCAGAACTTTCTCGACAGCGTCCGCTCGCGCAAAGACCCGATCGCTCCCGTCGAGGTGGCGCACCGCTCGTGCAGCGTGTGCATTCTCGGCCACATCGCGATGAAGACCGGCTGCAAACTGAAGTGGGACCCGCAGCAGGAGCGGTTCACCAACAATGACGCCGCCAACCGCATGCTCTCCCGCCCCGCGCGCGAGCCGTGGAACGTCTGAGCCGGCGAGCGTTACTCGATCTCCATCTCGCGCCCCACCTCCAGTTCGCGCCCGCGCCACGTCAACCGCGCGTCGCCAAAACCATGGAAGATGCGAGTGTGCTTTTCATCCATTCGCGCCGTGAACAACACCGGCGCGCTGTAGTCGCGCCCGGCCCAACTCGTCGCGTGGAACGCGACGAACTGCGGCGACTCGATCAGGAAGCCCCACGTCGGCAGTTTCACCTTGCCGCCCAATGTTGATTCGGCAACGAACTCGTTCGCGCCGAAGTTCACCGTCACCACCGCTGCCGGACGACCGCCGCTGCCGCCGAACGTGGCGCGACGCACCGCGCGGTCGGTTGTCAGGAATTCGAGTTTCGTCAGCCGCGCGTGCGCCGTGATGGCTGCGAGCGGGCCGAGGATTTCGTGCGTGTTCTTCACGAAACGGTCCATCGGGCAGAGACCCTCCGCCCAGCCATCATCGCCGCGCACGAAACAGGCGCGGTTGCCCAACTCAGGAAGCGGCCCGACCTTCTCGAACGCAATCGCCGGCTTCAGCCGCAGCCGCCCCACTGGCACGCGGCCATCCGTGCCGCCGCCAAGCAGCCGCGCGCGCTCGACTCCGCCCGGTCCGCGATAAAGCCCCACATAGACATCCACCGCGTCCGCCTTCACTGTGGGCGGCACCGTCACCTCGAACGGCCCTTCTTCGATCACATCGCCTGCGCGCCAACCCGCCACCGGCCGCGCCGGCGCGTGGTCGTTTTGGAACGGCGGCGGTTGTTCCTTGCCGAAATGCACGCACACGCGCCAGTCGCCAGCGCAATCCGCCTCCACCTGCCAGCGATAGCGGATTTGGAATTTCAAATTTGAGATTTGAGCTACCGACACCACGCTGGGCCGCGCTTTCACCTGCGGCACGGGCTGCTTCCAGTAAAGATGCGGGTCGAACCGGTGATAGTTCAACGTCCGGCCGCAGAGCGCGTGGTGGGCGACATATTCGGCGGCGGCTTCCGGCGCGTAGCCGTATTTGCCGAAGACGACTTCGCAGTCGTGATAGACCATCTCGAACAGCGGCACCACCGTCGCGCCGAGCGTCGCCGGGTCAAGGTTGTGAAAATACCGGCCGCTGACGCCGCTGAGTCCCTCGAAGAACTCGCTGTGCGGGATCGCCCACTCGCGGCCGCACTCGGAGCCGAAGATGCCGAAGACCTTCCGCGAGTAGTCGCTGAGCTTCTGCTTCCAGCGGATGTCGTCGTTGCGCGTCAGCGGATGCTTGGGATCGAAACACTCCTGCGGGTCCACCGCGTAGGTTGTGTCAATGAAATAAGCCTGCGGCCCGAAGAGCTTCTGCACCGCCGGCAGGTTCTGCGGCCGTTGCGCCAGCTCCAGCGTCTTCGGCGCGCACACCAGCCACGCCCGGCCGCCGAGCCATCGTCCGCCCGACATCAGCGATCCGTCGGCCTTCTTCTGGATGCAGTCCGGGTTCCACGACTTTGCGTCGCGATACATGTCCTGGTAGTTGTCGTGGAAGCAGGCGACGTAGCCGAGCGACTTGATGCGTCCGACCGCAGCGCCGAGCGCGTCGTTGCCGCCGCATTCGGTATTCGCCGGCAACGCGTCGGGATGCCGGCAGTCGTAGCCGCCCTCGGTCCAACCGCCGAGTGTGAACAGGCAGCGATCCATGCCGAGGTCGCGCTGGAGATGCTCGGCGACCTGCGCGGCCTCGTCGAACGTCCACTTCACCTCCACGCTCTCGTCCTTGGTGCTGTCCTCGCTGCGTTTGCGCGCGAGGCAAGTCCAGAGCTTGGCGTTGGACGCGCCGAAAAGCTTCGCTGTTTCCGGGTTTCGCCTCGCCTTTGCCGCCAGCGTCACCGCCAGCCCCTTCGCTTCGGCGACCTTGCGATAAGCCGCCGCGATGCTGTTCCAGTCGCCTCGGCCCAGCGGCGTCAGCGTGATCGAGAACGCCGCGCTCTTGCAGTGCGGCGGCCGTCGAGCATGGACCGAACATTTCAGCGATTTCTTCGTCTTCGCCAGTTCCGTCCGGATGTAGGCGTCGTCCCACGTCATCAGCAGCGCGGAGCCGCGTTTGACAAAGCCCAGCATGTTCATGTGGCAGCCTTCGTAACCGGACGCGCTAAAGCTCCGCTTAAACTCCGCGCCGCTGTCGGCGGGAATCAGTAAGCCTTCGCGCGCCGGCACCAGCACGCAGCCAGACTCGCCCGTGGCAATCTCCAACGCGCCATCGAGCAGCCGGAGCGCGTCGTTGCTGGTGGCCGTGCGCCGAATCACGACGCTGCCACCATCTTTGGACAGCGCGGCGTCGGAAACAACGCCGAGGTCCCACGCGACACCGCTGCGTTTGTCTAGGAGCGCAGCGCGCCCGCCCGCGGCGTCGGCCGAGAGCTTGAGGTTGGCATTGTCGTTCTGCGTCGCGGCGACGAGTTGAGCCGTAGCAGCAAACAAAGTGAGGAACACGCAATGGAAGGTTCTCATGGTTGAAAGATGCGGCGTTGCCGCTTACTTGCTGTTGCCGGCCTTCTTGTCGCTGTCGGGAGCTTCCTTCTGCCAAGGGACGACCCACTTGTAGAGGATGTGCTCGTTGCTTTCAAAATCGCCCTCGTCGCCTTCGTCGCCGTCCGTGGTCACTGTGACGACCTGCAAAGGCTTGGCGCCGCGCATGTCGAAGTCGTGAGACACAATGCGCGAGCCAGGTTTAAGTTTCTCAAGCTGCGGCATCAGCCGGACGTTCAGTGACGGCAACAGGTAGAGGAACACCACCGTGGCTTCGCGCAGGTCGAGGGTGAAGATGTCCTTCTGCTGGATGGAGACCAGATGCTCCACCTTGTTGGTGTGGACGTTGGCGAGCGATTCCTTGATGCGCGCCGGGTCAATGTCGAAACCGGCGGCTTTCACTCCGTATCGCTTGGCCGCCGTCACGACGACGCGGCCGTCGCCGCAGCCGAGGTCATAGACCACGTCGCCCGGTTTGATCGCGGCCATCTGCAACATCTTGTCCACGACGGCCTGCGGTGTCGGCACGTAAACCACGTCGGGCCTTTTCGGCGTGTCCTTTGCGGGCGCGTCAGCGGCTCCCGCCGGGATCGCGAGCAGGAGTGACAGCGCCGCAAGCGTGATGCGAAGTGAATTGAGCAGAGTGAAAGGGGGTGAGGACGTTTGTGATTTCATGCTGTCTGACATGTCATCGCCTTGCGCATGGGGTTTTCGTTCAGCGTTCATAGACTTTCGCCGCAATGGTGAAGCTCTTGACTTCCGCGCCAGTTTTGCCGGGAAACGCCTCAAACTTCAACTTCCGGTCCGGCAACAACTGCGCCAGCACAACGCCTTGCACCGCGTCGGCATCGGGGCGCTTCTGAAGCTGGCCGGTGCTCCCTAGCTGGCCGTGGATCAGTTCATACTTCACGACGCCATCCTTCTCGCCGATGGTGGCAGGGTCGGGCTTGTTGTCTTTGACCCAGAACTGCGCGGCGCGGCCGTCGTAGTTGCCGATGGAGAGGACGATGATCTTCGGGTCGAGGTGGTGATAAACGATGGAGAGATGGCCAACCCAGTAGTCAATGCGGCGGTTGAGGCCGGCGTAGCCGCCGGTGCCTTGCTCATACCAGTTGCCGATGAGTCTGCCGTCTAGGTCGTAGTCAATGCGCCCTCCGAACGGCGGCACTTTGCGCGCGCTCTTCCTGATCAACTCGCCGCGCAAAGGTTCGGCGATGTAATCGAAGGGGTCCACGACGTGCGGCTTCTGCGGATCGCGTTTCAGGAACTGCTCCGGCTTCACGAAGCCCTTGCGCGTCGTGGCGGTGTCAATCAGCGCGAAGTCGAAGGTCTGGTTGCCGACTTTGCCGATGACTTGCCCGGCTTTGACGGGAATGCGCACGTTCACGGGTTGTCCGGGCTGCACGCCGCCGGGCACTTGTTTCATGATGGACGCATCCACTTCGATGAGATGATCCACGTAGCTCCAGACGTGGGCAGAGTGCTCGATGAACACTTTCAGGTCCACCGCGCGGTCAAACACCGTCGGGTCATACCTCGCCTGTCCGCCCTGAGGATTCGGACGCCATTGCAGCATGACGATGAAGCCATCGGCGACCGCGATCACATCGTAGAGCCGGCTGAAGTCACGGGTATCAACACCCGTTCCCTGTCCATTCCCTTGCCCGGGGCGCGGCACGCTTCGCTGGCCCCGACCGCGCATGTTGCCCTGGAACTGGTTCGTTGCACCCTTGGGCACGAAATAAATATGATCGCTGGGCGTCGTGTGTCCGCTCTGCATGTTGCCCAGCGGTATGATGTAACCGATGTCATCCAGCCGCAACGGAAAGCTCTGCAGCTTCACCGGGCCTTTGCCCTTGGCCTGACCACGGCTCCACATCTGGTTCAACAAGGCAGCGGTCGGAGTCGGCGGTCGCGAATCGAACTGCGCCGGTGCTGGGAGATTGATGAAGAGCAACGCCAGACCGGCAATGAGGATGGTTTTAGCGTTCATAGGTCTTCGCCGCGCCGGTGAAGCCGTTGACTTCCGCGTCGGTCTTGCCGGGGAACGCCTCGAACTTCAACTTTCGGTTCGGTAACACCTGCGCCAGCACGACGCCTTGGAAGGAGGGCGGATTGAGTGCGGCGCGCCGGCCGGTTCCGCTCCAGCGATCCAGGCGGATGGTTCGCTTGTCTCTCAAGAACGCGGCAAAGGCCTCTTTAAGTTTGGGCGAAGATGTTTCGTCAATCAACGAGCCGCGATCGGGCTGCGATCCCCAGACATGCCAGCCGCGCGCAAGCCACAGGTTGAACCCCCGCAGACGGGGAATCACGGCGAAGTTGGCGTGGGCGTCGCGCCAGAAGTCCACGCGCGCCAGCGGGCCGAGTTCCGCCAGCCAGAGCGGCTTGTCCGGGCCGAGCTTGGCGAGTTCCAGCAGGCCGGCCAAGACATCCTTGGGCAGGCCGCCGTCGTCGAAATACTGGCTGGTGCCGATGATGTCCACCGTGTCATCGCCCGGATAATAATCGGGACCGCGCGGCACGTTCGCGCTGGGCGCCCAACACCAGATGACGTTGCGCACGCCTTCCTGTTTGAAGAGATCGAAGACGAACCGCCAGAGTGTCTTGTATTTGTCCGGCTGCGCGCCCCACCAGAACCAGCGGCCGTTCATCTCGTGGAATGGGCGCAGCACGCATGGCCGGCTGAACTCCTTGATCTCGCGCGCAAGCTGCCGCATGTAAGCCATGAACTTCTCGTGCGCGCTGCCGCCGGGCAGCACCGGATCAAGGCCGTTGCTCCGGTCGTTCATGCCGCCAGCCACCCTCGGGCTCCGTTGACCGCCATGAGGCACGCTGAAATTGTTCAAGCTGAGCTGCAGCCAGACCACACCGCCAAGGTCCGCGTAGCGTTTGGCTTGGTCCCATTCGCGGATCGCCTTGGGGCGGTTGGCCTCGCCAATCTCGAACTCGTAACAGGCGGGCAACGTCTCGCCATAGAGCTGTCGCCATCGCGGCATGGAGTTGTCGTAGAGCGGCTCCCAACGCTGTCTCGGCACGGGCGGCGCGAACAGTTCACCCAAGCCCAGCAGAAGGCCGTCCGTCGTCCGGATGCGGTTGTAGAGCTTGAGCGTGGCCTCGTCCATGTGCGGCCGTGGTGTCAACGGAATCGAGTCCGCACCGGAAGCGTGCAAGGCCGCCATCATGGCAATGAGACAACCGAGACGGTGCATGTTGGATTCCTATTCCTCTAACGGACTTCCACTTTTAATTTCTGCCCGGCACCGACCGTCTGCTCGCTCGCCAGACGCACCAAGAGCTTGCCGTCTTCGGTTGCGGCGGTGGCAGGCACCGTTTTGCCGTTCACTGTTACCTTCACCGCATCCGTGCCGCCTGTCTCTGCTGGTAGCGACAAGCTCTTGAGCCGCAGCGTGCCCCATTTTACCTGCAATTCCGTATTCCGCACTCCGCGTTCCGCATTCACCGCAAACGTGCCCCATCCTTCCGCAGTCGTGAACGGCGCGCGGAAATGTTCCGGCGTCAGCCGCGGCGCGAAAGCGATGTGGCCCTTCGGCCCGTGATACTCGAAGCCGCACGCCGCGAGGAACACGCCGTAGCTGGCCATCGAGCGCGCGTAGTGGTCGCCGCACTCGACCTCGTTCCACGGGTTGCGCCGCGACGGGTGATAGCGGTCGTGCAACGCGCGCGTGACGGCAAGGCCCTCGGTCAACATCCCTTCCCAGATCATGTGGCTGGCGACCTGATACTCGAAGCCGTTCATGCACTCGTTGAAGTAGCCAGCGGCCCACTCGGGGCCTTTGCCGGCGGCTTTGCGATAGTCCCAGTCGGTGCGCGGGAACGAACACATCAGCAGGCCCGCCTCGCCCGCCATCGCATACCAGCGTCCCGGTTTGTTGGCCTCGCGATACGGGCCGACATCGGGCGAGAAGTTGTAGCGCCACAACGACCGCAACGCCGCGAGCGTTTCCTTCTCCGGCAACACGCGGCCCAAACCGACCTGCCACGCCCAACTCTGGCCGAAGACCTGGTCAATCTCGCAGCCTGTGCCGGAGTTGATCGCTTCGGGGTGCTTCGGGTCGGGCTTGTTGATGAAGTATTCGCCGTCGAAAAGGTCGAGGATGCCCTTGCGGCCTTTCTCGAAAATCCCGCGGCATTGCGCGGCGAACGCGCCATCGCCGGCCTCTCGTGCCATCTCTTCGCCGGCGCGCAACGCGGCGAGATAGAGGCTCGTGAGCCATGCCACGGGGCCGTGCCAGTTCGTGTCGAGCGTGTTGTGCTGCGAGCCGGTCAACACGCCGCTCGCGCCGCCGTCCTGCTCGATGAGATGCTGAAGCGCGCGTTTGATCTTCGGCCAGTTGCGTTTCAGGAACTTGTCGTCAGCCGAAACCTGGTGCTCGCGCAACGAGCGGAGGATGATGCCGCACTGGCCGTCAATCGCCAGCCCCGCGCCCTCGCCGCGGAACTTGCTGAGGCCCGTCTCCGCGTTGAACGCCAACCCGTAATCCGTGCGCTCGCGCAGGTCGCGTTCGAGTTGTGGGAAGAGCCTGCCGACGGCGTGCGCGTAGCCCCAGACGTGCGTGCAAGTGCCGGGGCAACATCCGACGCCTTCCCAAGCGTAGAAACGGCCGTCGGCAAACCAGTGGCATGTCGAACTGGCGAGAATGGAGGTGTTGAGCATCGTCCGGTTGAGGAACCAGAACGGCAACGTCGAGTCATACCAAGTGTCATGCCAGAGCCGCGTCTGGCTGACGAGCAAGCCGAAGTTTTTCGCGAGGTGCTCCGCGACCGCCGTGGCGTTGGCGAAGCGCGCCGCATAGCGCCGGCCTTCGGAGCCGCGCACCGGTTCAAGCTTGTGGTTCGGGAAATGCCACGCAATAAGGAACGTCACGGTCGCCGACTTGCCGGGCGCGAGCGAGAGCTTCCGCTTCAGCGCGCCGACGAGCTTCCGACCGAAGGGCTTCTCCGCTTCCGTTTCGCCGCTCGCGCCGGGGAAGATTTCCTCCGCCAGATTGCCGGC
>Ga0163199_1002080_pt1 | contig 12363 bp, 10 predicted proteins | sample PL_2010_150m_FD_113537 | JGI IMG/M metagenome (GOLD analysis project Ga0163199, IMG submission 113537) | Freshwater microbial communities from Powell Lake, British Columbia, Canada to study Microbial Dark Matter (Phase II) - PL_2010_150m | ecosystem: Environmental > Aquatic > Freshwater > Lake ... | reverse complement strand
CACCCCGTGCAATTTTGCGCGCCAGGCGATGCTTGCGCTAAGCAGTGCGGCTATTAAAATAAACATGGCTTCAACCCCTTCACATCCAATTTTAATGACCAAGCCACCCCCAGTCGCTAAAATCTGATTGCCGTTGGCCGTTGCCGCAACCTTCGGTGTCAGAAAATTAATTAGCATGACTGCCGGTTTTACGGTGATATCTCCGCGCACAACATGACCGATTGACTCATCTCGCATCATTTGCCAACTAGCTTGCATCAGTATAAATAAGGCCATAAATACAAAAGCTTGCATCAATAATGATGGTACAGGTTTGGGTGGTTGAGTGGGCCATTGTGATTGATTTGGCCAGTAATCACGCCCAGGAATAGGCTTATGCATGTCGTGCCTTTGTTCGCGCGCTGATTGCCATAAGGAGTGCCATCAATAAAGCCATTCCCCATTCTGGTAGTGTTGGGGTGTCACCGTTGACGGTGGCAGTGGTCAAGGCAACAGGTAACGTTGCTGTATTGTTCAACGTGGACGTGTCGGGGACATCTGATACGGCAGTGACAGCGATGCTGGCATTGGTGCCGATGCTATTCCACAGCAATTGGATATTGATGGTGTTGCTACTGTTGCTATCTAAAGTACCTATGAGGCAACTGAGGATATTGGATGTAACTGTGCATGTGGATGAGCTCGACACGTAACTCGCACCAGTTGGAAGTGTGGCATTAACATAGACGTTCGTGGCCACTTGCGGACCTGCATTGCTGACTGTAATGGTGTAATTGGCACTACTGCCTTGAGTGGCGCTACTTGGGCCAACAATGCCTACACTTAAGTTGGCATTTGCTGTGGTATTTAAGCTCCAATTAAGGTGCACTATGCCGGCTAAGCCGTACGTGCCGTCCACGGCTATGTTGTACACTAGGCCCGTTTGCGCTTGCAATAATAAACTACTATTGCCATTACCAAAGCCATCATTGTCATTAGCCGCAATATTACTTAATGCGTTGATATTAGTGCCGCGATACACGGCGAGTAAGGTGTCAAAGTTACTGCCATGGGTATCTAGGCTAAACTGTCCGTTAGCGGGAGCAGTCCATTTCCACCAAACTGAATCGCCACCGCTATTGCCTGCATGGTTAGGTTCACTGGATTCTTTGCTAGATAAAAGTGATAGTCCACTTGTGCTGCCTGATGTTGCATTGGTGGCAAAGGGGATAGCGGTGCTATTGGCAAAACTATCATTGGCTGGTCGCGCGGCTTCCAGTAAATTGATTCTAGGTTTTGTAATGTTGTTGCGGATGTCTGTGACCATCACGCCACTAGTGGTTAAACGATTTTGCGTTTGCGCTAATGTTTCTGCTGGGAAAGTCGAACGCAAGACTGCAATCGCGCCAGCGACATGCGGGGTGGCTTGTGATGTGCCACTTTCAGTGATGCCTGCAGCGGTAATGTTGACACCAGGCGCTAGCAGCGTGAGATAGTTTGCGCTGTTGGAAAAACAGGTCGGTTTATCTGTTGCAGTCATATAGTCCGTGCACATACTCCAGCTCACACCGCCGATATTACTCTCATAAACAGCACCCACCGAAATGGCATCAGGTGCGCACGCAGGACTACTAAGGCCGTCGGTATACGCCGTGTTACCGGCGGCTACCACTACGCTGATACCTTTATTTTTGGCAATAGTAATGGCTCTGGTTGACCAATCTGTTGTACACGGTGTTGTAAACTTACTTTGACCACCTAAGCTCATATTGATGGCAACGATTTTGTAAGTATTCCGATTGTCTATGCTCCAGTTAATGGCGTCAATAATGTCACTTGCTAATGCTCCGCCAGTATTATTAAATACATTTAACATGGCAATTTGGCTAGCAGGGGCAACACCGAGCACGATGGCTGCCACGTTGGTGCCATGGGTATGATTAGCGCCTGCTGCACCATTAGTGACCAGAGTTTCAGATGCCACGACATGGCAACTGGTTGGGATGCCGGCGCTAGTACAGGAACCAAAAGCCGCATTGGTAAAATCAATCCCATCGTCAATCACTGCCACCGTGGTGCCCAATCCTTGCTCTCCTACGCTAGACACCGTTGGCTGATTAATTAAAGTTAAACTTTGTACTAAACTTGAATCTAAACTTGGTACTAACACCAAATGCATGATCTGGTTAATGTAAACGGCTTTCACACCAGGTTGTGCGATAAAAGCGTTGAGGGCGGCCATTGATTTGAAGCGTTTAAATGCAATCGGTAAATGGCTGTAACTTTGCACATGCTCAATATCAGGGCCAGTGACGCCTAAGTCGACTTGATCTTTAAGCGCTTTGTATTTTGCAACTTTAAATGCGCTTATGTTGTCATCGTCCTGACGCCGTGGCAGTTTATTGCGCATGATGCTGGCTGTTTTTTCAATTTCGGTATCGTCATATTCAACAATCAGTTCGAGTGAAGATGCGTTTGAAATTTGGTTAAATAGGTCAAGTGGTATTTTAGTAGTCGCCAGCACCGATTGTGCCGATAGCATGAGAAATACTACGCCAATGAGTTGCCAAGCATCGATTAAGCGCTTCATGGTGTTTTTTTGGCTACTGCCAATAGCATTGTAGTTAATGGCATTTAAACGCACAGGAATTTATTCCCTAACGCCAGCTAAATTTCTTTTGCAACCAGTAAATCGGCCCAAGTGTCATTAAGCTACCTAGAAAATCTGCGACGTAATCCTCAATGTCAGCGCTACGTCCGGGAATGTAGGTTTGTGCAATTTCATCGCTAGCACCGATGCTGACAATAATCACTAGTAGAATAGGCAATGGTAGTTTCGGAAAGGCAATGGCAGTCATAATGGTCAGGGTGGCATAGCAAGCTAGGTGGACTAGTTTGTCCCATGGCTCAGGAAACAAACTGCCAGCACCAGGTTCTCGCCCACCGATAAAAATACCTAGCAACATGATTGCTAAGAATAAGATGGCTAATAGACGCAACCAACGGACTTTAGTAGACATGATCTTGCCTCATTAGCAATATTCGGATGGTTTTAAGGATGATGTAAACGTCAAGTTTTGGGCTCCAATTACGCAGATAATCGATGTCGTACTCAATACGTGCTTGCATTTTATCTAATGTATCGGTTTCACCACGAAAGCCGTTGACTTGCGCCCAACCCGTGATGCCTGGCTTGACCTTATGCCGCACCATATACCCTTTGATTAACTTACGGTAAGTTTCATTGTGTGACACTGCGTGCGGTCTTGGGCCGACAACACTCATGCGACCTTGTAGCACATTAATAAACTGAGGTAGCTCATCCAAGGAGGTTTTGCGAATAAATTTGCCAAATGGCGTGATGCGATTATCTTGTTTAGTGGCTTGAGCAACAATCTCACCATCATCACAAACTGTCATAGAGCGAAATTTATAAACGAGAATTTCTTGGCTATCCAGACCGTAGCGTCTTTGTTTAAAAATGATTGGTCCTGGGGAACTGAATTTCACGCCAATGCTAATCGCAACTAGTAATGGTGAAATCAGTATCAATATTACAATTGAAAATATCAAATCAATCAGTCGCTTGATGATGCCATCAATTCCATTAAAGGGTGTTTCGCAGACTGTGACCACAGGGATGCCGTCCACCTGCCCGACGCGACCTTGAATTAAATCGGTTAAAAATATATCTGGCAAAAAATAAATAGAAGCGGTCGTATCTTTTAAATCATCTAAGAGTTTAATGATGCGGGGTTGGTTAATCATAGGTAAAGACAGGTAAACGATGTCGATATGGTGATGTTTAATGTAGTCAGCAATCTGGTCCACTTCTCCCAAAATAGGGTACGAAATTTGATTGTTATTCTCACTCATAAGTCGCGTAAGAGATCTGTCATCAAAAAAGCCTAGACAAGTGGTGTTGTTGTAATCTGAGTGTTTCAAGCTTTCAGCAATGGCGATACCTTGCTTATTCATACCAGCAATCACTGCAATTTTTTGTGGACCTTGTAACTTAAGAATGAGCGGGGCCGTTGCACGCAGTGCAAAAATAGCCAGTAATTGGCAGGTGGGGGTTACCCATAACCAAAGTTTGATAGCACTTTCGGAGAAGTAGTTGATATGCTTGGTGACGATCGCGAATAGCATCACTAATCCTACAAGCAGTATCCAAGAAATCATCGTATTTCTAAATATTTCCCAAATGCTCTTGTTGATTTTTGCGGTGCTTGGAAAGGTCAGTGAAAATAAAATGATTGATAAAATGAAGTATTGGGGGGCAAGGTGCCCTTCGTCCCATATGGCAACACCCCAAAGTGTTGACACTATGATGATGGGTTCTAGCACTGACTCTAGAATATAGAGAATATTGTCACGGGAGATTGCAATGCCAGAGGCTTTACGTATTGGCGTGCTGGCGATGAGTTGTGTTTGCATTGAAATTCTATAATGATTGATTTTAAGTATCGAGTGTTATTGGCGAAAACCTGATAGGTGCATTATCTTGAATCCGCTGAAAATTTCACATGAAAGGAAAATTCTTGCTTGGTATCGCTTTAAATGGATGAATGAATGAAAAGCTACAGAATTTTTAAATACTAAATTACTGTAATGGAATGACGTTACATTTTTTTGACAAAAAAATGACAGATTAATTATATTGCTTAATATGTAACTTATTGATTGATATGTTAATTTAACTCAATTAATATGCCGTTATGAACAAATTCGCAAACTTTTTTAAAACAAATTGCACTCGGATTGCCTTTGTAAAATATGTGATTAGCGCGATTAGGGAAAACCTAAAGTCATGGCAAGCATTTAATTTATTCCCATTAATTGCTAGTTTCGTGCTGCGCAATCGCAGGTGCGACGCTCGTTTTTTTAGCGTTTACCCTTCCGCAAGTGGGCATGGAAGAATAGTATCTTGCTAAAGAAGATTGGCCTCTTAAACTTAAATCCATTGCTACCTTTGTTGGCAACACGGACGCATGGCAATCGATCTAGCTTTGTTGTTCTGCTTTCTATTGTGGCAAGCACGCCACTATTTTTCTTATCAACACTTGCCAGTGCGGATGAAAAAGATACGATTAATATGATTGCGGGCCTCACGCGTACTTTAGATGATAATTTATTCCGTCAACCCGCGTCAGGAAAACCTGTTTCCGATACCCTAACATCGGCTTATGCAGGTATTCGTGTCGACAAGCAGTTTTCCATGCAGCGCTTAAAGTTTGATTACACCCTGAATAGTTATACCTACCAAAATAACAATCAACTTAATTTTAATGCAGGCAATTATAAAGCGGCTTGGCTGTGGGCATTAACGCCACGTTTGTCAGGTAATCTTTCGACTGAAAAAAATCAAACTCAATATGGATTTCTTGATGTGTTAGGTAATAACACACCTAATATTAGTACCACTGAGGTGCAAAATTTTCTTGCTGACTGGTCGCCGCATGGCAACTGGCATATGCTCGGTGGTTTTACGCGTACACTGGCGACCAATTCACGCAACTTTCAGGCAGATCGTGGCACCACTTATATTGCTTTAGATCTGGGCTTGAGATACGCATTCCCATCAGGTAGTGCGATCACCTTAATGGAGCATCGTCGTCAGGGTGAGTTTGCAAACGCCTCTATTTACTATCCTAAGACCTTTAGTGAATATGAGAGTGAAGCCAAGTTAGACTGGCGCCTCACGGGTAAGTCTACATTGAATATGCGCGCAGCTTATCTTCAGCGGACACACGAAAATGATAGCGTTGGTAATTTTTCATTTCGGGATTATGACGGCCTAGTTGGCAACATTAACTACACATGGATGCCAACATCTAAATTGCAACTGACATTAGCCGCGGCGAGCGATATCGGTAGCTATCAAACAAATAATAGTAATTACAACAGGGTTAATACTTTGAGTTTTAGCCCGATGTACGCCTATAGTGAAAAGCTCACGGTTCGTGGAAGCGCCAGTGTGATGGAGCGTTCATTTTTAGGGGGTGGTGTGATTCCAGATAGCAATCGTGTGGATACCAGTAAAAGTACGAGCCTCGCGATAGATTGGATGCCACGGCGCTATGTGACGGTTGGAGCTAATCTTCAGCAAAGCAGCCGAAGTTCTAATGCACCAGGTTTTGATTTCTCAGATTTAAGTACGGGCGTGACTGCTAATCTTAATTTCTAAATGCTTTGCCAATGTAAGCCATGTGCTAATCAACGAGACTAATCTCAGAAAGCCCTCATCACTTTGTATAAAAAATTAGCTTCACTGGTAATGATGCTGTCTTGGCTAATCGTCGCTCAAGCTGGGGTTGTTGATATTGCCATGAATCATAAAGTAAGCCACTTGGGTCCGGAGCATGTGGCCCTCGTGATTAATGATGCTGACCCAAGTAGCATCAGAGCTGGTGAGTACTATCGGACGGCGCGAGGTATTCCAACTGAAAATATAGTGCATGTCAGTATCATGAATGCACCCAATAAATTATCACTGACGGAATTCACACGATTGCAACTAGACATCGAGTCGCAGTTGCATTCCAGAGAGCAAGTTATTTTATTGGCATGGACTGCGCCTTATGCGGTGGAGTGTAATTCAATTACGGCAGCACTCACTTTGGGTTTTGATGCCAAGCAATGTGTGAACACTTGTGCCCCAGGAAAACCTAGTCCTTACTTTGATTCGGCTTCCCGGAAACCATTTGATGATTTGCATATACGACCTGCGATGTTACTTCCAAATGACTCTTTTTCGCATACGAAGGCATTAATAGATCGCGGGGTGCAAAGTGATAATGGTGTGTTTCGATCTGCGGCCTATTACTTAACCACTTCTGATGTAAATCGCAACAGTCGCGCACAGTTTTTCCCACCGACGGGACTCAATATTCCACGCTCAGGTCTTGCTGTGATGAACCTACATTCAGATAAGTTGCTTGGTGCGCGGGACATCATGATCTATCAAACTGGCTTGGCCAATGTGGATGGATTAGATGGGCTTGGTTTCCTGCCTGGCGCTTTGGCTGATCATTTAACTTCGTTTGGTGGAGATCTTTATGGTAAAGGCCAAATGAGCGCGTTACGCTGGTTGGATGCTGGCGCCACGGCAAGTTATGGAACGGTTTCAGAGCCTTGTAATTATTGGCAAAAATTTCCTAATCCAATGGTATTGCTTAAGTGGTATGTGAGCGGGGCAACCGCGATTGAAGCTTATTGGAAGAGCGTGGCGTGGCCAGCGCAAGGCGTGTTTGTTGGTGAACCTTTGGCAGCGCCCTATGGCCATCAGTAAAAAGATACAGGTGCGCATAGCACCCTTTTTATATTATGTCATCGTCTTGGCTATCTCAAGCTGGCTTGACCCTAAAGCAATTGATGTGCGTTGGGTTTACGGATTACGCGTGGGTGGTGCAGCGCTACTGTTATTCTTTTTTCGGCATCAATATACCGAGTTGGCTAAGACCGTCAATATCCGCTTGTCAAGTTGGCTGATGGCAATTATGGTTGGGTTGGGCGTATTTTTATTGTGGATTAGCCTTGACCAATCATGGATGTTGTTAGGCAAGGCTGCTACTTTTAATCCGTATATGGCAAGAGGTACGATAAATTACTCCCTACTTGCAATGCGGCTGTTCGGCTCAGTATTAGTAGTCCCAGTTATGGAAGAGTTGTTTTTTCGTTCTTATTTGATGCGCTGGATTGATTGCAAATCGTTTCTACAGTTATCTCCAGGAATGGTCAGTCTGCGCGCAGCTTTTATTACATCCATGTTATTTGCCAGTGCCCACATGCACTGGTTTGCAGCCTTACTGGCGGGCATGGCCTATGCCATGCTTTATCGAAAAACACAAACGATTTGGATGCCAATCTTTGCGCATGCGATTACGAATGCATTATTGTCTATCTGGGTGATAGCAGGCGGTCACTGGAGTTGGTGGTAAGGCCCCCTACTGCGCTCTCACAATATTAAAAAGTGCATGAAGAATTTCGCAATACCGAGAATCGTGAGCAATTTATCTTGAAGTTTGACGTAATCGTAATAAAACTGAAACAAGAGTAATTTATATTGTTTGAAATAAATTGGCTGTGTGTATTGGCTTAGTTTGATTGTTAATGAATTCCAAGGGATATCCATGCAAAGCAATACAAAGTATTTATTAAGTGAACCGACCGTAACAATTACAAAAGTATTGATGCTATTCGCTGTAATAAGTCTCGTGACAGCCTGTGGTAAAAAGCCTGGTGATGAAAAGTCAAGTCAATCAATTGTGAGCGTCAATGGCGATGAGATTACTGTCCACCAGATTAATAATGAACTGCAGCGTGCGAATGTGCAACCAGCGCAGCAAGAGGCGGCAAGTAAGCAGATTGTTCAGGGGTTGGTAGATCGTCAAATTTTAGTGCAAGCGGCGCTTAAAGAAAAATTAGATCGTAACCCACCGGTCATGCAAGCCATTGAAAATGCTAAGACGCAAATTTTGGCGCAAGCGTATTTAGAAAGTCGTGTTTCTTCACTGGTAAAACCAACCAGCACTGAAATTGCTGACTACCGTACGCAGCATGCCGATATTTTCGCCAATCGTAAAATTTACATTACGGATGAGGCTGTTTTTGGCTTGGATGCAGGCAATTCCGAGCAATTACAAGCGCTTGTTAAATCAGCAAAAACACTCAAAGAAGTAGAGCAATGGTTAAGTGCGCATCAAGTTAAATTTGCGCAGACGCGAGTGGCGCATGCAGCTGAAACATTGCCACAGCAGTTACTGACTAAATTCAGCCAAATGGCCTTGGGTCAAGTGGTTTTTATTAATGCGAGTGGCGCAAGTGGTCGCACGATGGCAGTAAGTATGGCTGAAGTAAAAGAAATGGCGATTTCAGAGAAAGATTCAAAGCCTTTAATTGAAAGAATTTTGACTGAACAAAAACGCAAGCTCACGGCAGAGGCTGAAATGAAGCGTTTACGTGGTGAGGCTAAAATTCAATATATCAACAAAAAATATGATCCAGCCAATGTCGCTAAATCAGAGAAGCCAACAGCAGATGCAAAACCAACTGAAGATGCAAACTCGGTTGCTAAACGTAAGCTGGAAACCAATATCGGTAAAGGTTTATCTGGGCTCTAGATTTGGCTCAATTTTTTTGATGAAGTTATTAGTGTGTTTATTTACGAAATTTAAATATAGTGGTTTTAAGGGAAGTTATGAGGAAATTCCTCGTTGGTATGTTGATGGTTATGTTGGGTGCTTGGGCGCATGCTGCTGTGGCAGATGAGACTAATTATCTATTAGGCCCAGGGGACATGTTAAAGATTAGTGTCTATAACAATCCTGATTTATCTTTAGAAACACGTATCACTGAGACGGGTACGATTAGCTTTCCGTTATTAGGTGAAGTTGATCTTGGTGGTATCACGGCTTCAGCAGCAGAAAAAAAGATTGCGTCTCAGCTTGAATCAGGTGGATTTGTGAAACAAGCACAAATCAATATTTTGGTGGTGCAGTTTCAGAGCAAAATGGTGTCGGTATTAGGAAGCGTCTTTAAACCGGGGCGCTATCCACTAGACCGTGCCACTAACTTGGCCGAGTTGCTTGCGCTGGCTGGTGGTGTTGCATCCGATGGTTCAGATTTAATTACTGTCATCGGAAAGTCAGGTAAGGTTGAATACGACTTGCGTAACATTGTGAAAAATGGGGATGGTTCACACAATATTAACCTGATGGGTGGTGAGATCGTTTACGTGCCTCGCGCGCCGATGTTCTATATTTATGGTGAGGCGCAGCGGCCAGGCTCATTCCGCATTGAGCGCGATATGACTGTCATGCAGGCGCTTGCACAAGGAGGTGGACCAACCTCTAGAGGTACGCAGCGCGATGTTAAGTTGCATCGTCGTAATGCGAATGGAGTTGTCGATGTACTTACGCCTAAGTTAACGGACTTGGTGATGCAAGATGATGTTCTCTATATTAAAGAAAGTTTGTTCTAGGAAGCCGTAAATGAATTTCTCTCAGTTTCTCCTTATTTTAAAAGCAAGGCGTCTCATTATTTTGATGGTGCTTAGTTTGACGGTAGTGACTACGTTGGTAGTCAATCTAATCTTACCTAAGTCATACAAGGCGGTCACCTCATTGGTGCTCAACTCTAAAGGCATGGACCCCGTAACAGGGTTGACATTGCCTGCACTGTTGATGCCTGGGTATATGGCGACGCAGATTGATATTATTACCAGTCGCAATGTAGCCTTAAAAGTCGTGGATCAGTTAAAACTGACTGAGAATAAAGCGGTGGTTGAAAAGTTTAACGAGGCGACTAAAGGTAAAGGGGAGATAAAGGCATGGTTGGCAGATTTGCTTCTAGCCAATCTTGAAGCCAAGCCATCACGCGAGAGTAGCGTGATTGAAATTTCATTTAATGGCGCCGATCCAGAATTTGCAGCGACAGTGGCTAATGCTTTTTCTGATGCTTATCAACAAACCAATATTCAACTTAAAGTGGTGCCCGCGCAAAAAGCGGCTGAATTTTTAGGGGTGCAGACTCAGGCCTTGCGCGCTAACCTAGAAGAATCGCAAGCTAAACTTGCCAAATATCAGCAAGAAAAAGGCTTAACTAGTGTGATGGGTAATTTGGATGTAGAAAGTGCACGTTTAAATGATTTATCCTCACAATTAGTGGCTGCACAGTCGCAAACAATTGAAGCAACCTCACGCCAACAGAGGACCGGGGGTAGTGGTGATGAGTCGCCAGATGTGGCAGCGAATCCAATGGTACAAAGTTTAAAGATAGATATCACGCGTGCGGAATCAAAGTTCTCTGAATTGTCGCAACGCTTGGGAACAAGTCATCCGCAATATCAAGCCGCGCTAGCCGAGTTGACTAAGCTTAAAAGTCAACTCCAAGAAGAGCGGCGCAAAGCGACCACCACGATTGGTGGAACTGCGAGCATACAAAGGCAGCGTGAAGGTGAAATTCGTTCGGCATTGACAGCTCAAAAAGCACGTGTTCTTGAGCTCAACCTAACGCGCGATCAATTGTCTGTTTTACAACGTGATGTTGAAAATGCACAACGTGCGATGGATACTGCGAGTCAGCGTTTTACGCAAACGACATTAGAAGGTAGCGTGAATCAAACGGATATTGCCGTGCTTAATCCTGCAACTGCACCAACAAAAGCGGCAAGCCCACGCGTGATATTTAATACCATATTGTCTTTCTTTCTTGGTGGCATGCTCGGTATTGGTTCAGGTTTAATCATTGAAACATTTGATCGACGTGTACGTAGCCGAGAAGATATTGGTGAGCAACTACAAATACCAGTGTTGGCGTTAATTAATAGTCGGGCTAAACGTCCATTTGGTAAGCGCTCTAAGGCTTTATCAGCCAGAGCCATTTAAGTCTGAATAAGGAAATCATGATGCAAACTACTTTAAATGTGATTGAGACTAAGTCTGATGTGAATGAAGTTTTAGCTCATCACTCTATCGGTGCACTGTTATTAGAGCTTGGTAAAATTTCAGCGGCAGATGTTGAGCGCGTCGTAAAGTTGCAGCAAGAAAAAGGTATGCGTTTTGGTGATGCAGCTTTAAAGCTAGGCTTAATCACAGAATCTGACATTAATCAGGTACTTTCTACACAGTTTAATTACCCCTATCTGCAAACGGGTCAAGGTAAATTTATTTCTGAATTAGTAGCGGCTTATGCGCCCTTTACGCCGCAGGTTGAAGCTTTACGTTCGTTACGTAGCCAAGTAATGAAATTATGGTTTAGCGAAGGCAATAAAGCGCTGGCGATTGTTAGCGTGAATCCAGGCGAAGGTGGCAGTTACTTGGCGGCAAACTTGGCTATTTTGTGTTCGCAATTAGGTCAGCGTACGTTGCTAGTGGATGCAAACTTACGTCAACCACGTCAACATAAATTATTTAACTTGGTGGAAAAACGCGGCCTCTCTGATATTTTGGTCGGTCGTGATGATATTAATTTGATTAGCGACGTGAAATTATTTCCTAACTTATCCGTATTGGGGGCAGGAACCTTGCCACCTAATCCACAAGAGTTGCTCAACCGCCATACCTTTGTTGATTTTATGAATCAAGCTATGGCGAAATTTGATCTCATCCTCGTAGATACCTCGCCAGCAACCATGAGTGCTGATGCGCAGGCGATTGTTGCCCGGTGTGGTGGTGCTTTAATCGTTTCTAGGCTTAACCATACACGCTTATCCGATGTAGCAGAAACGCAGTCACAAGTTATGGTGACCGGTGCGCGCATAGTTGGTGCTGTGATTAATGACTTTTAAGATTAAAATTCATTAACGTACTGCAATTGATATATATGTAGAATTATTTAAATCTAGCTTAGTGCATCAGGAAAATCTGAAGTACTAAGCTAGAT
>Ga0163199_1002078_pt1 | contig 12370 bp, 10 predicted proteins | sample PL_2010_150m_FD_113537 | JGI IMG/M metagenome (GOLD analysis project Ga0163199, IMG submission 113537) | Freshwater microbial communities from Powell Lake, British Columbia, Canada to study Microbial Dark Matter (Phase II) - PL_2010_150m | ecosystem: Environmental > Aquatic > Freshwater > Lake ... | reverse complement strand
GCCCAAGCCCATGCGCGCTGCCGCGCCCGGCGCCATGTTCTGCACCAGCACGTCGGCCTTGCCGATCAACTCGCGCAATACCGCCAGCGCCGCCGGCTGCTTCAGGTCCAGTGTCAGGCTCTCCTTGGAGCGGTTGGTCCAGACAAAATGCGAAGCCTGGCCCTTGACTCGCGTGTCATAAGCCCGTGCAAAGTCGCCGGCGCCGGGACGCTCCACCTTGATCACACGCGCACCCAAGTCGGCCAACTGGCGTGTGCAGAATGGTGCGGCAATCGCGTGCTCCAAGGAGATGACGGTGATGCCGTCCAGGGGTCGGATCATAAATTTCCCAATGCTTGTAAGCCGAGGGCGGCGCACTTCAAATACCAGCACTGCACGCAAGATCTGGCTGGTGGGGCACTCAGCGCAGGAGTTATTGGGGTCAGACACCAATTTGGAGTTATTGGGGTCAGACACCAATTTCGCTGCGGCACGTGGTGCCGCACCCTGCGGGCGAGCCGAAGGCTCGGCGAATTTGGGCTCTGACCCCAAAAACTCGGAGGACAGCCGCGGAGCTGAGTGCCCCGGCGGCCAGATCCACCCGGCATGTTGAATGGAATTTGACCTGTCATCGTTTCAGGAATCCATAAAGTGTTGGGGACAGAGCAAAGTTCACTTCGTGTAACTCTTGGTCTGTCCCACAATGTCTCAGAAAGACCTCGGCATGCCAAGCACATGCTCTGCAATAAACGAATAAATCAGATTCGTCGAAATCGGCGCCACCTGGTACAGCCGGGTCTCGCGGAATTTGCGTTCCACATCGTATTCGTTGGCAAAACCAAAGCCGCCGTGAAACTGGATGCAGGCGTTGGCGGCCTCCCAACTGGCTTTGGCCGCCAGGTACTTGGCCATGTTCGCTTGCGCCCCGCAGGGCTGGCCGGCGTCGAACAGTTCGCAGGCCTTGTAGCGCATCAGATTCGCCGCTTCCACCTCGATGTAGGCATCGGCAATCGGGAACTGCACGCCCTGGTTCTGACCGATCGGGCGACCAAAGACGATGCGCTCGTTGACGTATTTGGTGACACGGTCCAGAAACCAGTAGCCATCGCCGATGCATTCGGCAGCGATCAGGGTACGCTCGGCATTCAGGCCGTCCAGGATGTACTTGAAGCCCCGGCCCTCCTCGCCAATCAGGTTCTCCTCGGGGATTTCCAGATTCTCGAAGAACAACTCGTTGGTCTCGTGGTTCACCATGTTCGGAATCGGCCGCACCGTCATACCAGACTGCTCCGCCTGCCGCAAATCGACCATGAAGATCGACATACCCTCCGACTTCTTCTTCACCTCTGTCAGGGGCGTGGTGCGCGCCAGCAGAATCATCCAGTCGCTGTGCTGCACGCGCGAAATCCAGACCTTCTGCCCGTTAACCACGTAACGGTCGCCCTTCTTCACAGCCGTGGTCCTGATCTTGGTCGTATCGGTGCCGGTGCTCGGCTCGGTCACGCCCATGGATTGCAAACGCCACTCGCCGCTGGCGATGCGGGGCAGGTAATGTTCCTTCTGCGCCTTGGAGCCGTGGCGCAGCAGGGTACCCATGTTGTACATCTGACCGTGGCAGGCGCCCGAGTTGCCGCCGCTGCGGTTGATTTCTTCCATGATGACCGAGGCCTCGGCCAGACCGAGGCCGGAGCCGCCGTACTCCTGTGGAATCAGCGCGGCCATCCAGCCGGCCTTGGTCAGCGCGTCGACAAAGGCCTCGGGGTAGCCGCGCTGCTCGTCGATCTTGCGGTGGTACTCGTCGGGAAACTCGGCGCAAAGGGCGCGCACAGCGTCCCGGATTTCCTGGTACTGGTCGGCTTCGCTCTTGATCATCGTGGGTTTCTCTTTTTGCTGGTGTCGTTCAGGTCAGTTCGACCGTGCCCTGCATCGTCAGCCAGCCCTCATGGTCCTGCGCCCACAGTTGCACCGTCTTGCCGTCGACCGAAGGCTGGCCATTCAGCCGGAACGGGTGCAGGTCAAAGGTGGGTCGCACGACCTTGAAGTTGAAGCCCTTGACAAAGGCATCGGGCACGTGCCGGCGCACCAGGTCCGCGAGCAGCGTGGCGATCAAGGGACCGTGCACGATCAGGCCCGGATAGCCCTCGACTTCGGTCACGTAGCGCCGATCGTAGTGAATGCGGTGCCCATTGAAAGTCAGCGCCGAATAGCGGAACAGCAGCACGTCATCCGGCACGATCTCGCGCTGCCAGGCGGCGCCCTGCTCTGCTGCAACTGGCGGCGGCACCGGGTCGCCTGGCTGAGCAGCCGCGCGGTAAACGATGTCGTGTTCCTCGGTCAACGCCAATCCGTTGCTGTTGTGCACCTCGTGCTTGACCAAGACGAACAGCAAGTCCCCCGTGCGTCCGGCCTTGTGTGTGACCGACGCGATGCTTGATACGCGCCGCACGGTTTGTCCGACGAGCAGGGGGTTCTCGGGCAGCCAGCGCAAACGCCCACCGGCCCACATGCGACGCGGCAGCGGCACCGGCGGCAGAAAGCCGCCACGCTTGGGATGCCCATCCGGGCCGATCTCGCTCTGGCGCTGCTGAGGCAGGAAATAGAGCCAGTGCCACAGTGGCGGCAACACCGTCGAACCCGCCACCGGCGCGCTGTCGTCGCGGTCCAGCGTGGCGCTCAGCGCGCGCACCGGCGCTGACGTGATGTCATCGCCTGTCGTTTCGGTCTTGCCAACCCAGCTTTGCAAGTGCGCCAGGGCTGCAGGATCGAGGGTTCGGGTTTGCTCATTCATATTCATCACCTAGACTACGATCAGACCTCCATTTTGACTGACGCCATCCACATGCCCCTCATCACCGACGAACTCCAACTGCTGCACTCCCTGGTCGACCTCGATCAGCACACGCATATCATTGAACTGGGTTGCGGCGCGGCGCAGCTGTCACGCAATTTGCTGGCGCGTTTTCCAGCGTGCGAAGTCAATGCACTGGAAGTCGACGAGCGCCAGCACGCCAAGAACCTGGCAAAGCCTCAAGCCGGTCTGCATTTCATGCAAGCCGGAGCGCAGGCAATTCCGTTTGATGCTGAGCAGTTCGACCTCGCGTTGATGTTGAAATCGCTGCACCACATCCCGCTGGATCTGATGGATCAGGCGCTGCGAGAGGTCGGACGCGTGCTCAAGCCAGGCGGCTTGCTCTATGTCCTGGAGCCGGTCTTTGCCGGCACGCTCAACGAAATCCTGCGCCTGTTTCACGACGAGCAGCAAGTGCGTACCGCGGCCTTGAACGCACTCAAGCGCGCCGTAGCGAGCGGCGCCTGGCAGCAGCAAGCGGAAGTCTTTTTCGATCTGCCGGTGCAGTACCGGGATTTCGCCGATTTTGAGCAGCGCATGATTGGCGTCACCTACCTGAATCACAGCCTCGATGCCAGCACCCTGGCTGCCGTGCGCTCAGCCTTCGAGCAGCACATGATCCCGAGCGGTGCCTGCTTCGAGCGTCCGACCCGGGTCAACCTGCTGCGCAAATTACCGGATAACTGACCGTCAGTGCATCCTTTGCTGTCATTGCACCCTCTGCTGTCATTGCACTTTCTGCTGTCATTGCACTTTCTGCTGTCATTGCGGGCTTGACCCGCAATCCAGGGGTCGGGTGACACTGGATGCCGGATCGGAGTCCGGCATGACATCCGTCATGATCGCTTGGACAGGCGAAGACGGCTACAAAACCTTGTCCAGCGCAGCCGCGAGCTGCGCCACGGTGCGATCCACGTTGTGCCACTTTTCCAGACCGAACAGGCCAACGCGGAAGGTCATGAAATCGGCCGGTTCATCGCACTGCAGCGGCACGCCGGCAGCGGTTTGCAGACCGGCGGCCAGGAACTTGCGGCTCGACTGGATCTCGGGGTCTTCGGTATAGCTCACCACCACGCCCGGCGCCTTGAAGCCCTCGGCTGCCACGCTAGCAATACCACGACTCTCGAACAGCGCGCGCACCTTGGCACCCAGTTCCATCTGCTCGGCACGCACTTTGGCAAAGCCGTAGGCCTGGGTTTCTTTCATGATCTCGCACAAACGCGTCAGGGCATCGGTCGGCATGGTGGCGTGGTAGGCGTGGGCGCCGCCCTCGTAGGTCTCCATGATCTGCAGCCACTTCTTCAGGTCGCAGGCATAGCTGCTGCTGGTCGTGCCGTCGATGGCAGCGCGTGCGCGCTCGCTGAGCATGACCATGGCGCAGCAGGGCGAACTGCTCCAGCCCTTTTGCGGCGCACTGACCAGAACGTCGACACCAACGTCGACCATGTCCACCCACATCGCACCCGAGGCGATGCAGTCCAGCACAAACAGACCGCCGACCTCATGCACCGCCGCCGCCACGGCGCGCAGGTAATCGTCGGGCAGGATCATGCCACTGGAGGTCTCCACATGCGGTGCAAAAACCACGTCGGGCTTCCTGGCGCGAATCGCAGCCACCACCTCGTCAATCGGTGCCGGCACCCAGGGCGCCTGCTTCCCGCCACCAATGCGGCGTGCCTTCAACACCGTCGATTCAGCGGCGATGCGGCCCATGTCCAGGATCTGGCTCCAGCGGAAACTGAACCAGCCGTTGCGGATGATCAGCACCTTCTTGTCGGCAGCAAACTGGCGCGCCACCGCCTCCATGCCAAAGGTGCCGCTGCCCGGCACCAGCGCCACCGATTTGGCGTGGTACACCGTTTTCAGCATGCCGGAGATATCCTTCATGACCCCCTGAAAACTCTTGGACATGTGGTTGAGGGAGCGATCGGTGTAGACCACCGAAAACTCAAGCAGACCATTGGGATCAACATCGGGTAACAGGCCGGGCATGGGAGGCTCCTATTCAAATTCACACAGTGTCAGTCGCAGCGTCGCGCTGCCTTGTCGTACCAGCATAGCACGGCATGCATCAATCCTTTTCCTTGTGCTCCTTCTTGCGCTCGCCCTGCCCCTCTGACCTGCCACCCTTGATGTCATGCTTGTTGGCGCTGCGGTGGCACTCAACGCAATTGTCAAACTTGCTGATGCCTTCTTCGATGTGCTCACGCCGGATGTTGGCCTGCGTGTGTTCGTGACAGCCATAGCAGTTGTAACGGCTGTAATCGCTGCGTGCGTGGCAGGTCACGCAGGCTGCGTTATGGTCACTGTCGAGGGCAAAGTACTTGTCATGCTCAAAGCTGGCCGGCGTCCACTTTTGCTGCGTGTGACACTGAAGGCAATTGCCATCGATTTTCTGGTGCAACGCGTCCTTCGGTTTTTTGTGGCAGGACTGACATTGGTCACGCGAGTCCTTCGCCAGCAAGGCATGGTTAAAGCTGCCTTGAAGGTGGTAGCGCTTCACGCCAGCATGATCGCTGTGGCAGGCCATGCAGTCCTGACTGACCAGCTGCTGGTGAAACGGCGTTGCAGTCCGGGGTTTGGCAATGGCCACGCCAGCAATCGTCAGGCGTCCAATATCGGCCGTCTTGTGGCAGGCCACGCACCGCGTCGGACTGGCCCCAGTCAAGGGCGCATGACAGGCAAAACAGTCCGTCTCCAGCAGCTTGTGTCCGGCAATCAGCTTGCCCGGACTCACCATCAGCTGCGGGTAAACAAAGGTCAGGACCGCCAAGACGATCAGGTTGAACGCCAGGATGAGTTTGAGAAAGCGGCTCATACCCAGCCCCAGAACAGGAATATGCTGACAATGTGACCCAGCGCCAGCACCACGAAAACAATGAAGATCGGGATATGCACCGCACGCCATTGCTTCATGGCATCGACCGTCACGGCATCCCAGAAGACCGCTTGCTCGACTTCCGGTTTGGACAGGCCGCGCAACTGGAAGTGATCGCGCTGGCCCTGCACGTGGCGCCGGGAGCGCTCCAGCAGCAACTTGCCGACCATGCCGCTGACCACGTTGACGGCCATGGCAACGGTGGCCAGCCAGGGCAACAGGGCATTGAAATGGATGCCGGCGTGAATCAGCACCATCAGGGAGCCGAGCCAGGCGCCGAACTCATGGAGCTTGAGCAGGGTTTTGGGATTGCCGCTGCTGATGTATTTGCGCTTGCGAATCGAATAGACCAGCGAAGCGATGATCAGCAAGGTTCCCGGAATGCCCAGGTAGCGCCCGACCCAGACCAGATTCAGCCGATGCAACGCATAGTCGCCGGCCAGCGTGGCCGCGGCCAGCAAGCCCAGCAGCAGGATGAAAGGCAGCACATGCCGGCGCCAGAGTGATGTTTTCATTTACAAGTCCAGAGTCACGCTGTTTTTTGGCGTGCAAACACAAAGCAGGCAAGTGCCTGGTTCGGGATCGAAATCGGGCGTCTGGCGGTACGCCACCTCGCCCGCCAGGATCGTCGTCTGGCAGGTACCACAGCCACCGGCGCGGCAACCGGAATCGACGCTGATGCCCTGCGCCTCGGCAAACTCCAGCAGCGTGCCGGCGCTGTTCTGCCAGGGTAACTGCTTGCCGGATCTGGAAAAGGTGACCACCAGCCCAGCCGCATCGTCTGGCGCAGCAGCCGGCCCCGGCACTGCCGATTTGCGCTGGACCGACGCCGGGCCAAAGGCCTCGAAGTGAATTCGCTGATCCGGCACGCCCCAGTCTTCCAGAGCCGGTACCAGACTTTGCAGCATCGGGGTCGGACCGCAAAGGTAGAAGTGATAGGGCTTGAGCGGCAACTGGCGACGCAGCAGTTCCAGGTCAACATGGCCGCGCTGCTGAAAATCACGTCCGAGCAGGTCCTCTGGCAAGGGATCACTCCAGCACAGCTGCAGGTGAAAGTTGGCGTGGCTTGCCGCCATGCTCTCAAGATGAGCTTTCCACGCAACCTCAGAGCTGTTGCGCACGCCATAGAACAGCCAGACCTCGCGTCCCGGGCGTTCGCGCAGGCAGGCCGTGAGCATGCTCATCATGGGGGTGATGCCGACCCCGCCACCTATCAGCACCACTGGCGCGTCGCTGCGATCCGCATAAAAATGACCGGACGGCGCGCGCAGCTTCAATACCGAGCCGACTTCCACGTGATCGTGGAAGAAACTGGAAGATCTGCCCGGTGCAAGCTGGCTGCCCATTGGCGCCAAAGCGCGCTTGACCGAGATCCGGTAATGACCCGGGTCGGGTGCGTCCGAAAGGGAGTAGCAGCGAACTGTCGTTGCCGTGCCACCGCCCGGCGCTGGCAATTCAAGTTGAAAAGTCAGGAACTGCCCGCTCCGAAAAGGCGCCAGTGGCAGGCCATCCTGCGGCGCCAGGTAGAACGAGCAGATTGACTTGCTGGCATCTTCCAGCTGCTTTTGCACCACCCGAAAGCTACGCAGCCCTTGCCAGGCGGGCGCCCTTACTTCCGCTTCGTCGCTGGCCGGTATCGCACTGCGGCGCAGCGCCAGGTAATCCAGCCAGTGCCGCCAGAAGCGATAGCCGAGGTAGCTTGCCAGTTGCAGCAGGACGGCGCCGACGATCCACAACAGGAGAGAGAGGGAGCTCATGAGCTGACTGTATCCATAACGAGCCAGTATCGGGCGAGATTTCTTATCGGATTCTTAACAGGGCCTGTGCTTCTGATTTATGTCACCGGGCAGCGAATTAGCTGAGGGCCATTCTTGACGCGTCACCACACTGACTCGGAGACCTGATAGATTAAGGGGATGGACACAAAGTATCAAAGCAGTATTCTCCGATTGATGGCACGAACCGTGTTTGCCAGCCGCTGGCTGCAGGCGCCGCTGTATTTCGGACTCATCGTCGCGCAGGCGGTGTATGTTTACCATTTCAGCGTCGAACTGATGCATCTGGTGCAGAACACCCAGACCGTGACCGAGACCCAGATCATGCTGGTGGTACTGGGCCTGATTGACGTCGTCATGATCGCCAATCTGCTACTCATGGTGATCGTTGGCGGCTACGAGACCTTTGTCTCGCGCCTGTATCTGGAGGGCAACCCGGATCAGCCCGAGTGGCTGGAGCACGTCAATGCCGGCACCATGAAGGTCAAGCTGTCGATGTCACTGATCGGGATTTCCTCGATTCACCTGCTCAAGACCTTCATCGAGGCCCCTACCCTGACCCAGCAGACCATGATGTGGCAGGTCATCATTCACCTGACCTTCGTTATCTCCGCGTTGGCGATGGCTTTTACCAATCGCCTGATGGAGACCAAGGCGCACTAACTAAGCGGCTGCGACCACGCGATTGCGTCCCTGCTGCTTGGCGGCGTACAGTGCCTTGTCTGCCGCCGTGACCAGATCGTAGGAACTTCGGCCTTGCTCGGGCAGCATACTGGCAACGCCGATGCTGACCGTCACACAAGCAAACTCAGACAACTCGTGCACCAGAGACAGTGCCTGCATTGCCGCGCAGACACGCTGCGCCATCAACACTGCATTTTCAATCGTGGTCGCTGGGGTGATGAAGACAAATTCCTCCCCGCCGTAGCGCGCTACCAGGTCACCGGTGCGGCCTATGGCCTCTGAGAGAACCCTGGCAACCTGGCGCAGACACTCATCACCGGCCGGATGCCCATAGTGGTCGTTGTACTTCTTGAACCAGTCAACATCCATAAAACCCAGCGCCAGCGTATGGCCGGCGCGCGCAGCCCGCGTCCATTCGTCGGCCAGCACGGTGTCAAAGTGACGGCGGTTCGCAATGCCAGTCAGGGCATCGGTCGTGCTGATGGCTTCGAGCTGTTTATTGGCAGCCTGCAATTCCGCAGTGCGCTCTGCCACACGGCCTTCAAGAAGATGTTCGGAAGCCTTGAGTGTTTCGACCAGTTCACCCTGTACCTGCAGCGCCTGCGCCTGTGCTGCAATCTTCTGGCGCCGCATGACGTTGAAGCGGTCTGCCAGAGCCAGCGACAGGAGCATCATTTCAATGACCGAACCAATCTGCAGTCCATCGCTGGTGAAAACATTGGTCGGCACCACGCCCAGATTGCGCATATGCGACAGGACGTTGGCCAGGAACAGCACCGAAAAGGCAGCAACAAAATAATAGGCGCTGCGCTGACGTTTGATCGCGCATACCATGCCCGTCCCCAGAATCAGCAAGGAGGTGACCAAATTCGTGACAACAAAGAAACGGTTGACTTCCCAGAACCACAGGATCAGCAGGAAGAAAAACACCGCGCTGGCCGCCATGAGCAGCTTGAGCCACGGGTCGATGCGCGGCACCACTTGCGCCGTGTTGAGAAGGCGACGCGTGAAGTACAGCATGGCGACCGACGCCAGCGCCCCCGGCACGTTGACACCGATCTTGGTCCAGGTCGGTGCAAAGCCCCAGATGAACTCACCGCCCATGCCAGTAAAGGTCGCCAATGCCAGGGAGACGCACGTGGCAAAGGCCACATAAATGAGGTAGTTGAGATCACGCAGGGCGAAGAACAGCATCAGGTTGTAAAAAGCAATCGCCAGCACAATGCCAAAGTACAGCGCCTCCAGCGCATAGTCTCGTGGCTGATGGTCATGAAATGCCTCGGCGGACCACAACCTTGCCGGGATATTCATCGAGTTCGGCGTCTGGACACGCAGATACAGCAGCTGATCGGCACCGGCCGGCACAAGCAAGGGCAGCGCTATAAAGCGACTGGTGTGTGCCTGCGCCGAAACGGGTCGCAAGTAGCCGGCTTCAATCAGGTCGAAACCCGTCGCGCCGGGCTGGTAGAAGTCAACCGTCGCCAGTAGTGCGTAGGGAACTCTGGCTTCGCAACATCCGACAGCGTCAAGGTGCCACCGCTGTCTTCCAGAACGGAGAAATACTCTGTCAGCGAGACTGCGCTGCTCTGCACCTGCGTGACGTCGAGCACCTTGTCCCCAGCAAAAGCCTGGCCTGCGAGAAAGAAGCAACTGCAGAGCCACAGGCCAAGCCAGCGACCATATCGATATTTTTGATTCATAGCTGTCAAAACTGCATCCCGCAGGACCGGCTCACACACCTTCCAGGCTGAAAACCGTCCGGTCGGCGGACTGCTTGCTGATGGCAAGGACTTTCTGGTATTCCTCGGAATGGTAAAAAGCCTCGATGTGATCACTGGATGGAAACATCACCAGCACCATTCGGGTTGGCGTCCACAAGCTGTTTTCTTTCACGCTCATCTTGCCACCCCGTGCCAGGTACTGGCCACCGAATTTCTCGACCAGCGGCTTGGCCAGCAATTTGTACTGCTCGTAGAGTTCAGGGTCTTTCAAGAGCGTATCAACCACCATGAACGCGGTCATAAGTATTCCTCTCACAAAAAATTGGGTTGCGGCACCTTAACACGATAGCCAAGACCCAGGCACACGACGACCTTGCTAGACTTCGACCGATGAGCGAAACAGCCAACCAGCACTCCCCCGGTATCAGCCAGTATCTTGCGATCAAGGCCGGGTACCCCGATACGCTGCTGCTGTACCGCATGGGGGATTTCTATGAACTGTTCTTTGCCGATGCAGAAAAGGCGTCACGGCTGCTCAACATCACGCTGACGCAGCGCGGCCAGTCGGCCGGCGCGCCGGTGGTCATGGCTGGCGTGCCCTTTCACGCCCTGGACACCTATCTGGCACGCCTGATCAAGCTCGGTGAATCCGTCGCCATCTGCGAGCAGGTCGGTGAGGTCACGGGCAAGGGGCCAGTCGAGCGCAAGGTGATGCGCGTGGTGACGCCGGGCACCCTGACCGATCTGGAACTGCTGGGCGACAAGACGGAATCGCTCTTGATGGCTGTGCACCAGGGCGCACGCAACCAGTGCGGACTGGCCTGGCTCAGCATCACGCAGGGCGAGATGTGCCTGGCCGAATGCTCCAGCGAAGAACTGACCGACTGGGTGGCGCGCGTCAACCCCGGTGAACTGCTGTTCGGTGCCGGTGCCACCGCGGCTCTTGAGTCGCGGCTGCGCAATCTGCAAGCACCAGGGCGCCTGACGGTCACCTTGCGACCGGACTGGCAGTTCGATGCTGGTCTGGGTCAGCGCAAACTGCTGGAGCAACTCAAGGCCGCCAGTCTGGCAGCCTGGCAGGCACAGGAGCTGACGCTGGCGCATGCAGCGGCAGCGGCGCTGCTGGCCTACGCCGAACACACGCAGGGGCGCGCGCTGACCCATCTGCACAGCCTGCGCGTGCAGCGCGACGACGAGTTGATCGAGTTGCCGCAAAACACAAGGCGCAATCTGGAACTATTGCAGACCTTGCGCGGTGAAGACCAGCCCACCCTGTTCTCCCTGCTCGATACCTGCATGACCGGCATGGGCAGCCGTTTGCTGAAGAACTGGCTGCTCTCACCCCGGCGCGAGCGCACGCAGGCGCAGCAACGCCTGGGCGCCATCGGAGCGCTCAATCAGGGCGCAGCGCTCCCACTGCGTGAGCAGCTCAAGGGCAGCAGCGACGTGGAACGCATCACGGCGCGTCTGGCGCTGCGTCAGGTGCGCCCGCGTGAGCTCACAGCACTGCAACAGACCCTGCGCAAGACCGAACTTCTGCTGCCCGGCATTCCCGCAACAGAGCCCTACCTGCAGCAGCTTGCGGCGCATCTGCTGCGCCCCGAGGATTGCCTGGGACTGCTCTACCGCGCGCTGGACCCCGAACCGGCCGCGCTGCTGCGCGACGGCGGCGTGATCGCCAGCGGCTTTGACGCTGAACTCGACGAACTGCGCGCGATTCAATGCAACGCCGACGCCTTTTTGCTGGACATCGAGTCGCGTGAAAAGGCGCGCACCGGTATCGCCAATCTGCGCGTGCAGTACAACAAGGTGCACGGCTTTTTCATCGAAGTCACGCAGGGTCAGCTTGACAAGGTGCCCGCCGACTACCGGCGCCGCCAGACGCTGAAGAACGCAGAACGCTTCATTACCCCCGAGCTCAAGGCCTTTGAAGACAAGGCACTGAGCGCCCAGGGGCGCGCCCTGGCGCGTGAGAAATTCCTGTTTGAGGAACTGCTCGATCAGTTGCAGGTCTTCGTACCACGCTTGACGCAACTGGCGCGTGCCCTGGCCACGCTGGACTCGCTGTGCGCCCTGAGCGAGCGCGCCCTGACACTGAACTGGTGTGCGCCGCAGTTCTCCCGTGAGCCCTGCCTGGAAATCGAAGCGGGCCGGCATCCGGTGGTGGAGATGCGCTTGAATGAAACCAGCGCCGGTACTTTCATTGCCAACGACACACGGCTCGGTCCCAGGCAACGCATGCAGATCATTACCGGCCCCAACATGGGCGGCAAGTCGACCTATATGCGCCAGGTCGCAGTCATCGTGCTGCTGGCCAGCTTAGGCAGCTACGTGCCAGCAGTGACTTGCAGGCTCGGACCGATTGACGCCATCCACACCCGCATCGGCGCCGCCGACGATCTGGCCAACGCACAGTCCACCTTTATGCTGGAGATGCTGGAAGCGGCGCAGATCCTGCACAGCGCCACGCCCAACTCTCTGGTGC
>Ga0163199_1002076_pt1 | contig 12377 bp, 11 predicted proteins | sample PL_2010_150m_FD_113537 | JGI IMG/M metagenome (GOLD analysis project Ga0163199, IMG submission 113537) | Freshwater microbial communities from Powell Lake, British Columbia, Canada to study Microbial Dark Matter (Phase II) - PL_2010_150m | ecosystem: Environmental > Aquatic > Freshwater > Lake ... | reverse complement strand
GGCCCGCCAGCAAGCGGCGCAGACGCGCGCCGAGTTCTACCCGCAGGTGGGTTATCAAGGCGCCGTCGGCACCGGCAAGAACCAGGTCATCGGCAATCCCACGCCCAGAAGCGGCGTGGACGCCAGCACCGCGCTCCTCGCGCTCAACGCCGCCTGGGAAGTGGACCTCTGGGGACGCGTCCGCCGCCTCAACGAAGCCGCCCGCGCCCAGTTTCTCGCCAGCGAAGAAGCCCGCAACAGCGTCACGCTCAGCCTCGTCGCTGCGGTGGCCCAGTCGTATTTCGAGCTGCTCGAACTCGACATGGAACTCGAAATCGCCCGGCGCTCCACGCTGTCGTTCGGCGAGAGCTACAACCTGTTCAAGCGGCGACTGGAAGGAGGCACCGTCTCGAAACTCGACACCTCGCGCGCCGAAGCCGCGATGGCCACGGCCGCCGCTTCCATCCCGAACATCGAACGCGAGATCGTCCTCAAGGAAAACGAAATCAATCTCCTGCTCGGCCACCGTCCCGGTCCCATCCTGCGCCTGGCGAAACTGCTTGGCGAAACCATGCCGCCTGAAGTGCCCGCCGGTTTGCCCAGCGCCCTGCTGGAGCGCCGGCCCGACATCCGGCAGGCTGAGCAGGTGTTGCGCGCCGCCAACGCCCGCATCGGCGTCGCCATGACGGAGTTTCTGCCGAAGATCGGCCTCACGATGCTGGCCGGTCAACTCAGCCCCGACTTGGGACACATCGCCATGGACGCAGGCAGTGCCGGCACATGGTCCATCGCCGCCAATGCCACCGGGCCGATTTTTCAAGGCGGCAAACTGGTCGCCCAATATCGCGAAACCAAGGCCGCGTGGGACGAAGCGCGGCTCACCTACGAGAAAACCGTCCTCAACGCCCTCGCCGAAGTCGCCAACGCCCTCATTGCGCGCCAGAAACTCGAAGGCGTCCGCGTCCAGCAGGAGCGCGCCGTCCGCGCGTATCAAGAATCCTTCAGCACGTCCACCAAGCGATACATGGCCGGCAAGGCCAGCTACCTCGACGTGCTCGACGCCCAGCAATCGCTCTTCCCCGCCGAGACCGCCCTCGCGCAAACCCGGCTCAGCCAGCTCCTCGCCGTCGTGCAGCTCTACAAGGCGCTCGGCGGCGGCTGGCAGCAGGAACTTGACCGGCATGGACCGCCGGTTCCGCAGGAAACAGAAACCAAACCCCAAACAGCGCCCATGAAGTGAAAGGAGCACCGAGATGAAAACGAAAACAGTGAGCGTCGTTTGCCTGATGGCCGCCGGCTTGTTAATGGCAGGCTGTTCGTCCTCGCCGAAAAGCGAAAAGTATTCCGGCGTGCCTGAATCAGAACAACTGCGTCCGGATGTCCGTTTTCCCCACAGCCTGGTCTATATCAAGGAAGGCGCGAACTTCGGACAATACTCCAGGTTCATCATTGACCCGGCCGAAATCTACCGCGGCTCCGACGCAAGCTGGCACAAGGGCAAGGTCACCGAGCAGAACAAACAAGAGTTGGCGCAGTTTGCCCGCGCCGAGTTTGTCCGCGCGCTGGGAAAGAAATACAGCGTCGTGAACCAGCCTGGCCCCGGCGTGCTCCGCATCAAGCTGACCCTGGCGGACGTGGAACTGACGACGTCCACGCTGGCAGTCGTCTCCCATTTCAGTCCCGTGGGCATGGGGATGAACCTGCTCGGCACCGGCGCAGGGATGCAGGGGTCGTTCATGGGTTCCGTCACCATCTCAGGCGAACTGCGCGACGCCCAGTCCGACACCGTGCTCGCCGCGTTCCTCACCAAGCAGACGCCGCTGGCTGTGGACGTCAGCAAGACGGTGGGCAAGCTGGCCGCCGCCCGCTCCGGCGTCACCGAGACCGCCGATAAACTCAGTGCCGCCTTGGACCGCGCTCACGCCACAGTGACCGCGCCCGGACCGTAGCGTCCGGCGCCGGTGGTTGGCCATCGGGCGGTCCCGGCAGATGCCCCGATGAAAAGCTTGGCCAAGCCGTCGCGGGCGGTTATAAGGCCGGGCGCCATGAGTTTCCTGCGCGCGTCATTGATGTCGCTGCTGACGGCCGGCGTGCTGTCGGCGGCGGAGAACACTGTGGTGGTCAATATCGAGCCGACCCAGGAGAACCCGCGAAACTCCGAAGGCTCCTTCGCCACGCTCAAGTCGGGGCGGATTCTTTTCTACTACACGCAGTTCTACGGCGGCGCGGCGGACAACAGCCCGGCGCGAATCGTCTGCGTGCATTCCGATGACCGTGGACGCACATGGAGCGCGCCGCACACAGTCATCGAGAACGCCAGCGGCGAGAACGTGATGAGCGTTTCGTTGTTGCGGCTCAAGAGCGGCAAACTCGCGCTGTTCTATTGCATCAAGAACAGTCTGCATGACTGCCGCGCCCGCATCTGCATCTCGACCAATGAGGGAGAAACGTGGTCGGAACCGAAGCTGGTTGTGCAGGCGCCCGGCTACTTTGTGCTGAACAACGACCGCGTCATCCAGTTGACCACGGGCCGGCTGATTGTGCCGGTGGCGTTCCACCGATCCAGGCACGGCGACCCCAAGGATTGGAAATCGTTCGACGGCCGCGGCATCGTTTTGTGGTATCTCTCAGACGACGAAGGCCAGACATGGACCGAAGCAACCACATGGTGGGCCGCGCCGGCGCACAGCGGCGCGGGTTTGCAGGAACCGGGCGTGGTCGAACTCGCCGATGGCAGCCTGTTCAGTTGGGCGCGCACGACACTCGGCGCGCAATACGGGTTCACCTCCGCCGACCGCGGCAAGACCTGGACCGCGCCGGAGCCGACGTCCCTGAAGTCTCCGTGCTCGCCTGCTAGCATTAAGCGTCTGCCAAACTCATCGGAGTTGCTGGCCGTCTTCAACGACCACTCCGGGGCGTTTGAGTTTCCGAAAAACAAGCGCACGCCGCTGGTGACCGCGATCTCTTCCGACAACGGCAAGACGTGGTTGCACCGCAAACTCATTGAGAGCGATCCCGGCGGTTGGTATTGCTACACGGCCATCCACTTCACGGATGACGCCGTCCTGCTGGCCTACTGTGCCGGCGACACGAAGGTCGGCGGTCTGAACCGCCTGCGCATCCGCCGCATCAGCTTGGACTGGCTGAAAACCGGCCAGCCGTGAACAACCAAGGAACTGCCATGAACCCAAACCCCTCCTGCACGATGTCCCGCCGTCATTTCCTCCAGACCGCCGGCGTCGCCACCGCCACCGTTTTCTTTGCTGTTCGCCGTGCTTCTGCTGCGCCGACGATCAAGGTCGAGGAGACGAAGGTCATCAGCCAGCAACCGGAATTCTACTGCGGCTGGCCGACCGTCGCGCGGCGGCGCAACGGCGACCTGCTCGTGAGTTGGTCCGGCGGACGCGAGGCCCACGTCTGCCCGTTCGGCCGCGTCGAGATGATGGTGTCGCACGACAACGGCGCGACGTGGGGCTGGCCGCAGGTGCTGCTCGACGGCCCCATTGACGACCGCGACAGCGGCGTGGTGGAGACAGCGAAAGGCAGCATCCTCGTGACGACGTTCACCTCACTGGCTTATGAGCCGTATCTGGAGAAACAGGCTGCTTTCGACAAGCTGTCGTCCAAGGGGTGGACGACGGCCCGAATGGCGCCGGAGCGGCTCGCCCGCTGGAAAGCCTGCCACGAGCGGCTCAGCGATGCGCAACGCAAAGCCGAACTCGGCCAGTGGATGATCCGCTCCACCGACGGCGGTGTGACGTGGTCGGCGCGCTATTCATCCATCGTCAATAGCCCGCACGGGCCGGTCCAACTCAGCGACGGCCGGTTGCTCTACGCGGGCAAAGAGCTTTGGACCGGCAAGAAGCGCACCGGCGTGTGCGAGTCGCGCGACGACGGCAAGACGTGGCGGTGGCTCGCGGAGATTCCCGTGCGCGACGGCGACGATGCGAAGAACTATCACGAGTTGCACGCCGTCGAGGTGTCGCGCGGCCGCGTCATTGTCCAGATCCGCAATCACAACAAAGCCAACACTGGCGAGACTCTGCAAACGGAATCCAGCGACGGCGGCAAGAAGTGGAGCAAGCCGCACTCGATCGGCGTCTGGGGTCTGCCGTCACATCTGCAGCGACTGCGCAGCGGCAAACTGCTGATGACCTACGGCCATCGGCGTCCGCCGTTCGGCAATCAGGCTCGCGTCAGCGACGACGGTGGCAAGTCGTGGTCGGAGCCGGTGATCATCTCCGGCGACGGCCCCGGCGGCGACCTCGGTTATCCGAGCACCGTAGAACTGGCCGACGGCACGTTGCTGTCGGTGTGGTATGAAGTGATTAAAGGCTCGCCGCACGCCGTGCTGCGTCAGGCGCGGTGGAAACTGGAAATCTAAGACATGAAACTGACAACACACCTGATCTGCATTTTCACATCACTGCTAGCCTCGCACCTCATGGCGGGCGACATGCCGATCCAGACCGGCAAGGGCCATCACTTCGCCTGCACCGACTACAGCGGCGGCAAGGTGTTTATCGTCAACACCGACGGCAAGGTGGAATGGGAATACAAGACCGGCTCCTGCAACGACCTCTGGGTGTTGCCGAACGGCAACCTCCTCTTCAACACCGGCACCGGCGTGCAGGAAGTCACGCGCGACAAGAAGATCGTCTTCGACTACAAAGGCTCACCGTTCACGCGCGCCGTCAAACAGAAGGACGGCACGACGAAGCAGGTCGAAGGTCCATCTGAAATCTATGCCTGCCAGCGGCTCGCCAACGGCAACACGTTCATTAGCGAGTGCAATACCGGCCGGCTGCTCGTGGTCACGCCCGGCGGCAGGATCGTCAAGGAGGTGCGCTTGCTGCCCAAAGGCAAGGACGGCGGTCACGCTTACATCCGCAACGCCCGCTTGCTGGCCAACGGCAACTTCCTCGTCACGCACTATGCCGAAGAGGCCGTGCGCGAATACGACCCGCAGGGCAAACTCGTGCGCGAGATTCCCGCCAAAGGCGGCCCGCACAGCGCCGTGCGTCTGCCGAACGGCAACACGCTCATCGCCATCGGCGACCGGCCGGATGGCCATCGCGTGTTTGAGGTGGACGCGGCCGGCAAAACGGTCTGGGAAGTCAAAGACGGCGATCTGCCCGGCCTCCCGTTCAAGTTCATGACCGGCGTGCAGCGTCTGCCCAACGGCAATACCGTCATCACCAACTGGCTCGGTCACGGCCAGTTTGGCAAGAGCGCGCACATCATCGAACTGACGCCGGAGAAAAAAGTCGTCTGGACCTTCGCCGACCACAAGACGATGAAGACCATCTCCAGCATCCAGTTGCTCGACGTGCCGGGCGATTGCACCAAGGGCGAGATTCAACACTGAACATGAAACGCTGCTTTCAACCTGTATTGTTCCTGCTGGCCGCAGCGACGGCGTTTTCGCAGATGGATTTCGACAAACTCGTTTTCGTCAAGCGCCACACCTACGGCTCGAACCACTACTACACCGAGTTCATCAACAGTCCGTGGATGCCCGGCGGCAATATCTGCGTGCTCGACCTGAAAACTGGTGCGGTGCGCGAGATTGTGCCGCAACTCAAAGGCGGCGTCTTCGAGCGGTTCGACGTGGCGTTCGACGCGAAGCGGCTCGTGTTCGCGTGGAAAGCCTCCGCGCAGGTTGGCTACCGCATCTACGAGGTCAACGTGGACGGCAGCGGTTTGCGCCAGCTTACGTTCCCGCAGGCGGACGAGGAGGAATTGGTGAAAAACTACCGCGTCGCGCCGCTTTACCATCACGGCACCGACGACATGCAGCCGTGTTATTTGTCCGACGGCGGCATTGCGTTCATCTCCACGCGCTGCCAGTTCGGCATCCTCTGCGACGGCTCCGACGAGCTTTCGACGACGGTGCTCTACCGGATGGACCGCAACGGCAAGAATCTCCGCAAGCTCACCAACAGCTCCGTCAGCGAGGCGTCGCCGGTAATGATGCCCGACGGGCGCATCCTCTACACGCGTTGGGAATACGTGGACAAAGGCGCCGTCAGCGTGAAATGCCTCTGGGCGATGCGCCCCGACGGCACCGCCTCGGCGGAAATCTACGGCAACGACATCGCGCTGCCGCCGACGCTCATCTACGGACGGCCGATTCCCGGCGCGGCGAACAAGTTCGTCGTCTGCGGCACGCCGCACTACCCGCAGAACGGCGTCGGCCCCGTCATCCGGATCGACATGGACAAGAACATCCGCACCCGCGAGCCGATGACCTACATGACGCCGGGGGTGGACATCCAGTCGGAAGCTGGTTTCGCATTTCGTAAAGCCGACGGTTCGTGGGAGCAAGACCCTGCGGGGCGCGGACCGTTGTTCAAAGACCCGTATCCGCTCTCGGAAAAACTTTTCCTCGTCGCCCACAAACCCGCCGGCCCGGAGTGGAAAGACCCGAAAGGCTACGGACTCTACCTGCTCGACGAATCGGGCCGCGTGACGCCGGTCTATCGCGACCCGGAGATTTCCTGCTGGCTGCCGTATCCGCTCAAGCCGCGTCCCGTGCCGCCCGTGCTCAAAACGCCGCTGGACCCGCAACTCGCGAAGCGCAAAGAAGCCGTTTGCGTTGTCGCCGACGTCTATCAGGGACTCGAAGACGTGCCGCGCGGTTCCATCAAGCACATCCGCGTGCTCGAACAAATCCCGCGCCCGTGGGCCGCACGCCGGCGGTGGAAAGGCGACACTTACGACCAGCAGCACGCTTGCGTGACGAAGGACACGCATCTTGCCCTGAAGGTGCAACACGGCATTGTGCCGGTGGAAGACGACGGTTCCGCGCGGTTCGTGGTGCCGTCGGAGGCGAACATTTTCCTCCAAGTGCTCGATGCGAACTACATGGCCGTCCAGACCGAGCGGACCTATGTGAACTACATGCCCGGCGAAGTGCGCGGCTGCGTCGGCTGCCACGCCGTGCCGGGCCACGCCGCCTCCACCGCGCGACTCGTCGTCAAAGCGATGCAGCGCCCGCCTTCCGTTCCCGGCCCGCAGCCCGGTGAAACCCTTGGTCGTCGCGCGCTCGATTACGTTGCCGACGTGCAGCCCGTGTGGGACGCGCATTGCGTGAAGTGCCACAGCGGCGCCGACCCGAAAGCCAAGCTCGACCTCAGCGGCAAGCCGACGGACTTGTTCAACGTCTCCTACGAGCAACTCGTCCCCGAGCGTCGTAAGAAAGAGCGCCTCGACCGCAGCCTGCTCGGCCCCGTCATCGGCGAGAACCATCCCAAGACCGGCAACGTGGAGTATCTGCCCGCGCGTTCCCTCGGCTCGCACGCCAGCGTGCTCGTGGCGATGCTCGCGCCCAGCGCCGTGCGTCTCGCCGACACCGCGCAAGCCGGGCGCGCCCGCAAACTGGCGGAAGTCCACCGCGACGTGAAGCTGCGGCCGGAGGAGTTGCTGAAGGTCACAAACTGGGTGGACACGAATGCGCAATTCTACGGCACCTACTGGGGCCGCAAGAACCTCGCCCACAAGGCTCACCCCGATTTCCGCCCGCGGCCGACATTCGAGATGGCGACGAAGATGACGCTGCCGCCGCCAACGGAATGATGCGTTCGTTGGCGGATCTGTGGGCGCTGTCGTTAAAGGAAGGCTCGCTTTTTCACTGGTCGGCAAAAGTTTCCTGGAAAACGCTTGCGCGACCCGGATGGCGTGCGTATAGTCCCGCGATTTTTTTCGTGGTTTGTTGTGATGACAGGAGAGCATTCCATACCAACTTTCGCGGAGCCGTTGTTTCAAATCGGCCCCTTGCCGGTCACCAATTCGATGGTGGTGGCCTGGATGGTTGCGCTTGGTCTGATTCTGCTGGTGCAGGCAGGCACGCGGAAGGTGCAACTGCTGCCGGGCGGGTTGCAGAACTTCCTGGAGTTCGTTGTTGAGTCGCTATACTCGCTGCTGGAGGGCATCATCGGGCCGGAGTTCGTGAAGCGGACGTTCCCGTTCCTGGCGACGGTGTTCATCTTCATCCTGGCGTGCAACTGGACGGGACTGATCCCAGGTTTTGCCACGATCGGCTGGGGACACGCCACGGAGCACGGGTTCAAGGTGACGACGCCGCTGCTGCGGCCGGCCAACGCCGACGTGAACATGACCGGCGCGATGGCGCTGACGTTCACGGTGTTGTGGTGCGTGTGGTATTACCAGGCGCACGGCGCGGGCGGCGCGATCAACCATCTGTTCGGCACCAAGGGCGGGATGAAAGGCGCGGCGTGGTGGTTGCTGCTGCCGTTCTTCATCTTCGTGGGGTTGCTGGAACTGGTTTCGATTTTCTTCGTGAGGCCGCTGGGCCTGACGATCCGTTTGTATGGCAACATCTACGCCGGCGACAATCTGCTGGAGGCGATGGCCGGCGTCATCCCGGCGCCATTCTCGGCGCTCACGATGCTGCCGTTTTATTTTCTGGAGCTGATTGTCGGTATCGTGCAGGCGCTGGTGTTCATGTTGTTGTGCGCCGCGTTCACGACGGCGGCGATCATGCACGAGGAAGAAGGCCACTAAACCGGCCGGAAACGAAAAGAGAAGTTTTCGTGGTTGGAACGTCGCGCGGCCGTTGCCGCCGCGGCGGCCGCGAAGTGAAATGCAGTTGAGAAAGGAAGTAAGAATGATAAGCGAGTTGACTCTTCTGGCGCAGGCTGCTGCGCCTCTGTTCAACGCGAAGTTTGCCGTGGCCATCGCCGGTTTCGGCGCGGCCATCGGCGTCGGTCTGGTCGGCTGGGGCGCGACGAACGCCATTGGCCGCAATCCGGGCGCCTTCGGCAAAATCCTGGTGATGGGCATTCTTGGCATGGCGTTCGCCGAGGCCATCGCGTTTTACGCGCTGTTCCTGGGTAACTGATCGGCCCGCCGCAACCGCCGCGCCGCGCGTGTCTCCTGACCGCGCGTTGCTTGACGGGTCACGGGCACATTTATGATCCCGATAATTCTGGCAACAGAAACGCACGCGCCGACCGGCTTCTTCGAGCAGTTCGGCGTGGACTGGCCGCATTTCATCGCGCAGCTTTTGACGATGCTGGTGGTGCTGTATGTGCTGAACCGCTACGCCTACAAGCCGCTGCTCGACATGCTGGAGGAACGCCGCCGTCGTATCGCGGAGTCCATGGCGCAAGCCGAGCAGGTGAAGCAGGAGCTGGCCAAGGCGCAGGAGGCGCGCGAGAAAATCATCGCCGACGCGGGCAAGCAGGCGCAGCAGTTGATTGACGAGGCGCGCGCCGCGGCGCAGCGCCAAGGCGACCAGCAGTTGCAGCAGGCCATTGCCCAAGCCGAGGCGCTCATCGCCAAGGCGCGCGAAGCGACCGATCTGGACCGCCAGCGCATGATGACCGAGCTGAAACGCGAAGTCGGCCGGCTGGTGGTTGAGACCACCGCCAAGGTCACCGGCAAGGTGTTGACGCCGGACGATCAGCGGCGTCTGGCCGAGGAAACCTCGAAGCAACTGGCGGCGTAACGCGTCACGAATCTCGATGAAAGTCTCCAAGGAAGCCCGTCATATCGCCCGGTCGCTTTATCGCGACAGCTTGACGGACGGGCGGCTTGACGAAACGAAGGTCCGCACGATCGTGAACGGACTCGGCGCGGCCAAGCCGCGCGAGTTGATCCCGATCCTCAAGACCTACGAGCGGCTGGTGCGGTTGGAGATCGAGCGCAACACCGCGCGCGTCGAGAGCGCCGCCGCGCTGGACACGGCAATGCAGCAACAGATCACCAGCCAGTTGCAGCAGATTTACCGGCGGCCCGTCGCCGCCGAGTTCAGCGTCAACCCGGAGTTGATCGGCGGCGTGCGCGTCCGCGTCGGCAGCGACGTGTGGGACGGCAGCGTGGCCAACCGGCTGCGGGAGTTGAGCGCAGCGTTGTAAGCAGGAAACCGTTTTATGGCGAACATCCTTCAAGAAATCGAACAACAGATCGCCGGCGCCAAGCGCGGCGTCGCCAGGCAGAACGTCGGCACCGTCCGCGAAATCGGCGACGGCGTGGCCAAGATCGAGGGTCTCACCGACGCGATGCTGAACGAGATGATAGATTTCGGCAACGACATCTACGGCATCGCGCTCAACCTCGAGGAAACCGAGGTCGGCGCGATCATTCTGGGCGAATACACGCACATCAAGGAAGGCATGGAATGCCGCACCACCGGCCGGCTCCTTAGCGTGCCCGTCGGCAAGGGCCTGCTCGGCCGTGTCGTCAACTCCATCGGCATGCCGCTCGATGGCAAAGGCCCGGTCAAGTCTGACACGCTTTATCCCGTTGAGAAAATCGCCCCCGGCATCATCAAGCGCCGCTCAGTCAGCCAGCCCGTGCAGACGGGCATCATGGCCGTGGACGCGATGATCCCGATCGGCCGCGGCCAGCGCGAGCTGATCATCGGCGACCGCTCCACCGGCAAGACCACCATCGGCATTGACACAATCATCAACCAAGCCCGCCTGAACCGCGCCGCGGAGCAGGCCGGCGACAAGAGCGTTCGGCCGCTCTACTGCATTTACGTCGCCATCGGCCAGAAGCAGTCCAACATCGTCCGCGTCGTCAACGTCCTCGAAGAGCACGGTGCGATGCCTTACACCATCGTCGTCGCGGCGTCCGCCGCCGACACTGCCACCAACCAGTATCTCGCGCCGTTCGCCGGCGCGGCGATGGGCGAGTGGTTCATGGACAACGGCATGGACGCGCTGATCATCTTCGACGATCTCTCCAAGCACGCCGTCGCCTATCGGCAGGTGTCGCTGGTGTTGCGCCGCCCGTCCGGCCGCGAGGCGTATCCGGGCGACGTGTTCTACCTGCACAGCCGCCTGCTGGAGCGCTCCGCGCGCCTGAGCGAAAAGGCCGGCAACGGCTCGCTCACCGCGCTGCCGATCATCGAGACGCAGCTCGGCGACGTGTCCGCTTACATCCCGACGAACGTCATCTCCATCACCGACGGCCAGATTTATCTGGAAACCGATTTGTTCTACCAGGGCATCCGCCCCGCCATCTCGGTCGGTCTGTCGGTGTCGCGCGTCGGCTCCGCCGCGCAGGTCAAGGCGATGAAGCAGGTCGCCGGCCGCATCAAGGGCGACCTCGCGCAGTTCCGGGAGCTGGCGGCGTTCGCGCAGTTCGGCAGCGATCTCGACGCGAAGACGCAGGCGCAGCTCGAACGCGGCAAGCGCATCGTGGAGGTCTTCAAGCAGCCGCAATACAACCCCGTGCCGGTCGAGGTGCAGGTTGGCGTTCTCTGGGCCGTCCAGAACGGCTTCTTCGACGATGTCCCCGTGGACAAGGTGAAGGATTGCCAGGCCAAGATGACCGACTACCTCACGTCCCGGAAGTCGGCGCTGATGGCGAAGATTGTGAAGGAAAAGGCGCTCAACGACGCGTTGATCGCCGAACTGAAAGCAGCCGTCACGGAGTTCAAGCAGACGTATAGGTAACAGGATTTAAGGACTTACAAACTTGATATCGCAAATTGCGATATCAAACGACGACAACATACATGGCCAGCCCCCGCGATTTACGCCGACGCATCAAGTCGGTCAAGAACACGTCGCAGATCACCAAAGCGATGCAGATGGTGGCTGCCTCGAAGATGCGCAAGGCCCAGCAAGCCGCGCTCGCGGGCCGGCCTTATGCCACGCTCATGAACACCGTGCTCGCGGAGGTCACCGCCAACATCGGCGATTTCAAGCATCCGCTGCTGGAAAAGCACCACACCGGCAAGCGCGCGGTTGTTCTCATCAGCACCGACCGTGGCCTTTGCGGCGCGCTCAACAGCAACCTGATGCGCGAGGCGGCCAAGCTCGACAAGGACGCGACGGTTTTCATCTGCGCGGGCCGCAAGGGAACGCAGTTCATCGCCCGCACCAAGCGCCAGCTCGCGGCGGAGTTCTCCTACAAGGACACGCCGCAGTTCAGCGAGGCGCGCGCCATCGCGAAGTTTGCGCAGGGCCTTTTCACCAAGGGCGAAGTGGACGGCGTGGACGTGCTCTACACGCGGTTCGTCTCAACGTTGGTCCAGAAGCATGAACTCCGCCCGCTGCTGCCGGTCGGCGAACTGCAGGCCGTCGAGGCGGGCATGAACGGCGACCGCAAAGGCGTGACGCTGGAGCGGTCCGGCGTCGAGTATCTGTTCGAGCCGTCGGCCGGCGAGGTGCTCGGCACGCTGCTGCCGCACTATGTGAACTATCTTGTTTTCCAGATGCTGCTCGAAGCGCGCGCCAGCGAGCACAGCGCCCGCATGGTGGCGATGAAGAACGCCACCGACAACGCGGCGCAGCTCATCAAGGACCTGACGATCGAATACAACAAGATGCGCCAGGCCAGCATCACGAATGAACTTCTGGAGATTGCATCCGCCCAAATGGCGACGGGTTGATATCTACGTCATGGGTATTCATAATAAG
>Ga0163199_1002075_pt1 | contig 12378 bp, 14 predicted proteins | sample PL_2010_150m_FD_113537 | JGI IMG/M metagenome (GOLD analysis project Ga0163199, IMG submission 113537) | Freshwater microbial communities from Powell Lake, British Columbia, Canada to study Microbial Dark Matter (Phase II) - PL_2010_150m | ecosystem: Environmental > Aquatic > Freshwater > Lake ... | reverse complement strand
GCGTTGGCGTGATGGATGCCCGGGTTGCGGCAGCCTGGTTGTAGACAAGGATCAGTTGCGCGCTGTTGGCTGGATCAATCTGGATATCGGTCACACCCGCTGAGGTAGCGGCGGCGCCGGCAATGATATCGGCCTTGTTTGCCACGATGAGTGCAGCGGTTTGGGCTGGTGTGTTGCCACCGGCAGACCCGGCCAAGGCCACCCCCATGAATTTGGTGCTGCCGGTCGCTGTTCCTGCCAGCAAAACCGATTGCTTTGGATATTGACAGTAGGTGAGGACCACCGAGGTACCGTCAGAGCCCAACTCGACGTTCTCCAAACCGGCGTTGGCCGCAAGGATGGCGGTCTTGTCCGCCACAATGCGTCCGGCCGTGGTGGCAGCCGTGTCGCCACTTGCAGAGGAAGCAATCGCGCGGCCCATAAAGGTGACTGCACCGGTAGCAGTGCCGGAGATCGCAACAGACGTTCTGGCATGCCCGCCCAAGACAGAATTGTTGACCTGCGTTTGTATGATCTTGGTGAGTTCTTCCACCGTGACGTTGCTCTCGTCAGCAAAACCTGATAGCGTGATTTCCGCCTTGATGGGTGCGCCGTTTTGCACGCGTGAGTCGGTCAGGGTGAACACCTTGTCCGGGTTGGTGGTGGCGGTGGTTGAGGTGAAGTTGAAAGTAGTTTCGTCGCCAAATTTCCGGTTCAAGAACTTGGTGGCCTCACTGGCCAGCGCCGCACCGGTCAGCACGGTTGTGGAGTTGGCGAGGTAGCTCAGATCGACTTTCACTGGTGCCGTGGATGCATCGAAGTTGACGGTAAACAGATTGCCGAGGTCAATCGGCGTGGGCAGGCTTTTCAGGCCAGCAAAGGTATTGGTGCCGCCAGTCAGATCGACGGTGGAACTTACGCCACCGATGGCGGCGGGTGCGGAGGTCCGCTTGTCGGTCAGTTCATCGAGCGAAATGAGTTGTGTCTTGGCCGTTGTCAGCTCATCCTTCACGTCTTTGTAGGACTTGATCTGGCCATACTGGTTGACGTATTGCAGGTCGCCATTGATGTCTGTCGACTGGGCCAGCGCGGCAGAGACCTGGTCTTCCCCAACATACACATAGGTTTGCCATTTGTTGAACGGGCTGTTTTGGTTGGCATTCTGCGTCTTGACGTAGTAAATGGTGGCCAGGTAGCCGTTGCCGCCGTTGTCGTACACAGTGAACGCGGTGGACTTGTTGTAGCTTGCCGGGTTGGTACGGCTGAAGGAATCGGCAATCACACTGGCGTCGGCCGGGAAGTTCAGGCCTAAAGACACCTTGGATGTTTGTTTGGCTTCACCGGAGGTCTTCTGCGGAATCGTCAGCACGACACGCTCATTGACATTGGCGCTGCCGGTACTGTCAACGGTAGCCGCCATCAATCGTTGCCCGGCAGAGTTGACCACGTTGAACTGCTCGTTCAGCATGAACGAGCCGTTGCGGGTAAAGACCTCCTGCAGACCATCAGCCGAGCGCATCGGAAAGAAGCCATCACCGGTGATAGCCAGATCGAGTGCGTTAGTTGAGAAAGAAATATTGCCTTGCCCAAACTCCTGACTGACCTGCTTGAGCGACACGCCCTGTCCGACCGTGCTGGAGGCTTTTTGCAGTGGTGAGGTGGCGAAAATATCGCCAAAGTCAGCGCGCGAGCGCTTGAAGCCGGTGGTACCGACGTTGGCGATGTTGTTGCTGGTCACGCCCAGCATGGCGGTAGCGGCGTTCAGTCCTGTCAGGGAGGTATAGAAAGACATGGTTCGGAGCTCCTGGGGTAAGTGATCGGGTGAGTGGTTTAGTAGCCAATGCGCTGAACATCGGCCAGCCTGAGGGTCTTGCCGCCTTGAACTTGCAGCAGCATGCTCTTGTCGGTGTCCTGGCTGACGCTGGTAACGTAGACCATGGTGCTGACCGCAGGGTTGGTGGTCTTGCCCTGGCTGACGGCGGTGGCTTTGAATTTGTAGCTGCCGTTGACAGCAGCGTCACCGGCATCACTTTTGCCGTCCCAGGACCAGGTCATGTCGCCCACTGTCTGCGGACCCAAAATTTGACTGCGCACCAAAGCGCCCCTGGCGTCGTAGACCTCGAATTTGACTCCCTCGGCTCCGGTCGGCAGATTGACCACGCCTTGCACCGGCACGCCACCCACCAGGAGCGCCGGGCCGTCGGGTACCGAGACCGTCTTGCCTATGAGATTGGCGCTGCTCATCATGCGCTCGCCTGACATGCTGGTGACAAAGTCGTTGAGTGTCTGTGACATCGTGACAGTGGCTTCAAGTTGCGAGAACTGGGCCAGCTGTGCGACGAAGGCCTCGTTCTTGACCGGGTCCAGCGGGTCCTGATTTTTCAGCTGCGTTGTAAACAGGGTCAGAAAGTCTTTCTGACCCATGCCGGAGGCACTGCCGCTATTGGCGGTCAGCGCGGCGTTGGCCGCACCCGCCGTGGTCTTGATGCTGGTCGGCACCGCCGATGCCCAGGCCGTATTGGCGGAGCTATTGGATGAAAGCAGATTCAGGTTGGACATGGTGTATTTCCCGCTCAGTTGGCCTAGCTCTTGATGATGTCAAGCGTGCGCATCGTCAACTGGCGCGCCGTGTTGATGACTTCAACGTTGTTCTGGTAGGACCGCGCAGCAGCCATCATTTCGACCATTTCGGTCATTTCGTTGACGTTGGAGAGGTAGACGTAGCCGTCCTTGTCGGCCGCTGGATTGCCAGGGTCTGACATGCGGGCGATGGGCGCCGGATCGTCCACCAGGGTCTCGATCCGCACACCGCCCTTGTTGGTGGAAGCCTGAGCGCCGAGCTGCCCTTCCATAATCGTTTTGAATACCGCGCGTTTGCCGCGAAAAGCGTCTTTCTCTGCGCCGGCGACCGAACCCGCGTTGGCCAGATTGGAGGCGGTGGCGTTCATGCGGGTGGTCTGCGCGTTGAGCGCGGAGCCGGCAATGCCAAAGATGTGGTCGAGTGACATGATGTTTAGTCTCCGCGCAAGGCTTTGCGAATGCCGCTGATGCGGTTTTCAAGAATGCTCAGGGTGGCCTGATAGTCGGCCGCTGACTGCCCGTATTTGGCTTGCTCAACGGCGAGCTCGACCGTGTTGCCGTCAAAGGCGACGTTGAACGGCACCCGGTACATGAGCCCGTTTTGCTGCTCCGTCAGATCGGTCGGCAGGTGGCTGGAGTGCGTGGTCCCCAATGCTGTTTGCTGGGCACTCTTGAGCATGGTCTTGAAGTCAAGATCCTGCGCTTTGAAGTGGGGGGTGTCGGCATTGGCAATGTTGCGTGCCAGCACTTCCATGCGCTGGCTGCGCAGACCGAGCGCCTGCTCGTGCACACCAAATGCCTGGTCAATCATGTTCATGCATTCACCCTCATCGCGTTACAGCCTATGCCGGTTTGTCGACACCCGGCCTCAATGAATAAGGCCTCGGAGTCGGTACTGCAAATCGCGTGCCATAGCGTTTTTGCCGCTTTTCATCTTGTCTTGTGCACATCGGAATGCAATTTCCGGCCAAAGCGGCAAACTCTTGCCGCATGGCGATGCCGGGTCGGGCCAAGCCACTGACAGGTTTTTTGACAGGCTTAGTTCGCACCGCCGCCAACCTCAACACTGCGCAGGGCCTGCAGTCGTGAAGCAGTAGGCGTGAACAGTTGACCCAACCGGTCCGCCGCGTTTTGCAGCAAACCCTGGCGAATCGATTGGCGTGTGATGGGTGCACTGGTGTCACGCCCGACGTGAAGATAGTTCGACTGCAGCCCGGGAATATTGAGCGCTGTGCCAGCCGGACCTTCGCTGCGCGAGGCCGGTCGCAGCACCGAGAGGTAAAGGTCTTCGAGTCCGTTGGAACCCTGATTCTTGAGACCAACCTCCTCAAAATACTTGTCCACCAGAGAGAGTTGCTTGTGCACGCTCAAATCAAGGATGGCGCGCGGATTGGCGGCATAACCGGCTGAGGCGGCGCCACGCGCTGCGCCGTCACAAAACTGGATGATGCCGTGGCAACGCTGGTTGCTGGCGCGCGGATTCATGCCGTCGCTCTCCATCAGTGTCATGCGTGCAAAGTCATCCGGATTGAAGCGGTGCGTGCTGGCAAGCTGCAGGATCTTGTCGTAAACCGCTTCCTTCTCTTGCGCCGGGATGAAGCCTTTGGCAACCGCCCGCGTCAACGTTTGATCCAGCACGGGGTTCGCGCTGCTGGTGGACGCCGTGGCAGCGATAGCAGGAACCGCAGCGACCGGCGGGACCGCGCTGCCGGCAAGCGGCACTGGCGCCAAGCGCTGTGCCGTCTGGAGTTCTGCTTGCTGCAAATTCAGCTTGATTTGTTGCCCTGGAAAGATGCAGTTCGGGTCTGCTATGGCGTTGTCATAGGCAACGCGCTGCGCGATCCGGAATTCTTGCGCCGGGCTCAGGGTGACGCCCTGGCTGGCGGCCTGCTGGCGCACCATGCCAATCAGGGTGTCGCCATTGCTGACCGTGCGCAAGGCTGCTGTATTGCTGTTGCTCACCTGCGCCTGACGCACCTGACCCAACGCCTGGGCAAAGGCGACAACGCGGTTTGGCTGACCGGCCAGACTGGCTGGTCTGCTTGCGCCGGCTGGTCGGACCCCAGGCAAGGCCTGCGGTATTTTTTGATCAATCAACATATTTCAGAGGTCTGTCGGTGGCACTGTTCTTGCACGGAATTCCTTGTTGACATCAATGCGTGTCAAATTTTTAACACCCTGCCCTAGCGTTACGCAAATGTTGTGCCAAATTCGAGAGTCAAATCTCAGCGCCCCTGGAGCAAGCTGGCGCTGCGCGATCCGCCTGGGCTGCTTCTTGTTATGGTCGGCAGCGACTGCCGCACCGGCACAAAACGTGACACCGCAGGAAAGCGCCATCGCTCAAGTGACGCAATGGGTCAAGCAAAGCCTGCAACTCTCAGACAAGCAATTTAGTGTGGCACCGCTGGATTCAAGGGTTCGCGTCCAGCACTGTGACCGGCCTTTGACGATGGATCTGCCTTTTGCCTCGCGCGAGACGGTGCGGGTGCGCTGTCAGTCCGACGCCCCCTGGCAGATGTACCTGCGCCTGGTGCTGGCGTCGCCGGTCGCAGCAGCGCCTTTGTCGAAGGCGTCGGATGCCGCTCCCACTAGCCCACGCAAGGTGGTGGTGGCAACGCAGTTGCTGCGTCGTGGAGTCATAGTAAGCACCGAACAGTTGCAGGAAATCGAGCATTCCGGCGTCGGCCTTGACCCGCAGGCAGTCAGTTCTGTCAAGGATCTGGAGAATGGCGAGATGGTGCGCGACATACCGGCCGGAACCCCTTTGCGCAGTCATGACGTGAAGCGCGCCTTGTTGGTGAAACAGGGCCAGTCGGTCCTGTTGACCATATTCCTTGGCAACGGTTTGAGTGTCACGGCGCGGGTCGATGCACTCCAGGATGGTAGGATGGGCGAGCAGGTTCGCTTGAAAAATCCGGATTCCGGACGCCTGGTGTCGGGCATCGTGACCGGCCCCAATGCGGCCCGTTCCCAGTAAATAGGAAGAGTTCAAAAAGAATTTTTGAATTGAACTCAAGTTTTAGACTTTGCCTCCGATTCGCTAGATGTACAGTAATAAATGCCCACTGTAAGCACGAGAAAGAGAACCCATCATGAGCAATCCCGTTTCACAGTACGGATATCTGGCCAAGCCGGACGGTTTTTCACGCTCAACTTCTGACAAGACAGAGAAAAAAGTTGGCTCGCTGGCCTTGAGCGCAGCCGGGACCGAGGCTGCTACGGCTGCGGCAGCAGCAGCGCCCAGCGCACATGCCGACGACATACTTAACCTGAGCAATGTGACCGAGCGCCTGAAGGCCGAGCCAGAGTTCAACCGCGCCAAGGTCGAGGCGATCAAGACGGCTCTCCAGAACGGCCAGTACCCGCTGAACCCACGACGCATTGCCGAAAGTTTTGTAGCCCTTGAGCAGCTGATCCGTGACTGAAATCCTGCCAGCCACGTCCAACGCGCCCAAAGCGCAACAGATTGCCAGTCAACTGGCGCAAATACTGGAGCTTGAATTTCAGGCTCTGCGCAAGCAGGAGCTGGATCATTTTGAACAGTTGCAGCCGGTCAAAGCAGAGTTGCTGAGTTCCGTCAGCAGCCTGGCGCCAGCCACCGACGTTCTGCAGAGCCATCCGGACTGGCAAGAATTCCGGGCGACGATGATCGATTGCCGCGATTTGCATCGTCGCAATCAGGTATTGATCGAACGTCAGCTCGAAGCGATCCGAGGCGCTTTGCAAAGTCTTCGTATTCAGGATCCCACCAGTTCGATTGAGGTCTACGACCGACTCGGCCATATTGCGCGCTTCTCCCGCAATCAAGGTTACAACGACGCTTGATCGGGCGGTTGTGCCTGTTTTTCATCACCCGGGCGCATGCCCTTGAGCCAGTACACCCAGGACAGGATGACCGACACGGCTGTGTAGAGTTGCGGCGGGATTTCCTCGTCGACCTGCAAGCGGCTCAGCAAAGCCAACAACTGTGGATCCTGCGTCACGTAGACGCCATGGCGGCGCGCTTGCTCAATCATCGCCAAGGCATCCTCGTCCTGCGCCTTGGCCGTCACCACGGGCGTCAGATTCTGCCCATATTCGAGCGCAATGGCCTGGCGCAGCCGGTTCATGCTCGCAGGTCCAGAATGACACCGCTAGTCGCTGGCATGGGTTCAGGCTCGGGCGCGGGGCGCGCCCCGTGAACAACCTGGAACGAGCGCAGGCTCAGACCGGCCTGCTGGAGCTCCAGACCGAGTGTCTGGGCACCTTGCGCGGCTTGTTCTGCAACGCCATCTTGCAGCGCCCACATGACCAGTTCCACCGTGCTTCTGTCGTGAACTTCTGTCTTGAGCCAGAGCTCGCCATATTCCGGACTGTTTGAATGAATATTCACAGTAAGCAGTTCGGGCTGCCCGGCAATGGCGCGCTTGCCCTGAAACGAGATTTCGACCGGCTCGGCATCCTTGAACGGCAGCACGATGCTGAACATGAGACTATCTTGTGACTGCGACTGCGACTGGGCCGCATGGACCTGCGCTGATTCAAGCTCGTCGATGGCGCGTTGCAGCTGGCCGCAGGTGTCACGGTCCTGTTCGCTTGGGCGATCGGCATGTCCCAATTCGAGCAGCAGTCTGTGCAGCAGTTGCTTGGGGTCGTGACCAGGGGTCAGCTGACCGCGCGCCAAAGCTGCCTCGGACCCCATGGCTGCCACCAAAGCGAGCCGGATCGCCTCCGGGCTGATCTGAGCCATGGACGGCCGCATCGCCTGCCACTGCGCTTGCAGATCCGGGCGCATCAGCCGGCTCAGCAGCGCGTCGAGCACACCGGGCTTGAACAGCGCCTGCAGGTCGGGCGCCGCGCTCGGATGAAACAACAGATTTTCAAGGCGCGAAATGAGGGGTTGCGCTGGCGTTGCAGCAGCGGCAGTCGCTGGTGAGACATGGGCGATTGGATGCAGCGTCATGGAACCATTCGGATTGGCCTGAACACGAAACGTGAGGTTCTGGCCAGCCTCCCAATCGCTCGCCATGGCAACTTCAAGCAGTCGCCCGCGCAGCAGCAAGCCGAGTTGGTCGCCACGCGCCTGCACCAGCGCCTGTACCACCTGGCCATCCATCAGACCGAGTTGACGTGCCGTGCTGGCTTCCACCAGAGGCAGAGTAAAGCGGCTTTCGGTAAAGATCGGATTGACACGGCTGATCAGCAGCGTGCTATCCGGACCCGCTATCAAGGGTACCGGACCCAGCGTCTGCCCTCTTGCGTGGCGCCAGACGTCGGGCCGCTCCGATTGGACGCGTCATCTGCAGCGGGGTCACCGACCCTGGCTTCGATGACAGACCCCAGCACGGCCCTTGCCAAGCGCTGTGCATCGGGCACCTGCAGTGTCACTTTGGAGCGCATCTTCGAAGCGTTGCCGCCAACAAAAGCATGACTATTGAGATCCACAAATGCTTTTCTAAGCAACTCCATTCTGAGCGGACTCTCAGGCATGGTTTGCTTGATGACATGGTCCAGGCTCTCGCCGGCCTTGGGCCGGTAACTGCGCACAGCCTGAGCGCTTTCGCTGTTCGCTGGTACAGCCTGGCTGGCCTGCGCGCCCGCAGCCCTGGCGGGCATGGCGATGGCGCCCAGCAGCAGGACAGTGGCGGCACAGGGCCAGAACCAATAGGGATGGGGAAAGACAGCGGTGTTGATGGTTTTCATGGCGAGTGTTCCTTTGCGGGTCAACCGGCGCTCAGCGCTGGGTCTCGGTCGGCCAGGCACGCCAACTGCGCTGCACTGCCGACTGCGGGCCAGCGACAAGTTGCAACTGAGCGTGGTGCTCACCAACCGATTGCACCTTGGCCAGGACACTCTGCGCGGCCACACCGGGTTCCAGAATCTGCTGCAGGTAGTTCTTGCCATTGGCAAGCAACCATTCATCGCCAACGCGCACCCCCGCCTTCGCACCCGCGTTGATGCGAACACCGTCTCGACTGCTCAGAATGACCTCTGGCAGCACCGGCTCGCATTCCAGGCGTTGCCTGATTTCCTGCGTCCAGCTTTGCAACTGACGTGCCAGCAGTTCCTGCGATTCTTCTGACAGTCGCCCCGCTTCCCAGCCTGGACGCTCGGTGCGCCACTTGATTTGGGCGTGACCTTTGAAAGCGGGCTCATATTGGTTGCGCGCCGTGAGGGCAAAGTCAAGCTGTATCAGGGACTCGGGGGTGGCGCCACTGACCAGTGCAGCGTCCGAGAAATTTTGCCGAAAAGGCACCAGCCCGTGAATCTGTCGTGTCAAGGGTCTCAATGAAAGTTTGGCTTGCCATGGCATTTGGTCGGCGCTGGATCCGAGCAAGGCGTTTTCGTAAGTGGATCGAATGCCGCCCGTGCTGGCGACCATGCGCCAGACTACAGCACCACTGGCAACGCCCGGCCATTGGCTTATGAGCGAATTTTCCAAGGCTTTGATGGCAGGCAATTCGTCGATCGTCCATTCGGGCGCAGTGGCAATGCTCAGGCCGATCACGTGCTGCAAGCGTCCGGTGGACGCCAGCGCCTTGCAGGCGAGCGGCTGCTCGCTATCCGCAGTGTGGGAGGCGCGTCCAGCCTCCTGCCAGCGCAGGTCGGCCGTCGGTTGGCCCTGACTGTCGCGCTCATACGACAGCACGCGCACGCCGCGCACCTCCATGCCGGTTCGAAATGAACTGCTTTCCTGCAACGCCCCTTGGGCATCGATCCAGACCGTGGACTGGACTTTGGTCGGACCCTTGATGGCAGCCTGCACCAGGCCCTGTCGGATTGCCGACAGTTTCTCTTCCTGCGTCAGCGCTTGTTGCGCGCTGACGCAGCTAGCCGTCAAGCCGAGCGTCAGCGCCAGCAGCGCCGAAGCCAAGGCTGAACGCAACTCGGGGCAAGCTCGTGTCTTCATTTCAATGCGTCTTGGCGACCATTTGACCCAGATAGAGGGCGCGCAGATCACGCACAATGGCACGGTCCAGCGTCAGCGTGGTTTCATAGGTGTCGTCTCCGGCCGGCGCGATGCTGACCAGGGTGGCGCCGTAAATAACGCCCTCGACACGGCTGCGAAAAGTGTCACTTTGAACCACCATGTCGGCCACGGTGACATTGGAATCCATGCGCAGTCCGTAAACCTGCTCGGCCAAAGAGCGATAGGCATCAAGTTTGGAAGCGCGAATGGCGAGCAGACGTTGCTGCGCAGGATTGCGATGACCCTGCACGCTGATGACGGCGTAGCCCGTCGCGGTCAGCGTATCCCTTTTTTCCACCATGGGAGCCAACAGGGGGTCGATTTCGGCCCTGGCGTGCGCGCCCGCAGGACTCTGACAACCGGCAAGGCAAGCCAGTGCCAGACCCAGGCCCAGGGTGATGGTGAGGTGTTGCTTCATCAGCGATCCTTGACGTAGTAGTGAGTGAATTGGTTCTCACTGATTCGGCACCAGTCAGGCAAGCTTGAGCGGTTTTTCGGTGGCGTCCGCGGCAAGCCGGTACCACTTCACGGACTCGGCGTAGTCCTGCGCCGTGCCGTCGCCATTGGCGTACATCGATCCAAGGTTGAATTGGGCCGCTTTGTCGCCAGCGTGCGCCGCCAGCAAATACCACTTGAGGGCGCTTGCAGCGTCTTGCAGCACCCCCTGTCCGGTCGCATACAGGACGCCCAGGTTGAACTGGGCCAGGCGATCGCCCTGCTCGGCTGGCGCTTGCAGGTACTCAGTGGCCAGTTCCAGGTCGACCGCGACGCCCTGCCCGATCGCATACATCAGGCCCAGGTTCAATTGCGCCGACAGATGCCCGTGTTCGGACGCCAGTTGGTACCATCTGAAGGCCTCCTGGTAGTCGATGTCAGCGCCCTGACCCTTGGCACACATGACCCCGAGTTGGTACAGCGCATCAACATCGCCCTGCGCCGCGCTCAGGTTGAACCACTTGTGGGCCTGCGTATGGTCTTGCTCCACGTCTTGACCGTGGACGTACATGACGCCAAGGTTGTACTGGGCCGTGGCATCACCCTGAGCAGCGGCGGCCTGATAGGCCTGGAAGGCTTGCGGCAGCTTATGTGTTGCGTCCTGTGTGGCGGTGGACAGCAGATCGAGATGGCGTTGAGCCGAGATGTCGCCTTGTGCAGCGGCCAAGCGATACCAATGGGCAGCCCTTTGCGGGTCTTGTGCAACACCCTGGCCATTCGCGTACAACACACCCAGGTTGTGCTGAGCCGAAGCATCGCCCTGCGCCGCGGCCAATTCGTACCAGTGGCGCGCCTGTTCATCATTCAGCTCACCACCCTGCCCCAGGCTGTGCATCAAGCCCAGAGCGTATTGGGCTGCTGCGTCTGCCTGGGCTGCCGCCAATTCGTACCACTGCATGGCCTGCCGGTGATCCTGCGCGACGCCCTGCCCCAGGGCATACATCAGACCCAGGTTGTATTGAGCGGCACGATCGCCTTGCGCTGCAGCCAACTGGTAGTACGCCAACGCCTTGGCATAGTCCTGCTCCACACCTTGTGCATCCGCATACATCAGGCCCAGGTTGTACTGGGCAGCGGCATCGGACTGCGCCGCAGCGAGCTCAAACCAGTGGAGCGCGGCCGCGTAATCAATTTCGGTGCCCTGCCCACTGGCGTACATCACTCCCAGGTTGTATTGCGCCGAGGCGTCTGCCTGCGCTGCGGCCAGTTGATACCACTTGAGCGCCTGTGCATAGTCCTGTGTCACTGCGCTGCCGGTGGCGTGCATGTAAGCCAGACTGAACTGGCCATAGGCATGACCCTGATCGGCGGCGAGTTGGTACCACTTGAACGCCTGCTCCAGATTCTTCGCAACCCCCTCGCCCTGGGCATGCATAAAACCCAGATTGAATTGCGCCGTAGCATCGCCCTGGGCTGCAGCAAGTTCGAACCATTTGATCGCCTGCTCGTAGCTTTGCGCGACGCCCTGACCGTTGGCGAACATGAAGCCCAGGTTGGTTTGTACTTCTGCCACGCCTTGTTGGGCTGCCAGGTGATACCACTTGAAGGCCTGTGCATAGTCGAGCTCGACGCCTTGCCCGTTGGCGTACATGAAGCCCAGGTTGTATTGGGCCGGTGCATAGTCTTGCAGCGCCGCCAGACGGTACCACTTGAGCGCCTCTGCGTAATCCAGGTTCACGCCATGTCCATTGGCGTACATGAAACCCAGGTTGTTTTGCGCAGCAGCATAGTCCAGCGTTGCCAGTGGACGGCAGATTCTCAAAGCATTGACGTAGTCGCCCCGGCCGTAGGCGGCGTCGGCGTCGTCCAACAAACTCTTCACGATTGGAGTCCCGCCAGTTTCTTATTCTGGATGATGCTCGGCGCGGAAACTGGCATGCCGCAGGGCTGCATGATCATGGTGCCGCTCTGAAATCAACTTCGGACCGTGTGCCGCATGGGTCTGCCGCAAAGCCTTGTGCTCCTTGGGGGCAAGATGCATCTGCCGGGTCTGCAAATAGTGCTGCGCAGCGGCCTCTAAATGCCTGGCGGCATCGTTTAGCTGATGAGGGTCGGACATGCTGGAATCCTCGATTGATGATCCTTCATGCCAAGCAAGAGTTGTTCCACTTGATTTTCCGACAAGCTGGAAATTTCGAACGCTTGATGCATGGCAACCAGGGCCGGAAACCAGTTTTGCTGAAAGCATTCAAACAGTTCGTGATTCCATGGGAGATGCGCTGAGCCGCTCAGACTGGCCCAATTGAGCCGATCTGCAAAATGCGCCATCAGTTCCCGACTCCAGGGTAAGCCCGGATTTTCACTGAGCCGTTCCCAATCCCAACGCTCCCGGTAGCGCTCCAGCAATTCGGTGCTCCAGGGCAGCGCGGTGTTGC
>Ga0163199_1002074_pt1 | contig 12378 bp, 11 predicted proteins | sample PL_2010_150m_FD_113537 | JGI IMG/M metagenome (GOLD analysis project Ga0163199, IMG submission 113537) | Freshwater microbial communities from Powell Lake, British Columbia, Canada to study Microbial Dark Matter (Phase II) - PL_2010_150m | ecosystem: Environmental > Aquatic > Freshwater > Lake ... | reverse complement strand
GCTGGATGGGGATAATGTGCGACATGGGCTATGTGGGGATCTCGGCTTTTCGAAGGCCGACCGGGCCGAGAATATCCGCCGGATCGGGGAAGTGGCCAAGCTCTTTGTCGATGCCGGGGTGATCGTCTTGACGGCCTTCATCTCGCCCTTCGTCAGTGATCGGGAACGGGTGCGTGGCCTGGTCATGCACGGGGACTTCCTTGAGATATATTGCTACTGCCCGATCGAGGTCTGCGAGAATCGCGATGTGAAGGGACTTTACAAGCGCGCCAGGGCCGGAGAGGTCAAGGACTTTACCGGTATTTCCTCTCCCTACGAGGAACCGGTCACACCCGAGTTGCGAGTAGATACCGCGCAGCTCGACCTTGGGCAATGCGTCGAGTCGGTGCTGGCCTTGCTCGGGGAGCGAGGTATTCTGTCTGGCAAGTAATAAAAGCCCGACCGGAGAGCAACTGGCGATATCGCTTGCTCATCGCATCCGGCTTATCCCTTCCATCGAATGATAACGCTGTTGATGTTGTTACGGGTGAGCAAGCGTCGCACTGTATCCAGATCCTGTTGACTGCGGTAGGGACCGGCACGCAGGCGGTGGAAGGTTTCGTTATTATTGATGATGACCTTTTGCACCCGGGTCTCGACGCCAAGCAGGGCTAAACGCGCCCTGAGCCGCTCCAAGTCGTTGGTCTCTTTGAATGCGCCAAGCTGCAATACAAAAGACTCCGGCTGCGTCTCTGGGGCGGTGGTTGATCGGGCCGCTACCTGGGGAATAGCGGTAGGCCGCTGCAACGGCTGGATGACCGGCGGGGGCTGCGGTCGAGCGAGAGGTGCTGGTCGAGATTGGGCTACGAGAGGTTGCGGCCGCGCAGGGGGTACTGGTCGAGATTGGGGTACGGGAGACTGCGTCCGCGTAGGGGACGCCGGTTGGGATTGGGCTACGGGAGGTTGCGGCTGGATACCGGGTACTGCTTGCGGTTGGGATTGGGCCATCGAATCCGCGGTAGGGGCAGAGGCAGGAAGGGCCGGGGGCGGAAGCACCGCCGGGCCATGGGAATCAGAGTTTTCCTCCGGCACCGTTACCTCCATTTTGCGCAGCATGTCCGGGAACTCAAACTCGAGGCCGGGCTGGACGGGAGGCGTCTTGGCCGTCTCCTGGATCGGTCGCGGTATCCCGGTCTGGGCCAGGCTCGAGCCGCTGCGCATCAGTCCGGGGTCGAGCTTGAGCCAGGCGAGCCCAAGCGCAAAGGCCCCCGTTAATAGCCCGGCGAAGAACCAGAAAGGGCCAGAGTGCCTTGCCCTGTCCTTGCGTGGAGAGGCTGCACGGTTTTTATAGTCTTTGCTCACCTACATGCCCTCCGGGGCCGCTACCCCAAGCAAGTTGAGGCCGTTGCGCAGCACCACCCCGACCGCCAAAATGAGCTTGAGGCGGGCCTCGCGCAGGGTTGCATCCTCCACCAGGAATTGATGGGCGTTGTAATAGACATGGAAATCGTTGGCCAACTCCCGCAAGTAATGGGTGAGCTGGTGGGGTTCGTGCTGCAGGGCGGCGCTCTCCACCACCTCCGGGTAACGCGACAGGGTGCGCAGTAGGGCCTGTTCCTGGGGTTCGGTGAGTTGCTCCAGGTGTTGGACGCTCGGATTCGGCTCCACCGCCAGGCCCTTTTCCCCCGCCTGGCGGAATACGCTATGGATACGGGCATGGGCATACTGGATGTAGTAGACCGGGTTGTCCGCCGACTGGGACTTAGCCAGGTCCAAATCGAAGTCCAGGTGCTGCTCGCACTTGCGCATCACATAGAAGAAGCGGGCGGCATCACGCCCGACCTCCTTACGCAACTCCCGCAGGGTGACAAACTCCCCGGAGCGGGTGGACATCTGGGCCTTTTCGCCGCCCCGGTAGAGGATGGCGAACTGCACCAGTAATACGTCCAGCCGATCCGAGTTCTCTCCCAAGGCCCGCAGGGCGGCCTTGACCCGTGGTACGTAGCCGTGGTGGTCGGCGCCCCAGATATCGATCACCCGGGCGAAGCCGCGCTCTAGCTTGTCTAGGTGATAGGCGATATCGGAGGCGAAATAGGTGGTCTGGCCGTTTTCCCGTACCACCACCCGGTCCTTCTCGTCGCCAAAGGTGCTGGAACGGAACCACAGGGCGCCCTCCTGCTCATATAGGTGGCCAGCGGCGCGCAACCGCTCGATGCACTGATTTACCACCCCGCGCTCTGCCAGGCTGCGCTCGGAGTACCACTCGTCGTAGCGCACCCCGAACTGCTCCAGGTCGTCGCGGATGTCATCCACCAGGGTGTTGAGACCGAGTTCGAATACATAGCGGTAGCGCAAGTCGCCGAGCAGGTATTTGGCGCGGGCGATCAGGGCGTCGATGTGCAGCTCCTTGTCACCCCCCGCGGGGGCATCCAGTGGGAGATCGGCAAAGGTTTCATCGGTCGTGTGCCGGTAGGCGTCCCCATGTTCCCGGTGCAGGGTGGCGGCAATGTCCCACACGTAGTCGCCCTTGTAGCCATTGGTGGGGAAAGGCAACTCATCGCCACACAGTTCCAGGTAACGCAGCCACACGGAGGTGGCGAGGATGTCCATCTGCCGGCCTGCATCATTGACGTAATACTCCCGATGTACGTTGAAGCCCACGGCTTCCAGCAGGTCCGCCACGCTGGCCCCGTAGGCGGCGCCACGCCCGTGCCCTACATGTAGTGGCCCAGTGGGATTGGCGGAGACGAATTCCACCTGTACCCGCTGGCCTGCCCCCAGATCGCTACGTCCGTAGGCGGGCCCTTGTTCGATAATCTGCGGCAGCAGCCTCGAGTAGGCGGTAGGGTGTATATAGAAATTGATGAAGCCGGGACCCGCGATCTCTACCCGCGCCACCAGGGAGGAGGTGGGTAGGGCTGCCAGGATGGCCTCCGCCAACACCCGAGGGGGTTGGCGCGCCGCCTTGGCCAGGACCAGGGCGAGGTTACAGGCGAAGTCTCCGTGGGCCGGATCGCGGGTACGCTCAATCAGCGGGGAAACTACGGCATTGTCCGGCGCCTGGCCCGCAGCGACTATTCGCGCCAGGGCAGTGGCGACCAATTGCTGGAGCTCGGCTTTCATTCGGGTTGGGACTCACGGCAGGCGGATAAGGCCGGAAGGATACCAGCTTGGGCCCTGGCCCGGGTAGGTCCACCTCATCCCACCCCCTTATCTGGGCAGGGTGCCGATCTGTTCCGCTAGCAAGCGATAGATGAGAAATAGGGCCAACAGCAGGTCGGCCAGTCTCCTGGGTCAATCGTCCCCTCGCGGGTAGCGATCATCCAGATTGGCGGGGCATAGCACCCCGCGCATGATGGTGATCAGCTCCAGCAGATGGTGATTACGAATGCGGTAGAAGATGCGGTTGGCCTCTTTGCGGGCCACGACGATGTTCTTGTTGCGTAACTGTTCCAGGTGCTGGGAGATGTTGCTCTGGGAGGTTCCAGTGCGCTCTACGATCTCGCCCACGGACAGCTCACTCTCGCCCAGGGAGCACAAGATCTTCCAGCGTAAGGGGTGGGCCATCGCCTTTAGAGTATTGGCGGTCAGGGAGGTGTCTTCATCCTCCGGGATCTGGAGGGCAGCAGGGGTTTCATCGGTCATGGACAGTTCCTCGGATGGATCAGGGGTCACCGCGCCTGCGTTTGCGGCGCTCCTTGCATGTCTGCGGTACGAATAAATCCGGTCATGTCCTTGGCGATGCAGATGATGTCTGTAATACCGCCGTCCGCATCGGTGATGGCGGTACGGGAGAACAGGATCGGTACCCGCCGCCCATCCTTGGCAATGAAGCGTGCGTCGATCTGATTCAGGGCGCCGACCCGAATCAGGGCCTCCAGCCAGATGCCCATGAAGGCCCCCGCGGTCTCGTCGGCCTCTTCCTCGAAGACATCGCCAATCGCCATGCCGTGTAGATCCTCCTCTGAATAATCAAGCATCCGGCAGGCCACCGGATTGGCCGACTTGATTTCCCCACTGGGATTCAGCACCAACAACGCCTCGCCCATGTATTTTATTATATTCTCAAGATATTGTTTAGCTTGCGCCAGCTCCGCGGTGCGCAGGATCACTTTTTCTTCGAGAATCCGGTTGAGTTCCCGTTCCTTTTCGATCAGGCGAAAATAAGTGCTGATCTTGTTGATGAGCTGGGTATCGTCGATGGGCTTGAGCAGGTAATCGACAGCGCCAACCTCGTAGCCCTTCTGCTGGAACTCCTCGGTCTTGAAGGCGGCAGTGAGAAAGATGATGGGGATATCCCGGGTCTTCTTGCGGATCTTGAGCATGGAGGCGGTCTGAAAACCGTCCATCTCGGGCATCTGCACGTCCAGAATGATCAGGTCGATGCCGGATTCGCGCATGGCGATCTCCAGCGCCCCACGGCCGGAGGTGGCTTCCAGGATGGTAATGTCCATGTGCTTGCGGATCAGGGTTCGCAAGGTAAACAGGTTATGCTCGTGGTCGTCGACGGCGAGCAGCCTGAAGCCAGTGTATCTTTTGTTCATGGGTCTGCGTGATGGTGATTCTGGGGCATACCGGCCCTCAGATGCTGTTCTAGGGCCATCTCTAACTGGACCACGTCCAGCGGTCGGGGGATCCATCCACTCACCCCAGCGGTCTGCCACTGGGTGGCCTGCTCCTGGTCGGGGGCCACGCCAATGGCAATGACGGGCAGGGTGGTGCAGCAGGCCTCAGCGCGGATCCTGCGCATGGTAGCATAGCCTTCCTGTTCGGGCATCCCACCGCCCAGCAGGATCAAGGAGCAGGGCTCTTCGTCGCGCAGGCACTCCAGGGCCTCCTCCTGATCTGCCGCCACCACCACCTTGAGACCCCAGCCTTCCAACAGGGGGGTAATCTCCAATAGGGCGCCCACGTCGCGCTCCACCACCATGACGCAGTGGCCGGAGAAATGGGCGTTGGGCACCACCTTCGGGGCCGTGGCAGGCGTTAAATGATTCCCCACCAGAGGCAGTGGCGGCAGGGGGGCCTGGGGATTTTCCGGGTTCAGTGGTAGCAGGAGAGAAAAGGTGGAGCCCACCCCAGGTTGGCTCTCCAGCTCGATCATACCGCCTAGCAGGTGCGCCAGCTCGCGGCTGATGGACAAACCCAGGCCGGTGCCGCCATAGCGACGACTGGTGGAACCGTCCGCCTGCTTGAATGCCTCGAACACCAGTTCCTGCTTGTCCTCTGGGATGCCAATACCGGTATCACTCACCGCAATGCGCAGCGGGCAGGCGGCCTGTCCAGCTCTGCCGATGAAAATCTCGACCCCGCCCTGTTCGGTGAATTTGACTGCATTGGCAAGGAAATTCTTCAGGATCTGACGCAGTTTGTCCCCATCGGTGCGGATGCTTGGGGGGGCGTCCTCGGCCACACAGAGACGCAGGTCCAGGTGCTGCTGTTGGAATTGGGGTTGCACCAGCTCGATCAATTGTTCCACCAAGGCATGAGGATCAATCCATTCCAGGTATAGGCGGGTCTCCCGAGCCTCGATCCGGGAGTGGTCGAGGAGGTTGTCAATCAGGGCCTGCAAGTCACGGCTTGCCTGGTGGATCACCCGCGCCTGCTTGGCCTGCTCCACAGTTAGATCCGAATCCGGGTCCGATAGTAGCTTAGAGAGCAGTAGGATGGAGTTGAGCGGGGTGCGTAGCTCGTGGCTGACATTAGCCAGAAACTCGGATTTGTAGCGATTCGATTCCTCTAGTTCTTGGGCGTGTTTGCGCAGGGCGCGAGCGTGCTCGGAGTGGGTATAGGCCAGGATGGTGAGGTCGTGACCCAGGGCCTGGACCTCGTGGGGTCCCTGCCAAATAAAGGCCACCGCCTCATCTTCCTTGAGCATGCGCCCGATACCCTGGGTCAGTTCCTGGCCGAAACGCTCCAAACGCACCGCAATCCAGCGTGCCATGCCCAGCACCAAGACCACCAGCAGAAATATAATAATTAAAACTCGCAAGGTTAGGGCATTTCGAAAGGCGGCGATTGGGGAGGAATCCACCTGGCGTCCCACCCACAGGGGACCGGAACTCTCGGTTGGGAACAGGGCCTCCCACAGGATTTGCTGGCCGTTGGCGCCCTTCCATAGGTCCAGGGCGCCCTTGGCAAAGATGCCCTCCAGACCTGGAAAATCTTGGAAGGCCTGGCCCACCGCACCGCTCGGCTCACCGGTCTGCAGGTAGCTGCCGTTGCTATTGACCCATAGGGTATGGGGATAGAACTTGGCGATGCCGCCCACATCCACACTCATCACTACCGATCCGATGGGGGTGTTGCGGCCTTTATTTGGGACGATCACCCGACAGATCAGGTAGAGGGTCATGAGCCGCCGCGGGTCGCGTGCGCCGAGTCCTGGGTTCAAACGGATATAGCTCCGCAGCACGCGACCGAGCTCCAGGCGTTCGGCGGCATGGATAAAGTCTTCCGGTGGGCGGTCTGGCGCATGGGTGGTGGGCTGCCATTCTTGGGTGTCCTGCGTACGCTCCAACCAGAAGCGCTCATGGCCTAAGTCGTCGAGGAAGGCGATCTGGATGATGTCGAGCTGGTCTGGCAGGATCTGATTGACCCACTGGATGTAGTGGGCGCGCGCCAGATCAATCGCCTTGGTATCGTTGGCCTCGCCCAGGAGGGCACCGGGCTCCGGTAGCTTGGCGAGTAGGCGCACCATCTCTTGGCGGTTCGCCAGATGCTGGTCGAGGTCGTGGAAGATGGCCCGCAGGTTCTGCAGATGGGCCTTCTGGTAGAACAGCTCCAGGCTACCGAATACCAGCGGCAAGTTGATCGCCACTGCCGCAAGCAAGGGGGTCAGGGCGAAGACCAATAGAAATATCAAAATTTGGGTGCGCTGCTTCACGTGGGCACGAACTCACGGAAGGGCAGAATCGACATTCGGGCCCCGCCCGGCGCGTAGCCCGCCGGTATGCGGATCAGATATCCTCCAACAGCCCCAGCACCACGGCGGCATGACCCTTGGGCTTTACGTCGTACAGGGCGTGGCGAATGATGCCCGCACGATCAACGATAAAAGTGGAACGCAGGATGGCCATCTTGCGTTCGCCGTGGGCCTCCCGCTCACGCCACACCCCATAGGCCTCGCACATCTCCCCCTCGATGTCCGCCAGAAGCCGTACCGAGATCCCATACCGGTCGCGAAACGCCCCGTGAGATCCGCAGTTGTCGCGACTCACGCCGAGAACAAGGGCGCCCTTGGCCGCGAATGCGTCTTCCAGGTCGGTAAACTCTAGGGCCTCAATGGTGCAGCCGGGGGTGTCATCCTTGGGATAGAAGTACAACACCAGGGTCTGGGTACCAAGAATCGACTGTAGACTCGCCACCCGCATGTCCGAATCGGGCACGGAAAAGTCAGGGGCCTTGTCGCCGGGCTTCAGCATGCGTCGTCTCCGTACCTTTAAAAATGTCGTTATGGAAGCACGAACACCCGCAATGTATTGAGCCTTGGCAGGTCCGTCAACTCTTCCACGGCAATTTTCATGTGGCAATGCGTGTACCGATGAAGGCCAAAAATCCGGACCCGCCGTAGCGATTTCCGGCCACAATTGTGGGATTTCTCTAGCCAACAGGCCACATCCCGAAGTATAGTCAGGTGGCAGGTTTTCCACCCGCACTATCTCCCAAATCGAGCCGCTAACTGATCGACAACCCGAGGTAGACTTCAATGAAAAATACCACCCTTATCACCATTTCGATTATCTCCGTCCTGTCCCTGTATCAGGCAACCACCGCCCAGGCTGGCGGCTTTGGCAGGGGAGGTTTTGCCCGGCAAAATGCGGCTGGAGGCTACAGCGGGGGCAGCGGTTCCGCTTTTCGCGGCCCCAATGGGGGGAGTGTTGGCGGGCGCGGTTTTGCCACCGATGGTCAGGGAAACGCGGTGGCGGGCAGTGGCCGCATGCTGCACACCCCCGGCGGGGTAGCCGGGCGCGCCGGGCTCACCACCCATAGTGCGGATGGCACCACTACCCATCAGGGGGCCTTTGGCGCCAGTGGGATTAGGGGTAGCGCCCAGTCTCAGGGCAGTTCCAGCTACAACGCCCAAACCGGTCTGACCGCCAACCGTCAGACCAGCGCCCAGGCATCCACTGGACAGGGCTACACCGGTAACACCGGCTACAGCCAAGGCACTGGTGTCACCCACAGTGGCGCATGCACCAACGCCAGCGGACAGGTGGTCACCTGTCCCCGGCGCTGAGCAAGACCAATCGATTAATCCCGTATCAAGATGGGCAGTGTGCGCGGGTGGAACCAACCTGCCCGGGGCAGGAGGCGCCGCTGCAGATGGGCATAGGTCTGGGCAGAGCCTAGGGTATTCAAGAAGGGGGTCGGATTAGGAACGACCTGATACAGGGCAATGCAGGCCAAGTACAGACCGAGGGTCGCGGCCGGACTGGTACTCCACAGCTTGCAGGCCGTGCCCAGGGAGCGGCGGATATGCGTCCCGAATAGGTTAACACTGTACAGTTCGTCCAGCATCAGGTGTACCAGGTAACCGACGGCGACAAAGCTCCCAGCCAGCCAGGCCCGCAGCGGCGGTTGCCGCAGCAGGTGGGTGGCGAGGATAGCAGTGAGCATGCCGACCAAGGCCACCGCCGGCAGGGAATGAAACACCCCGCGATGGATGGTGAAGCGGGTGAGCAGGGTAAACACCAGCGCACGGAGGGACAGAAAGCTAATAAGCCATATCGCCGCCAGCTCGACCACCGATGGAAAGGTCTCGGCCAGCAGGAGTACGGCGGCAAAGGCCAGGACGATGGCCAGCAGCACTGAACCCACGCGAGTTGGCACGGAGTGATTCGCATCCAGGTCCGGCAACAGACTCCCCAGGGTACCGAGCCCCAGGTAAGCAAGTGTTTGCCAAGGAGTGGCCAGGCCCGCGGCTAAAACGCCAGTGGCCGCCAGCCCGCTCACCGAGAAACCTACCGTTAGATGTACCTTGAACGAGGCCAGAGTCGTACTCCCGTTTTAACAGAGCTCGGATCGGAATTGGCTTTAAAGGGCTTGGCATAAGGGTAGCGCGCCCCATTCTAACGCAATATTGAGAATCCCGCGGGGGGATATCTCCGCACACGCATCTCGGATGAGGGGGCGACAGTTGGCGGCACTGGATACAGCCCATATATCATGGGGGAGCAAGTATGGGCCCCACCCAGGATGCCCGTGTTGCTGGGCGAATTCGCGGCTGCCCCCCGCGTCACAAGCAGATGGAGCAGGATCATGAGCGAGCAGCAGGATGGCTTGGATATGGATCTGAGCAGTGGTATCGCCGCCTTTGAGGCTAGGCACTTCACCCGGGCGATGGGACTGCTTTCGCCCCTGGCCGAGCAGGGTAACCCAGAGGCCCAGTACCGATTTGCCATCATGGCGCAGAACGGCCTGGGCATGCATGAGAACGCCTTGTTGGCCTTCAGGTTCATGAAGGCAGCGGCAGAGAGCGGCCATGCCCTGGCCCAGCACGGTCTGGGTTTCATGTATCTTGAGGGGGAATGTTCTGCTCAAGATAGTACCAAGGCGGTGGAGTGGTTCAAGAAGGCCGCAGCCCAGGGACTCGTTGGCTCCCAGACTACCCTGGGCATGATGTACGCGGAGGGGAAAGGGGTGACTGCTGATCCGGAGGAGGCCGGCAAGTGGTATCGCATGGCGGGATTCGAAAAATAGCCTTGCCCAGCCCATCTCCTGATGAGTGTTAGGGTCGGGTGGACACTGGACCCGGAATCGGAGCCGAAAAGGTCGTGGCCTAACCATCAACACGCCCTAGCACAGATCCTTGGCAAGCACCAAGGCGTCTTCGTGACCCTTGCGATGGGGGTAGTAGCCCCGCCGCAACCCCACTTCGTTGAAGCCTTCCGTCCGGTACAGGTGGAGGGCAACGGTGTTGGATACCCGGACCTCGAGAAAGGCGACGTCCGCGTGATGGCGGTGGCCGAGGTTGAGCAACCGGGTCAGCATACGCCGACCCAACCCCTGGCCCTGCCAGTCCGGGTGGGTGCAGATATTGAGGAGGTGACACTCCCCCGCCGCCACCGCCATCACGCCATGCCCAACGATGCGGCGATCCCGGTGCCATACCCAACAGCAATAGCCGACGCCCAGGCAATCGCGCAAGATCCCCGGAGACCAGGGGTATTCGTAGGCCGTCCGTTCCACTGCCAGCACCGCGTTTAAATCCGCCTCGGTCATGGGCCGCAGTTGCAACAGGGGGTCTTTAAGAACCGCGCTCATGGAGGGCTATCCGGTTCGAGAATAAGCGATAAATTTCTCATCCGTGCGTCTAAGCGCTCAGGCGTGGGAGACCAGCCCGCGCCCGGAATATTCCACGAATGCAACAAGTTCTTGCACCTGTGGACTATTATCCGCCCGCAGCAAGGTTAGGGCCTGTTCTTGCTTCAACCCCGAGCGATACAAAATCTTATAGGCGTGCTGGATAGCGCTGCGCTGCCCCTGGGTAAAACCGTTGCGACGCAGGCCCACTGTATTCAACCCCACGATCCGGGCACGCTGGCCATTGACGATCACATAGGGGGGGACATCCTGGGCCACGCCGCTGATACCGCCAATCATGACATAAGCCCCGATTCGGCAGAACTGGTGTATCGCCACATGTCCGGAGACGAATACATGGTGAGCCAGTTCGACGTGACCCGCCAAGGTAGCGGTATTGGCGAAAATATTGTGGTCCCCGACCTGGCAGTCGTGGCCCACATGGGAGAAGGCCATGAAATAATTGTGGCTGCCGATGCGGGTGCCTTGCTCGGTCTTGACCCCACGGCTGATGTTGACGCACTCCTTGAAGTGGTTGTCATCGCCGATCACCAGGGGCCTGCTCTTCTCGGGTGTGTAGCCCAGATCCTGGGGTTCCGCGCCGAGGGTGGCGCCGTGGCATACCCGGTTGCCGCGGCCCAGGCGTGCGGCACCGTAGATGCGGACCTGGCTGTCGAGGACGCAGTCCGCGCCGAGCACGGCGCCGGCCTCAATAATGCAAAAGGGGCCGACCCGCACCGAGGGGTGCAGCTCGGCGCCGGCCGCGACCAGGGCGGTGGGGTGGATTGCGGGCATGGGGGCGTTAGATGTGGGTTTAGTGGCGGAAGTGCCGCATACCGGTAAAAATCATGGCGATGTCGTGTTCATCGGCGGCGACGATCACCTCTGCGTCGCGCAGTGAGCCGCCGGGCTGAATCACCGCCCGGATGCCCGCCTCGGCGGCGCTATCCAGGCCGTCACGGAATGGAAAGAAGGCGTCCGAGGCCAGCACCGCCCCCTGTACCGAGAGTCCCGCCTGAGCGGCCTTAATGCCGGCGATGCGGGCGGAGTTGACCCGGCTCATCTGGCCGGCCCCCACGCCAAGGGTCATGCGGTCGCGGCCGTAGACAATGGCGTTGGATTTGACGAACTTGGCTACCCGCCAGGTGAACAGCAGGTCTTCCAGTTCCTGGGCGCTGGGGGCGCGGCGGGTCACTACCTTGAGTTCTCCATGCAGGGCCAGGTCCGCGTCCTGCACCAGCAGCCCGCCGGTAACACGCTTGTAATCGAGGCGCTGGGCAGGCGTTTCCTGCCAGTCGCCGCAGACCAGCAGGCGCACATTCTTCTTGGTGGCCAGGGTGCGGCACGCCGCCTCGGATACCCGGGGGGCGATGATGACTTCGACAAACTGGCGCTCCACAATGGCCTGGGCGGTCGCCTCGTCCAGCTCCCGATTGCAGGCGATGATGCCGCCAAAGGCAGACTCGGGATCGGTGCGATAGGCGCGGTCGTAGGCATCTATCAGACTATCGCCCATGGCCACGCCACAGGGGTTGGCGTGCTTGACGATCACACAGCAGGGACCGTCCGGGAACTGCTTGAGGCACTCCAGGGCGGCGTCCGTATCGGCGATGTTGTTATAGGACAGCTCCTTGCCCTGGAGCTGGTGGGCGCGGGCCACGCTGGCCTCTCCGTCGGGACGACGCTCCCGATAGAAGGCCGCCGGTTGATGGGGGTTTTCTCCGTAACGCAGGGCCTGGGCCTTGACGAATTGGAGATTGAAGGTGCGGGGGAGACCCGTGGCCGCGCCCTGCTCAATCACCCGTCCAAAATAGTTGGCGATGGCCCCATCGTAGGCGGCGGTATGCTCGAAGACCTTCACCGCCAGGTCGAAGCGCAGGGCGTCGCCTATCGCGCCCCCCTGGGCGCCCATCTCGGTCAACACCCGTGGGTAGTCGGTCGGGTCCACCAACACGGTGACCGCCGCGTGATTTTTGGCCGCCGCCCGCAGCAGGGCAGGACCGCCGATGTCGATGTTCTCAATGGCCCGCGCCAGGGTGCAGGCGGGGTCCGCCACGGTATCCTCGAAGGGATAGAGGTTCACCACCACCAGGT
>Ga0163199_1002071_pt1 | contig 12386 bp, 6 predicted proteins | sample PL_2010_150m_FD_113537 | JGI IMG/M metagenome (GOLD analysis project Ga0163199, IMG submission 113537) | Freshwater microbial communities from Powell Lake, British Columbia, Canada to study Microbial Dark Matter (Phase II) - PL_2010_150m | ecosystem: Environmental > Aquatic > Freshwater > Lake ... | reverse complement strand
GTGTAGGGCTCGATCGATGCCGTGAGCCCTCGTTCGCTGCAAAGTTGCCTGAACCTTTCGTAGTATTTTTCAGCAAACAAATCCGCGGCCGTCCGCCGCATGTCCCACAGAAAACGTTCCGTGACTTCCGGATTATCCACGACCCGTCCGGTCACTGTAACGAGCCATGGGAGGGGATCGTAGCCGCGCCGCTTCTGGAATTCCTCGCGGAATTTTGTTGTCCAGTTCTGCCCGCCGACCTCATAGCTGTCGATGAGCACGTTGTTGAACGCCTTCCCCTTTCCCGCCAGCGGGCCAAGGTCATCGATGATCTTTTGCACGAAGCCCGCCCAGTGCGCATCCATGGCCTCCGCGCTCAGCTTGTCGCACTCGAGACCTTCCCCACCCTCCGGCGCAGGGTGGTTTTCTTTTCCGGTGAGCGTCTGGCCAATGCGCACGACCGTCCACTGACCAGCGGGCACGTCCCAATCCAAGCTGCCGTCAGGCTTCATTTTGGCCGTCAGATCGATGATGTCCGAAAAGTTCACGGCGAGACCGGGTTCAACCGCAGAAGTCACAGGAATTACCGCGGCATTCGTCGATCCCATGTTCATGCCGCTTTTGGCCAACACGTCACCGGTTCGAAGAGCGGGGCTGAAGGAAACCTCCGCCACATCAATCTGTTTTGCGTTCAGACCGCCTGCGGCGAATTTCACGCGATAAAACTTCGCCGGGGCAGGATTGGCTCCGAGCGAAACCCACATTGAGTTGTCACCGCTGTTTCGGGGAAAGCTGAACGGCTGCAGGTCACGGAACTTGAGCCCGTCATCTGAAACCTGAACGACGCCCCGCGACCCTCTGGCATTCGAGCCGAGGACAACCAGGGCGGATCGGGCCGGGAAGGGCTTGGGAAATTCGAACTGGAGGAATGATTCCCTGCCCTCCGCAGGCAATGGGAGGGTTGCGAACGTGGCCGGATTAGCGTCGAAAAGGCGGTCGCCTGAAATGTCCTTCTGGCTTCCGGTGACTTTCGGGGAAAGCGACTGCATGGTGATTTCCTCACCGGCCGGCGTGGGGAAAGCCAGCACTTCGATGTCGCGATAGAAATCCAGTGTCGCCCGCGGCTGCGGCAGCGTTCCGGAAAAATGAGACGGACCTTTGAGCGTCGTTTCGCTGAGGGCGAGCTGCTTCATCGCGTTTTCCGGCGTGTTCCATGGGCCTCCGCTGCTCGACCAGCCCGGGCAGTTGTGAAGGCAGAGCTCCACTCCAAGCCGGTCGGCTTCCTTCGCCGCATGCTGCATCAGTTCGCGCCATTCCGGACCGAGAAACTTCACCGGTCCGGCTGGGATGCCGGACCCCACGTTAAAAATCTGGGCGCCTCCGATGCCCACACGCGCCATGGCTTCAAGGTCGGCGGTGAGCCCTTCCTTGGTGATATTGCCGTTCATCCAATGCCACCAGGTGTGCGGTTTGGCGGAGGCGGGCGGAGACTGGAAGCCGTCGGCTAGTTTGTCGGTTTTTGCCGAAACGAGTGCAGCCGTAGAGAAGAGACAAAGGATGGCGAGGGAGGTTTTCATGATGGGAGTATGGTCGTGTGTAAATCTTCAAATCGGTCGGATCGTATCGCAGTTAGTCGGCATCATTCCTGGTCCGGTCCGACAATCGGGGAGCTTTTCCAACCTTTTGGCGGCTTGTTGTCGCCGGGTTTCCAGAAGGCGGGAGGGGCATCTTTTTTCATCTCGTCAATGCGGGCGGAGAGGCGTTGGACGATTTCCGGATTGTCCTTGGAGACTTCGTTTTTTTCAGAGGGATCGGTTGCGATATTAAACAATTCAAATGTCCACAGGGCTTCGGGCTTTGCAGTCCGGATCAACTTCCATGGCCACTCGATCATGGCCCCGCGTCTGTCGCGCTCGCTGTCCTCCAGCAGGAACAGAATCTCCTTGCGTCCGGACTCCGTGGCATTTTTGAACAGCACCGGAGCCAGATCGACTCCGTCGAGTGGCTTGGCCGGAAGCGGGGCTCCGGCCAGAGCGGCGAACGTCGGATAGAGGTCTGCGGCGTAGGCGAGGGCCTCAGTGGTTTTTCCGGACTCGATCTTCCCTGGCCAGTAGGCGAATGCGGGAACGCGGAGACCTCCCTCATAATAGGTGCCTTTGCCATCGCGCAGCGGCCCGTTGTTCGCGGCGGCATGGAGGTTCCCGCCGTTATCGGAAAAGAAAAAGACGAACGTGTTGTCGAGTTGGCCGACTTCCTTGAGAGCATCGATGATGCGCCCGAACTGAAAGTCCATGGCCGCACAGAGACCGAGCAGGCCCCGGCGCTCCTCGTTCTTTTCGTCGGCATAGGCGGCCGTATATTTTTCCGGGGCCTGATTGAACGCATGAACGGCGAACATCGGGTTGTAGAGGAAGAGCGGGGATTTTGAAAAATCGTGCTCCTTGATGATGCGGACGCAGTCGTCTCCGATGAGATCGGATGCGTAGCCCTCCTCGCGAACGGCTTTCCGGTTGCGGTGCCAGTCGAGCCCGCCCTGCCACATGTGGGTGAAGTGGTCGATGGCGGTATAAAGTCCGTAGTGGTAGTCGAAGCCCCGCTCGGTCGGCAGGTAGGCCGGGGTTTCATGACCGAGGTGCCATTTTCCAACGATGTCGGTGGTGTAGCCTGCCTTTTTAAGCGTTTGAGCGAGCGTGGTCTCATCGAGCGGAAGCCCGTAGTGGAGGTGGTTGAGAATGACCCCTGAGGCCATGCCGGTGCGCCAGGGATATCTCCCGGTCATGAGTGTCGCGCGTGTGGGCGTGCAGATCGGTTGGACATAGAAGCGGTCGAATCTCAATCCCTCCGAACTGACCCGGTCGATGTTGGGTGTCTTAGCCTGGGAGCCGTGGTAACCGATGTCGCCCCAGCCAAGGTCATCGGCCACGATCAGGACGATGTTGGGCTTGCGGTCCGGCCCTGCGGCGGAGAGGAGGTTTGTGGATGCGGCCATGGCGGCCAGCAAGAAGAGGGTTTTCATGGAGTGGTTTGTCGTTCTTCGGAGTGAGGGATGGGGGATGGCCTTTTCCGCCGGTCCAATACCGGTGTGGCAGAAAGATTGGCATGGAGCCCGGAAATTTGCACGCCCTCCTCGCCGGGCGCCACAGATTCGCCGATCACAATGCCGGCGGCGGTTTTTGGACGCGAGTCGTTGATCGTCAACTCCGACACCACAACGCCGCGGCACGCGCGGAGCCCGAGGCCGTCACTGGACGGAAACGTGCGGGAGGCGTCGGCATCGATGCGGTTGCCTGCAACCGTCACTCCATCGCAGGCCAGGAGGCTGATGCCCTCTGCCGGAGGATCCGTGATCACGTTGTTCTCGATCCGGATGTTCTTTACGGTCGGGTCGGGAGATATTCCGTTCAGGCCGAGACCCATGACCATGATCGCGCCGTAGCTGCGTGCCTGAGAGTCTTGGCCGACGCCCCGTAGTTGATTTCCACGAATGACAATATCGTGTGGCATCGGACCTTCCGGCCAGTTCGGCTCGTTGGCGATGACGATCCCCGGCCCCGAGGTCCGCTCGAAGACGTTGTTTTCTATCAGTCCATTGACACCTCGGAGGATGAGCCCACGGCCGCGGAAATTTCCGAAATAGTTATTCCTGATGATATACCCCGCGCCGCAGGTCGAAAGGTTGAAGACGACATCGGCATCCAGGTGGTTGTCCATCGAGACGATCCCCTTGAGGATCTCTTTCGAGGTTCTGACGCCATCGATCGGCTTGTCCAGAGTGATGACTTTGTCGTCCACCGAGGAAACCCCCGCCTCGCCTTTTACGAATCCCGTCTTCGGGTCCATGACCTGAATCCTGTCGCCGGAGCGCATGTCAAAGGTCTGGTGCACACGAATCTTCGAGGGGGAGATCACTTCTGTAACCATGCGCACCCGGTCGTATGTATTCATGCCGTCATCCGTCATCCCCTCGAAATGGCAGTCCTCCACCAGCAGGCCCTTTCGGGCCATCTGGCAATGGATACCGTCGACATTACCTGAGAGCAGTCGCGTCGTGTCCGGTCGCGGCCGAACCGTCACGCGCCTTACAACGAGGTCGCCCTCGCATCCGATAAAACCCATGCACAGCCCGGGCGAAGCGTGAATGGTGACATCCTCGACCCTGCCGCCATTGCATTTTGAAAATGTGACGGCGTTTCCATCGCCACCACCACGCATCACGAAAGCATCGCCGGGCGTGATCATTTGCGCCTCCGCAGGGTCGCCCAATTCCAATCTCCAGGCCCGTTCGCCGAGGGGAGTGAATGACCGGATCACCACGCAGGATGGCGTGCCCGGCTTGAACCGGCGTGCCTCCCGGTCCATCACTACGCCCCACTGTTGCTTCATCAGTTCGGGCTGCGGCTCCGGATACCCCTCATCCACCTTGAGATCGAATGTGCCTCCGGCCGCATCCACCGCCGCAATGTTTCCCTGGATGAAAGGAACGGGGTCGTAGTCAATGACAACCCCGCTCACCCGCACATCCTCACAGGAGAAAAATCCAAACATCCCGGCACGGGGGCTCGAGGAGATCAACTCAGTTGCCCCGGGGACACCCTGGACGGCGACCTGTTTCGCTCCCGCCAGCTTGAAGCAATATTTCCCATCGCCCTCCGGATCCGCAGAAACCCGATAGCGTTTGGCATCGAACTGCACGGTGGCTTCCGAACCGGCCTGCACCGCGGCGGAAATTGCCACGCGGATTGCTGCCGAATCGTCAGTGACCCCGTCTCCTATCGCGCCGAAATCCGCCACACGGAATACCTGACCGCTCTCCGCAGGCACAAGGGCTGATTGACCTGCAGCCACCAGGTTGGAAAGCAATCCTGCGGTCAAAATGAACCGCCGAACCCGGTTCGGGCTGAAGGGATGGAGGAGGCTGGAAAACATCTGCTAAGGCTTAGGAGCAGTCGTGCCGGAGGATTTCTTTTGTTCGAAAAGCCACGGGATGAGACCCGGCTCCGCCCACGCCTGGTTCATCGACATGTGACCGACCCCGGGAAATTCGGTGTATTTCACCGGGGCTCCAAGAGCCTTCAGCCGTTCAAACATGTCCCTCGATCCCTTGGGCGGGACGGTTTTGTCATCGGCCCCGTGGAACGCCCAGACCGCAACGCCTTTGATCCGCTCAGCGGCCGAAGGATCGCCCCCGCCGCAAACCGGCACCGCAGCGGCAAAGAAATCGGGATTTGAGAGGATGGAATACCATGTCGCGTAGCCTCCCATTGACTGCCCGGTCACATAGATCCGGTCGGGAACGACACGGTTCGTTGCAGCAACGCTCCGCACCAGATCGAGAGCGGTTTTCAGGGATTTGGAAATCGGAGAATCCTTCAAAGAAAACCCTCCGCCGCTCCAAGTGACATTCACCCACTTGTCGGACATCGGACACTGTGGTGCGAGAAGGTAAGCCGGGTGGTTCTTTTGCACCTCCGGAGAGGAAAGCACTTCAAATGCGTGAATCCCGCGCGCGGTGTTGTCATTTCCACGCCCGGCAGCCCCGTGAAAGCAAACCACGAGAGGCAGGGGCTTGTTGCCGGGATTGTCGGGTATGAACAACTGATAGGGGATGGCATCCGGCGCGCCTTCCGGAAAGGTTCCCTTTTTGATCTCACCAGCTTGAAGAGAGGAGAAGGCAGCTGTTAGAAGGATGAATAGTTGGGACGTTTTCATAGGGTGGTGTCTTATTGGCGTATTATACCATTTTCACATCGGCACCGGTGGAATCGACGGACGGCTCGGCGAGCCATCCCTACCGATTGTTGGTAGGGCGGTTTCGCCGAAACCGCCGTTATATTTACCCATCACGCTGTGCTTTTGGCATTAGTATTAGAATAGGAAATTAGCGGATCGTGAAGATCAGGTCACCAACGCCGATCTCCGATTTAAATATAGCAGGGGCTGTCGGGGAGTTGGAGGTCGAGGCCCCGTAGATGGCACGAAACGTGTTGTCTCCCAGATATTCGAGCTCGCCGGTGCCGTCGATCGTCGAGAGCCCGAGGAAATAGCAGTTCTTGTTGTCGGCGTCATCCTTGCTGCCATCGAGCTTCACCGGCCCGTCGTCCCCGACGAACCATTCCATCCCGTCGCGGGAAAATTGCAGTGAGGGAACCTTTCGTCCTGTCTTGTCGGCGACAAATGTGATCCGCACGAACAGCGGGCCGCCCGGCGCCTGCTTCGCATAGGCAAGCTGATTGCCCAGTTGACCCAGGTTGGCACCCTTCTCACGCAACTGCCAGTCGAATGTCTTCGGGTCGGCGCTCCGGATGCGGGAATAGCCTTCGTTGGTTCCATTCACTTTGGCAGCGACGTAGAGCCAGAACGGCAGCTTGTCCCACGGAACGTAAAGCAATTCCTCGTGATGCAGGTTGGTCGAGCAGGGATCATCCAGATTTACGACAACGCCCCTTTCGGAAAACCGGGTCCAGTCGGAACCGTTGGGGCTGGTGAAAAGCTGGATCCGGTCCGCCTGGACTGTCGCTTTCTGCCCCGGCAGATCGATCGGGGCTCCCGGACTCACCATGACCTGCGTGAACATGTAGTATTGGCCGTTCACCTTCATGACTTCCGGATCCATGGTGTTGCTGGAATACCACTTCCCGGGCTTTCCGTCCTCGGCGCCGTTCCAGAACTCCGGCCGCTCGCGCGGCATTGTCCATGTGCCCGCCGCGCCATCCTTTGAGACATACTGCATGACGTGGTCGCCATCGGCAAACTTTACACCGGACCGCTTCCAGCGCCCGCCCGCATACATCCGGTAAGCATCCCCATCCCGGATGATATCCACGCTGTAGTCGTATGCCGCCTTGCCGTCTGTCATCGGCCGGTTGACGGCCGAGTTGTAACCGTAGAAAGCGCTTTTGAACGAGATCGAGTGAATGCCCAACACGTTCTTGAAATGAAGAGTGCCTTGTTTGTATTCGACTGCCGGGGATGCGACGACTGCATAGTGGATCAGAACCGCGGCAACTGAGATAACCTGTTGGCGTGGTGTCACGGAATTCCGTTCAAGCTATGAATAATCAGGCGCGGGAGCCGGATCGCTATTTCCGGGATTCGACGAGCGCCTTCATTTTTGCAGCCAGCTCATCCTTCGTCGTTTTATATTCGGGCTTGTCCGCGAGATTCACCGTCTCGATCCCGCCATTCGAGTAGTCGTAGAGCTCCTCGCCAACCGTCTCGCCCGTCTTGGGATGGATCCACAGCGTGTAGCGCCAGTTTCCGGAGCGGAGGCTGTATCCCATCGCGCGGCCCGGCCGCTCGACCTGGGAGAGTGCGGGGGCATCAGAAGGAAGGGATCCGCCTTTGAGAGACGGTGAAAGGTCGCGCCCCTTGAGCCCGTCGGCGGCCTTCACTCCGGCAAGCGAGCAGAGCGTCGGATACAGATCGATGAGCTCGATGTTTCCGTCAACCTTGCGGGGCGCAAGGCCGGGCGCATGGAGCATCAGGGGAATGTGGGTCGCGAGTTCGGTGTTCACGTATTTCACCCACTGGCCGAGCTCGCCGAGGTGGTAGCCATTGTCGCCAAGCACAACGACGATCGTGTCTTTTGCGAGGCCGAGCTTCTCGAACTCCGCCAGCAACTGCCCGGCGAGATCGTCCGAGAAGCTGGTCGCAGCGAGATACCCGTGGATCAATTCCCGCGCCACATCATCCGTCAGCGGGCCGTCCTTCGGGATCCCTTGAAACGCGCGAAGCTCAAGCCAGTTCCAAAATGCAACCGGCGGCGAGCCGGCGGGCACGTCTTTCGAATCCGGAAGCCGGATCGCGCTGCGGTCATACATCTTCCAGTATTTTTCGGGCGCGGCGAAGGGCAGGTGCGGCTTGTGAAACCCGACCGCGAGAAAGAACGGCTTCTTTTCCGCGGCGAGCCGCTTCAGTTCCTCATGCGCCTTGGCGGAAATTTTCTCGTCCTCGTATAGACTGCGCCCCTCGCGCCCGATTTCCACCGGAGGCCCGACTTTCCACTCACCGTCTTTATTGGCGGCATTTTTCTCGTGGATGCGCCGGTTTTCCTCGTGGGCATACAGATCGTCCTGCTTGAAAAAATATTCGGCGTTCCAGCTCTGCGGGTCGCGGACCCGCTGATCGAAGACCTTGCCGACGCTGACCGTCTCGTATCCCGCCCGCTGGAATGCCTGCGGGAGGGTGAGGAGGTCGGGCTGGCGCTCACGCAACTTGGCCTGGTTGCCGTAGATGCCGAGTTGGTCGGGGGTGAGCCCTGTGAGCGTGCTGGCACGGGACGGACCGCAGACCGGATACTGGCAATAGGCATTTGAAAAGAGGAGAGACTGCTTCGCAAACGCGTCGAGATTCGGCGTCAAGGCCCGTGATACGCCGTAGGCACCGAGCTCGGTTCGCAGGTCGTCAATGTAGATGAGCAGAACATTCGGCTTCGTGTCCTGTGCGCGGACCGCCGCGCCAGACAACAGCAGGGCGGAAAGAATCAAAGTGCCGGAACGAATCAGGAGGTTTTTCATAAATCAATGGGCTCCGCCGTTTTTCGCTTCATATTTTGTTTTCATTTCGGCGACTTTTTCCGCGAAGGCTTTGCTGAATTCGGGATCGAGGAAGGGATCCTTGGTTTCCTTGCGCCAGTCTGCGATCCGGGCGGACAGCCGGGCGACCAGTTCCTTGTTGGCGGGGTCATTGGCGAGGTTGTGAACTTCGTCGGGATCGGCGGAAACATCGAACAGCTCGAACTCCGGCGGATTTTCCACACGGTCGTAAACCTCGCGGATCGCGGTGCCTTCGTATTTCGGGGACTCGACTTCCCACCAGGCGTAACAATAATTTTTCGGTTCAAGCGGGTTCTCGCGCTTGCCGCCCTCGATGTTGTGGATCAGGTGGTATTTCCCCTCTTGGATCGTGTAGCGCGGAAAATAGTGCCACGGCACATGGGTGATGAATTCGGTGAACAGCTCCTTGCGCCACGCCGCTTCTCCCGGCTTGAGGAGCGGGAGCAGCGAGAGCCCGGTCTGTCGCGGATCAACGGTGGAATCCTTCGCCCCGGCAGCCGCGAGGAACGTGGGAAACAAATCCACCGTGGAGACCGGCTCGCCGCGCACGAGTCCGGGCTGGTCGTGACCGGGCCAGCGGATCATCAGCGGAGTTCGTGTCGCGGTTGCATAGGCGGACATCTTGCCCCGCGTGACATCCGGCCCGTTGTCCCCAAGAAAAATGACGAGCGTGTTGTCGCCACCGAGGTTGCGCTTTTTCAGGATCTCCAGAAACTCGCCCACTCCAGTATCCAAGCGGCTCACGGCGGAATAGAAGTCGGAGTCCTCCTTGCGGAGATCCGGACTGTCCACGCCAAGAAATGCGATCGGTTTGGTCTCCTCGGGAGTGGGAGGATGTTCCGGAAGACCCAGCCGGAGGCGCGGAAACTTCTCGTTCTTTCCAGGACCGTAAACCCCGTCCCCGCCACCCCGGTGCGGGTCAATGTAGCTCATCACTAAAAAAAATGGCTCGCCGGACGGCTGCGCGTCGAAAAATTTTTCCGCCTGCGCGTTCATCCACCGCACGTCGCGCTGCGTGGCGATCTTCTGCATGTTGTTGACCTCGGCGGTATCCCACTGGAAAAGGTCGAACGGCTCGAAGTGACTCTTGCCGATCATCCCCGTGCGATAGCCGAGCGACTTCAAGGCATTTGGAAGCTTCGGCACATCGTCGTACATTTTTGCCCAGCCGGATTGCGACAGGCCGAACATCCCGTGCTGGTGCGGATAGAGGCCGGTGAACATGCTCCCGCGCGACGGACTGCATGAGGACGCCGTCACATGGGCGTTGGTAAAGCGGACTCCCTCCTTTGCGAACCGGTCAAGGTTCGGCGTTTTTGCGGTGGGATCCCCGAAGCAGCCGAGCTGCTGGCCGAGGTCATCGGCGATAATCAAAATCAAGTTCGGACGGTCTGGCGCGGCAGCCGCAGGACTGCCCGGAATAACTGCCAGCAGGATGACAAGGGGAAGGATAAAACGCATAGAATTAGGGGAGAAATATTTTAAACGCCGGAGCATATTTGACAAGTTTTCATCGCCTAATCAGTATTAAATCCAAACTCATGCATCCATCGATTCCTCCGGTTCGTCTGGAAAGAGGGAACAACCGGCGGTGGTTTTTCCCTGCCTTTTCAACGATTCAGCATTTCGGAAAGATAACCTTTTTTCTTCTCGCTGGACTCGGGATGTTCGGCCTGCGCGCTTTCTGCGTGGACGTCGCGATCAAGCCGGCCAACGGGCAGCCGCAGCTGGTGATCAACGGCGAACCGCAGGTGCCGCTTTCGTTTTTTGGCTGGGCTCTGGAGCAACCCCAGCGCACGGCAGTGGATGCCAGCTGGCGCGAGGCAAAACTGCGTTTTGTCGCCGATGAGAACACAGACGGCTTCGTCATCCTCTTCAACCGGATCGATGAAGGAATTCCGGGCAGTCTCTGGATCGACGATCTCCGCGTATCAACCGGCAACGAACTCGATAAACCCGCGGTCAGCGCGGATGTCATGGAGCAGTGCGGCTCCGAGCTTCCCGCCGGATGGGCTGTCACATTCGGACGAAACGCGGGAGTCGATGCCTCGTGGGAGTATGACAAAAACGTGTTTGCGTCCGGGACCAGATCGCTGCGGATCGATGTCCGGAAAAACCCTCCCCCGGGCTGGCTCGGGCTGGAAGTCAAAGGACTTCATCTGAACAAGGGGGAGATCTTCGCGGTCGGGTTACGAATCAAGTCCACCATGCCTGGGTATGCCGAGGTGGTTCCACTTGTGAACGGGCAGCGGACGAGCGGAACCAGAGATCCCGAAGAATCGCTCTACGCCCGACAGGTTCGCATGGCTGCCGCCCACGGCATCCATATGCACCAGTTTTCGTTCCCGGTTCCATTCATCGGCAGCTCCGACGAAGCTGCGATGTATGAGGCGCTCGACCGCGCGATGGCGGTGACGCTCCGGGAAGATCCGCAGGCGATGATCACAATCCGGTTCGGGGTTGATGACGGGGGTAAATGGCGTCGGGCATTTCCGGACGAGTGCGAGACGCTGAGCGATGGTTCGAAGCTGTTCCCATCCCCTTCCTCGCAGAAATGGCTCGAAGCCATGTCGCCCGCCCTCGACAAAGCCGTCCGGCATCTCGAGGAAAAATGGGGCTCCCATGCGGCGGTTTACATGCTCTCCGCAAAAAATACCGGGGAATGGTTTTATCCGGTCTGGGAAAAAGACGCTCTCCCCGGTTTCGCTCCGGCCACGCGCGACGGCTTCCGGCGCTGGCTGGAGAAAAAATACCGGACTCCCGAGGCACTCGCCCAAGCGTGGGACCGGCCGGTTGCGGGATTCGATCAAGTCGAACTTCCCGATGCGTCCGCGCGGCGGACGGCATCGCTCGGCGAGTTCCTCGATCCGCGCAAAGATGCCGACCGGATCGACTTTTTTGATTTCTACAACGACGCGATGGCGGACGCGATTTCCCTGCTCGCGGCGACGGTCAAGAATGCGTGCGGAGGCAAAAAGCCGGTCATGGCCTTCTACGGATACCTGCACGCGCTGGCCGGATCCCGCGCGGGGTTGGCGCACAGCGGCCACCTGAAATGGAGCCGCCTCCTGCGCGATCCGAACATCGACATGTTCTGCGGCCCCAATGCCTACACCAACCGCGAACCCGGCGGCCCGGGCACATTTCACGGCCCGGTGGACGCCCTCGCGCCCTACGGCAAGTTCTGGTTCTGTGAGGATGACACATTCACCCTGGCCGCTCCGATGGGAAAATATCCCGCGCTCCGCTGCAGGACAGATCAGGAGGTCGCGGATGTCCAGCGCAGGAACTTCGCGCAGGATTTTCCCCGCGGTTTCGGCTGCTGGTATATGGATCTACAAAATGCCGGATGGCTGCTCAACGACGCTTTATGGCAGGGCATCGGCACCATGGACCGGTTTTGGAAAGAGCACCTGAAAAATCCCCAACCCTATCACCCGGAAATCGTTTTTCTCGCCGACGAAGTCAGCCCGCTCTACCTCCGCAGCAACACGCTTCTCCACCGCCTGCTTTTGGACGACATGCCGCGACCCGTGTCGCAGATCGGCGCGCCAGTCGGCTGGTCGCTCCTGGGCGCGTTTCTGGATGGCAAAGTGCCCCCGGCAAAACTGTACATTTTCCCGAACGCCTTCGTGCTGACCGCGAATCAACGGGCGAAAGCCCGTGAAATCCTGAATGCTCAAAAGGCGACGGCCATCTGGTTCTACGCTCCCGGGTTCATCGACCCGACCACCCGGACCGCCGGAACAGAGACCATGCGCGAACTCACCGGCATCGATATCCAGCCGATGGGTCCCTCCGAAGGAAAAACACTTCGCCTCACCAGCGGGCTCCCGTGCACATGGGAGGATC
>Ga0163199_1002069_pt1 | contig 12393 bp, 8 predicted proteins | sample PL_2010_150m_FD_113537 | JGI IMG/M metagenome (GOLD analysis project Ga0163199, IMG submission 113537) | Freshwater microbial communities from Powell Lake, British Columbia, Canada to study Microbial Dark Matter (Phase II) - PL_2010_150m | ecosystem: Environmental > Aquatic > Freshwater > Lake ... | reverse complement strand
GCGGTATTCATAATGCAGCATTTTGTTAGCTTCTTCTGAATTGGTAAACAATTCCTTTTCAGGATCCCACTGAAGGCGTTTACCTGTTGCCAAAGCGATGTTGGCCAGGTGTGCAAAACTGGTTGAACGATGACCATCCTCGAGTGTGCATAACGGTTTTTGTCTGGTTTTAATACAATCCAGGAAATTTCGGATCACATTGGCAGTCGCAAAGGAATTGCTTCCATCTTTCAAATCCTGAGAAGGGATGCTAAATTCTTCTGCCTTTACCAACTCCTTCTCCTTCCAGTTTTGAAACTGTCCTTTCTTTGAAGGAACAATCTTGTATCCATCCTGGCTTGCATAGAGATTTCCTTTGGTTCCGCGCAGTTCAATTTCCCCGTAAGGGAAAATTTCGCCGCCGCTGGCCTCAAAAATGCTGAAGGAAATTATTTTTTTGGAGGCAAATTCATACGTAACCTGCATGGTATCCGGTATATCTCCATCGTGATCCAATACATATTTTCCACCGTGGGCTGTAATGGCTACGGGTGCAACTTCACCCATCATCCAGCGCATAGCGTCCATATAGTGGACTCCCCAATTCCCCATTTGACTCGAAAAATCACCCCACCACCTGAACATGTAAGGTGCCATATTATATTGATAAGGTCTTGAAGCCCTTGGACCCAACCACTTATCCCAATCGAAATCCTTAGGTGGCTGTTCTGCTTTCAGTTTTCCAATGCCATTTGGAAAGAGATTGCTGACACGGGCCGCCCGGCCAACAGTAACCTGACCAATTTTTCCGGCAGGAATTTCTTTGGCCAGCTTCTGATAAACATCGTTACCCCTTCGGTTTAGACCAACAGCGACAACGCGGTCACTGGCTTTCCAGACATTGACCATCGTCCGGCCTTCTTTGATTGTTTGGGTCAACGGTTTTTCAACATAAACATCTTTCCCTGCCTTCACGGCTTCAATCATTTGAATGGCGTGCCAATGATCGGGTGTTGCAATACACACTGCATCAATACTTTTATCCTCCAGCAATTTCCGATAATCGGAATATAATGTGGGTTTGGAAGGAAACTTTTCACCCATTTGAGGGACTGATGAAGCCCTGTCGGCCAGATAACGAGGGTCGACCCTGCTTCGGTCGCGCAACAAATAAGGCTCGTAAATATCGCATAAGGCTGCAATCTCAACGTCCTTGTTTTGCATAAACAATTCCAGGAGTTGAGAACCCCTGTTACCGATGCCGATAAAGCCCATACGAATTTTGTCGTTGGCACCAATTTTTCTACTTGTCCCGGTTGAGCTGACGGCACTTAACCCCATTGAAATTCCGCCAATTGTTAGTGCTGATTTTGCAATAAAATCTCTGCGATTTTGTCTTTTTTTGTTTTCCATGATATATTTTAGTTTTTAGTTTTCCTTGATCGAATCAGCGCTTCAAGATAGTAATAATCGGCATATATTATAGGCTGGTCCACTTCGATGCTGGTAGGTTTGGTTCCTGTACTGTGAAGCAATATAAATCCCTTGTTCTGACCAAGAGGAGAGCGATAATTCCCGGTTAAACTTTTTAAAATCTGATCAGCTTTGTTGCGATAGGTCGAACTGTTTTTGCTGTAAGTGCTTAGTTCGTACAAAGCCGAAGCGATTACAGCTCCTGCAGACGCATCACGCGGTTCATTTGGAATATTTGGTGCATCGAAATCCCAGTAAGGAATCAAATCAGCAGGAAGGTGCGGATGGTTCAGGATAAAACCGGCCACATTCTCGGCCTGTTTAAGATACTTTGGATCTCTTGTTTCGCGGTAACACATGGTAAAGCCATAAAGTGCCCAGGCCTGCCCGCGCGCCCATGCCGATTCATGGCTGTAACCCTGATGGGTATTTTTTTTCAGTACCTTTCCTGTTATGGTGTCGTAATCGATAACATGGTAACTGCTGAAATCCGGGCGAAAATGGTTTTTCAAGGTCGTATTCGCATGACTGACAGCAATCTTATAAAAGGAAGAATCACCTGTCAGCTTTGTGGCTTCAAACAATAGTTCGAGGTTCATCATGTTGTCGATTATTACCGGATAACCCCATTTGTCTTTGCTGTGATCCCAGGACCTGATACACCCCACAATTGGACTGAATCGTGTTGAGAGGATTTTGGCCGCCTGGATGATAATATTCTTATATTCAGGATCTTTTGTTAGGCGGTAGCCTGCCCCAAAACTGCAATATATTTTGAAACCGATGTCGTGAGTTACCCCGTTCAGTTTTTCATTTTCAATTTTTGATGTGAATAATCGCGCCTGGTCTTCCCACTTCTTATCACCCGTGAATTCGTACAAATACCATAGGACGCCCGGAAAAAATCCGCTGGTCCAGTCTTTTGATCGTACCAGTGTGAGTTCGCCTTCGGTTGACAAAGATCTTGGTGAAACCTGATCAGCTTTTCTCTTATTCCCGGCATCATTGGTCAGAGAAGCCTTTGACTGATTGATCTGATCCAGCATAAATGTGGTTTGCTTTTCGGCGTCGGCAACTATACTTTTAAGATCCTGAGCTGAAGTATTCAGACTGAAAATGAAAATCGCTAAAAACGAAACAACGCAGATACTATTTGATATTTTGATCATAGCTAGTTATTTATTGAGTCAATTTGCAAAAGGCTGTCGGCAATCCCTTGGATTTCACGCTTGCCATGCTATTACCACCATTCAAATTAACCCGGATAATGGCCCTGCCATTGTACACTTCCACTTTTCTGGATCCTGACGAAGTTCCCTGATTGTCAATCAGTTTCCCATCGCCTGCCAGACCAAATTCAACCACATTTCTCGAATCGAGGCACAGCACATTTTTTGCATCAAAAAGTTTGACTTCGAGGGTTGCAATATCGCCTGCCTGATTGATTTTCGTCAGCGACATTTTAGTCGGAGCTCCCCATTTTTCTGTTTGATAAGCTTGCTTAATCTCATCGTTGACAGTTACTTTCCCTTTCCTGGCAATCACTTTTACCACATTATCCCCAGACTGGTAAACCACATTCCAACGCAATCCGGCAGCCGGAAAATTCTGGCTGTTTCTCTTTTTCAGGCCCAGACTTTTGCCATTCAGAAACAATTCGGCTTCGTCGCAATTGGAATAAACTTTGACCATCTTTTCCTCTCCCGGATCTCCCCAGCGAACCGGCCAGCTATGGCCATAAATGTGCACCATCGGTTTGTCGGTCCACCATGACTGGAAAACAAAATAGGCCTCCTTTTTGGTAAAATCGCGCTCTACCACCCCTTTCTGGTTCATGTAGGGTACAGGATTATCGGATCTGATTGGTGTTGAAAAATCTTTAAATGGCCAGTAAGCCGAACCTGTTAAATTGGGTATATTTTCCTGTTCTTTCAAATGCCAGTCAATCAGGTTGCAGATGTACGATTCGCTCCAGTCGCCATCTTTCGATACGCGTGCAGCACCTCCAAATAGTGAAGCGTCACCAAGCCGTTCGTCTGTGCCCACCCCTGTCTGAACAGTTTGAAGAACCTTGTCAGGATTCTCTGAGTGACGTCCCGCATGGCTGTCGCCACCCCACTCTGCATGGAAGAAATGTTTGACATTTTTTATTTCCGTTTCAGTTGATTGTCGGTATTCAGTGTAAATGCCCTTGTACCAGCCAGCCCAGATAGAAGGTGAATAAATATCAGGAATATCTTTGCAAAAATCGCAACGGCGGATGGAGGTCATACGTGTCGGGTCAAGTTGGTGCGATAAGGTGTTAAGCTCTGTCATAAATGCCCGGATTTTTTCTTTGTCAAATTCCGGAAAATCACCGGCCCAGTCGTTTTCATTACCAAGACCCCAGATAATCACTGCAGGATGGTTGCGATGCTGTTCAATCATGTCAGTCAGCATATTACGGGCTTGTTGTTTGTAACGGTCCCCACCGAGACCACCACGGCACCAGGGAATCTCTTCCCAAACAAAAATTCCTAAACTATCACATAAATTGAGTACAATCCTCGATTGCTGATAATGTCCAAGTCTGATAAAATTAACTCCCATCTCCTTCATCATCTTCATTTCGGTTCTGATCATCGGTTCTGTCATTGCGGCAGCAACACCAGTATGATCTTCATGGCGGTGTGTCCCCCGAAGCAATAACCGGGAGCCATTCAGTTTAAAAGGACCGTTATCGAGGAATTCAAAATTCCGGAAACCAAATTTTTCAGTTACCACTTGTTTGCCTGATTCCGAATCGATGGTTGTAGTGCAGGTGTATAAATTGGGCTGATCGGGCGACCATAAAGCGGGTTTCTTAATGATTCCTGAAAAAATGTTCTTTTCACCGGTAAACGATTCAATATTCTGATCTGAAGAATTTACCAGTTTCCCGGTTGGGTCGGCGATTTCAATTTTTAGTTGCGCTTTTGCAGCGCCTGACTTATTCTGCAATTTCAGGCCGAGATCGAATTTCCCTTCCAGCCCTTTTGGGTCAACGGTAGCGTTTACGAACAAACGATCAATGGAAAGAGACGGCACATAAACCAGGTTCAGGTAACGGTAAATGCCACCATAGACATTGAAATCAGACAGACTGGAGGGAATCATTTCCAGATCGCGTGAGTTGTCGCAGCGGATCGAAATTGGAATTTTTCCCTTGAAAATATCGGCGACTTTCTTATCCTTAAGAAAAATATTGACAGCATCAGTAATGTCGACTGTCCATTCGTTATATCCACCCAGATGAGACCCAACCTTTGTCATGTAAACATAGACGTCAGTTTTTTGCCCGGCGCCTTCGAAATGAAGCAGAGACCTACCACTCGGATATGGATTCTTAACTTCAATCTGGTTGGTGTACCACCCCGGACCCTGGTAATAGTTCACATCCGGATCTACAGCGTCGGAAGCATTAAAACAATGCGGTAAAGTTACATTTTCCCAAATTGGATAACTTTCCGGATTACCATCCTTTACAGGCCTTACAGCCTCCCATATTCCGCCAAGATCACTTTTCAGGAATTTCCAGTTTTCGTTAAGCCGGATTTTGTTTCCAGTTTGTGCGTATGATAAATTAAAGAGGCTCAGTCCTGCGACAATGGCAAAGCATAAAAAATTTCTTTTCATTCTAATTTTTTTGAGGATTTTCGGTATTGTTGCCTGATTCTTATATTGAAGGTTTTTTGAGCAGCCAAATGGCTGGATGTCTGACCGGAAGGTTGCGAATTACTTCTGGATGGGTCGGATTTGATGGTAAACTCAGATAAGTAGTGACGTAATTTTCGTCATGATAGGCCAGACCGGCAAAAAGAAGCGACGACTGGCGAACCGGCCATTCATCCCAAATGTAGATGTCTTTGGCGAAAGGCCATTTCGATTTATCTTTTATAAAGGGGAAAATGAATTCCATCCCTTTTTTCAGGATCTGTCCTTTTTCGGTTTTGAACTCAAATAAATTGTCTTCCTGAGTTGAAAGGATTTGAGCGATATTGCACATAGCATCGATGTTGAAAAGCGAATATCCGTAAGGTTTGGTGCGTTTCAGTTCCAACGGGAAACTCCCGTCGTCGGCCATTTGCGACAGCAGCAAGACGGTTTTAAACCGTTCGGTGCACTTCCGGGTAATTTCTGCGTTCCCGGTCAGCACCGCCACCGACGAAGCAGTTGCCACCCAGCAGGTTCCGTGGTTGTTTTTGGCATTCATCTCATCAATTCCATATTGGTGAGTGGTCATCCAGGTCAAAAAGCTGCTGAACCATGCTTTGATTTTGGTAGCCTGTTCGACAGGAATGGCTTTGTTTTCGCTCAATATTTTTACCGATTGTGCCACTTCAACCAAATGGTAGGCATCAATGAGGCCGATTCCCCGTCCCGTGAACCTGCCCCAGATGGCTTGAGCATAAAGCATATTGGGGCTCATCATTGTATTTTGATCTATGAACCAGGCACTTAGATGTTCTAATGCTTTTTGGGCGTACTTCATGTTGCCGGTAAGCAGCCATGCCGATGTTAATGTAGATGTCATTTCACTCATTCGGATCATAGCAAGGCGGTGATCAGAGAAATTATCGGGGTTGGTTTGCCCGTCTTTCTGAATGTATGGGCCATCTGGTGTGGCCGGATCGGGCCACCAGTAATCGCCTTCAGAATAAAAATCGTGCAATCCGCCGGTACTGCGTTTACATGAGGAAGCCGTGACCGTTACAGGCTTTTCGGAAAGCATCTCGTCAGCCCTTTTTATTGTTTCCTTTCGGATATTATTAATGATCTGGCTCTTCAAATCCTGAGCATGCAAATTAGCTGACAGAAAAAAGACTGTAAAAATCAATACGATAGCAATTATTTTCTTCATTCGATTCAGTTTATTTTAGTTACTATTTACTCCCCAGGGCCATGGCTTAGCCTTGGTGCGCAACGCTTCTGCTTCCCATCGGGCAGTCATTTCCTTTACTTTTTCAGGAAATTTTTGAGCAAGATTATTGGTTTCTGACGGATCTTTATCGAGGTTGTACAATTCCCAGCTGTTTTCATCTTCCGGCGTAAATTTTTTCTGACGTTTTACTTTGGCAACTAACTTCCAATCACCCATCCGGATGGCACGATTAGCCGCATGTTCCCAAAACATAAATTCCCTCTTAATAGTTTTATTTTGAAAGGCTGGCACCAGACTGATCCCTTCAAGTGGCTGAATGGTATTGTTCCCGAATACAGCCGGATATTTTGCCCCTGTAATTTCCAGACAGGTTGGCACAATATCTATTAAATGGGACAATTGTCTGGTCATTAGCCCTTTGCTATCGATTCCAGCCGGCCAGTGAACAATTAATGGCGAAGCAATTCCACCCTGATGTACATACTGTTTGTACATTCGGTAAGGGGTATTGCTTACATTGGCCCATTCGGGACCGTATGCCATCCAGGAATCGGCACCACCTGCCATAACTCCCCGCCCGCTTCGAACATATCGCCATCACGGGTGTAGGTCGGCTTTTTGTCCAGATTGATGGTACTGTATGAACCTGGTTTCAGTATTTTCTGTTCATCTGTAAGTGGAACTTCAGGTTTATCAGAGTCTTGTGGCTCAGCACAGCCACCATTGTCCTGCATGAAGAAAATAACCGTATTCTCCAACTCCCCTTTCTCCTCCAATGCTGAAATAATACGACCGATTCCCTGATCCATCACATCAATCATGGCGGCATAAACTTCCATTCTCCGCACCTGCCAGGCTTTCATTGGTTCGTCTTTCCAGGCGGGTACTTCCACGCTCCTTTTGGATAGGACACAATTACTACTAATGATGCCTAATTTTTTCAATCTGTTAAAACGGAGAACGCGGAGTGAATCCCATCCAATATCGTAATGTCCTTTGTATTTGGCTACTTCTTTTTCAGGAGCATGAAGAGGCCAGTGAGCCGCTGTATAGGCCACATAAAAGAAGAATGGCTTATCCTTAGGATTTTCACGGATAAATCTTACCGTCGAATCGCTGATGGCATTTGTATAATAAAAATTCTTTCCGGGAGCGATAAAAGTATTGTTGCTGATAAGCGTACCCGGATCATAATAACTACCTGAACCATTCAATGTTCCAAAATATCGGTCGAAACCCCGTTGCAACGGCCAGTTGCTTTTGTCTCCATTTGGTGAAATGTCTTTGGCAATGTGCCATTTCCCGGTCATGTAAGTGGCATACCCCGCTTTTTTCAGGATCTGTGCCAAGGTGACTGAGTTTTTACTTAAATCGTCGCCATATCCCGGTTCCTGATAGTTTTCGGAAGCGAGATGGCCCATATTCGCCTCATGCGGGTACAAGCCAGTCAGAAGAGAAGCCCGACTTGGACTGCATCGTGCAGTATTATAAAATTGGGTGAAACGTACACCCTGATAGGCAAGCCTGTCCAGATTCGGAGTTCTGATTTCAGAACCAAAGCATCCGATGTCAGAATAACCCATGTCGTCGCTGAGGATGACCAGAATATTTGGCCTTTTCAGTTTAGTCTGACTATTCTGCGAAAAGGCAGGAGCCGATACCAAACCCAGCAAAGCGAGGTTCAGGCTCCCATTTTTAAGGAAGCTATTTACTGACATTTTATTCTTCTTTGTTTTTCTTTTTAGCAACCTTTGAAGGATCATTGGCTTTTTTAGCAGCCTTTATCGCATCCCTCTTGGCACTTTTATTGGCATGACGACCGGTACCATCTCCCTGGTCAATGTACCCACCCTTTGGATTTAACCGGTCAAGTTCAGCCTGAAGGCTTTTGCGTGCAGCAGTAGCTGCGGCATTTTTCGTATCAGCAGGAACTGCAATTTCTTCGAATGGAGCTTTGCTCATATCAAACAATTCACCTGATTGATTGAGTTTCCAGCCTGCATTACGCGCCCAGTAATTGTTGGCTAATTGGACAAAAACCGAGGTGCGGGGGGTTCCCTTTTGTCCATGAATCTGGGCATTAAAGCTTTGACCATCGAGAATAATATCTTTTGGAAGTGTCGCTCCGGTTATTTCGGCAAACGTGGGAAGAAAATCTGTAGAGCTAATCAGATCGTCTGAAACTTTTCCTACAGGTGTAACTCCAGGCCAGTAAACAATCAATGGTTCGAGGCTTCCACCTTCGAGCATGGATCCTTTTTGTCCGCTTAAGCGACGACCACCAATCGTTGCTCTTTCAGCTTTACCACCTGCGGTTCCGTTATCGCTAAAGAAAATCAGGATGGTATTTTCGGTAAGTTTGAGTCGGTCGAGTTCGGTTCTTAACTGACCTACCAATTTGTCCATATAAGTGATATTGTCATCATAAAAATCGGTTGTAGTTGGCTTACTGTCAGGCGTTTTCATAATTTCACCATGAACATGCGACATAGAATAATAAGCGAAGAATGGTTTGTTTTTGTTCGCTGTCAAAAATTCAACCATTTTCTGATGCATCAGATCCGGCATATACTCATTCTCTTTCAGGATCATATCTGTTCCATTAACCCGGTAGTTTTGTTTTTTCCCGGGCTCTGTCCAGTAAACGCCACTTCCGAAGAATCTTAGATATTCTTCAAAACTAAAGTCTGACGGATCATCCGGAAGCTGCCCCCATTTCCCAATCATGGTAGAAACATATCCGGCAGGTTTTAAATAAAACGGGATGGCTTTTTCGGCTTTGGTAAAAACACTTGAGCAGGCATCCTGGTTAGTGGCTCCGGTACGGAACACATAACGTCCTGTAAGGAGGGTTGCACGTGAAGGACCGCTCAGCGGAGAAGCATAGGCATGGGTGAAACGCAAGCCCTGACTGGCTAACTTGTCGATATTTGGTGTTTTATACTTATCCGCTCCGTAGCATCCGATTTCGGCGTAACCTAAATCATCAGCAAGGATGAAAATAATATTCGGTTTCTTTTGCTGACTTTTTTGTGCTTCAACGGTGATTGGATTCATGAAAAACCCGACAACCGGAATGGATAATAAACCAAGCGTTTTAATGCTCAAAAGACCTTCCTTTGTTTTCATAATATTTAAATATTAAAGTTTTTTAATGTTGATTTCTGATATTGCGATACCTAATTCTCCGGCAACAGAATAGAGCAGGTATATCTTCCCGCTTTCTTCAAATATTGCTGGATCCCGGAGTTCATGCATTGGCTTTTTGGAGGCTCCTTCGACTGATTTTAAAATAGGATTGTTTACGCCTTCATAATCGTAAAGAGGTTCCATGACTGAAACCGGAGTGGTGGCTTCCCAATTTTTCCAGTCTTTGGTAAGATGAATTTGTGAATACAAAATATGCTCAGGCGCATCACCTATTCTTGAGTAGAAAATATGGAGTATTTCCCCCTTTTGTAAAAGGGCCAAATGGCGGAGGTGAAAGGCTCCGTCAGGATCATTCACCAGACGATAAGGATTAGGTCCCGGTTCGAATTTTGCTATTCCATTGGCAGATCGGTACAACCCCTTTTTCGACATGGCATAAAATTGATTATCCCATTTGAATACCCGGAAATAGGATTCTCCGAGTATTTGATGTTCTGGCTGAAAATCAATTCCATCTTTAGAGGTAGCGCGCAGGGTCACTTGTGGCGTAGCTTTCCCATCTGGTGTCTTCCCGGCAGAGATGTGAAAATACATTACCAATTCCCTTTTAACCGGATCAACCAACAAATCTGGTGAGGCAATGTGCTTAACCGCCAACTTATTGGTGCCATCATCATAGATGCAGTCTTCCCGTTTTAGGGTACCCTTTTCATATATTTTCCATGGTCCTTTCAGGTTATCAGCATAGGCCAAACGAATGTGTTTTCCCTGATGATGAGCAAAATAGAGATAATATTTTCCTAAGGGAGACTTTACCCAATCGGGAACCTTGATTAACGAAGGTCCGTTGATATTGTCACCGTCTCCGTTTTTCAGCAACTCAGGTTTAATTATCGGGTTTTCAGCAAAACGATTGACTGTTATTCCCTGAGCCGTGCTTTTATATTGAAGGATCGTCAGAAAAATAACGATCATTAAAACATGAAATGTTTTATCATATCTGCCAATTGTACAATTTAACCTTTTCATTTTGAGTTTATAATCCTTATTGTATAGCGTTAATCCACAGCAATGGGTTTTTCAGCATCATTGAGCGGCTACTCCCATCACTGCTTTTTTTTTCAATCAATGATTTCCACAAATTAAACCATTTCGGATCGTTTCCAGCCAGTGCAGCAAAAAGCATAAATTGCCTTGCTTCAGGTTGTTCCTTCCAGTGATCCACATCCTTATTACCTGGCCATTTTGATTTATCTTTCAGAAAAGGTAGCATAAAGTTCAGTCCTTTCAATATCCCACGTCCGTCGGAAAGGGCGTAATTCCAGGTGTCGTAGTTTTTGTCTGAAACAATCCAGGTCAGAGAAGCTGCTGCATCGAGATTAAACAAGGAGTAGGAATAGGGTTTTGTTCTGGCCAACTCCTCCGGAAAGCTTCCATTCGACGCCATTTGTTTGGGTAGTATAATTTCTCTGTAGTGATCGCGGCACATTTGCAGCACTTTTTCGTCGCCAACTAAACGGGCATACGATGCCATTTGAGCGTGCCACCAGGTCCCATGGTTGTTTTTCGCGTTCATCTCATCCCTACCATATGGATGGGTTGTCATCCATGCAATAAATTTGGTGAACCACTCTTTTATCTGGCGGATGTCTTTGGCCGAAGTGTAAGGTGATTTCTCCAAAATCAGCACCGACTGAGCAACATCCATCAGCTGACCTGCATCAATCTGTCCGGTTCCCCGCCCTGTGTTAACCCCCTGAATGGCCTGGGCATAAAGCATATTCGGATTCATCATCGTAGCAGTATCCACCAACCACGCTTTGAGATGTTCCATTGCTGCTTTGACATATATTTCTTTTCCGGTTATAATCCATGCAGAAGTGTGCGTGCCGACAATCCATGAAAAATTGCGGAGATCCTCATCATGATTCTGGAATCGCCCCGGAAACCTCAACCCATCATGCCGGATAAAAGGCCCTTTAGGATTAGCCGGATCGGGCCACCAATAGGGACCTTCAGAATAAAAATCGTGCCTGCCACCGATGCTTCTAGGGGATGAACTGGCTGTAACGGTCTTTGGCTTTTCAGTTAGAAGATTGTCTGCTCTTTTTATCACCCTCTCTTTTTCAATTGCAATCACCTGCAGAACAATTGAATCCGAAATGGTTTGCCTAGCGGTTTCAGAGCTTTTCCCTTCCTGATTGGCCAGACAATATCCTGATATAAAGAGAAAGGCAAGAAAAGAAAACAAATAATTAGAGATTAAATTGGTCATCGTGCTTAATATCAATGTTTTAGTTGATTTATTTTTTGTTCAGCAATCGCAATTCCTAGTCCTCTGCCAACTGTCTGATTTTCGGCAGTTTTTCCCGAAATTGGATATTCCAGTCCTAACCAGAGAATCCTGTTTTGCGCGGATTGACTCCTGCTCCCTTTTTCTCTAAACTGTTTTGCGTTTTCTGCCTTCCATAATTCAAACCAGACATTGTCACGTAGTGCAATTGCAGCGTAAAACATGAAAGGACGTGGCCCCGGTTGATTTTCCCAAAGTGAAATGTCTTTTCCATATGGCCATTCCTGAGGATTATTCACGAATGGCAAGATGAAATTCAAGGCTTTTTTCATTCCACGGCCATCGGGAAGCTCAAAATTCCATAAGTCATTATCTTTATCGGAGACAATAATGGCCAGTGTTGAGAGTGCGTCCAGATTGAAAAGGGAATAGGAAAATGGCCGTGTTCTGGACAATTCCTGAGGGAAACTTCCGTTTGAAGCCATTTGATTTGGGAGCAGGATATTCCTGTAGTGCTCCCTGCAAAGACCTAAAATTTTTGCGTCTCCAACCAGTGATGCATAAGCGGCCACCTGCGCGTGCCACCACGAACCATGGT
>Ga0163199_1002068_pt1 | contig 12394 bp, 4 predicted proteins | sample PL_2010_150m_FD_113537 | JGI IMG/M metagenome (GOLD analysis project Ga0163199, IMG submission 113537) | Freshwater microbial communities from Powell Lake, British Columbia, Canada to study Microbial Dark Matter (Phase II) - PL_2010_150m | ecosystem: Environmental > Aquatic > Freshwater > Lake ... | reverse complement strand
TCCCACGACGGTCACGACGACGGTCACGACGACCGTCCAGACAACGACCACGACGACCGTGGCGACGACCGTCCCGCCGGAGCCGATCGTCTCCGGATCGCTCACCGGCGGCGCAATAACCAAGATCGTCACCGGGACGATACGGCAGTCGAATTATTCGAGCCTCTACAAAATACCCACAGGCATCTTCTCGGGGGGTGGTGAATTCTTCAGTGCGAGCGGAAACAATTACCTCCGGGTGCGGTACGAAGACATGTATTTCGACGACGGCATCGGCGTGAATCGGGGGTACCGATCCGAGAACGCCCGGTACCTTGTTCAAGGCGGTCAGAATTTCTGGACACAAGAAAAACAACGATGGTACTTGCCGACATGGCCCAATCAGATTTTCGTCACGTTTGTTCATGATGGAAACATCGAAGGTGTTCGGGAGCGGGGCCGGACGTCCGATCTCCTCCCGAATCTCGATCTCTCCGCCGTTCCGACCGACGGAGGCGGGGCCTCCGCCACACACCCCCTCTTCTATGGGACTGTAGGCAACGCGGCGGGCTTCCCCGCGAATTATGTCCTCGGGTCCCCGGGAACGGGAACCTTTATCAAAACGCTCGACTTTACCATACCGAATGCGAACAGCAGAGAGAAGATCGGGACATTCACCGGCACTCTTGGCATCTTCGGGAGCAACCCGATGGCGCTCTGGTCATCCTCGTCGTCGTCGGCCCCCGCGTCAATGACGCTCAAGGGCGCATTCACCCATGATGCCGGCTACGCGGGATCGGCCTTCCGCGGGACCGTCGGCTATTCCAGCGACCTCGATAAATATGTCGAGACCACTCCCGGCTACGGCGGCGCCTACTACGGCCAGATCACGGGGTATCTGCCCGATACGGGCTCTACGCTGCCCATGAAAGGGGCACTCCATGCCCTCTACATCTACAACCCCGACTCGACGACGAACAAGGCGGGCGTCATCACCGGCAAGCTAACACCGGGCACCGGGACGACGGCCTTCCCCGAAACCGGGACGTGGCAGGCCGAGGGGACGCTGAACCGCATCACCACCCTGGAAACAAACAACACCTCGGGGATCACCGCGGCCACGCTCTCTGCCAATATCGTGGGCGGCAGGGCGGGGGTCGACGCGACGGCGGGGTTCTACAACCCGACGGGCGCCCCCAGGCTGGCCTTGGGAATGGGTCACGGCTCGATATCCTCCATCCCAGGAATCGACTCGTTCGGCATCTTCTTCCTTGGCCACAACCTCCTAAACCGCCATGAAAACGCCTCGACAAAAACAACCTGGGAGACGGCCGGCTGGGGCGAGTTCGGCCGCTACCAGAGAACAGACAATCCTGCGAATAATTACATGGACTACGGCTACTGGTACTCCGATCTCAACAGCAATAAATCCTGGGCCAATAACCAGCTCTCGGCCGATTTCAACGGCCGGTTCCTGACACTCATGAAGTACGGCACGATGACGGGACAGACCACAGGGTCCTATGCCGACAACGGCACGTGGGGCGCCGGTTCCCAGGGCTATTGGCAGAAAGGAGGCGATCTGGCCTTCGCCAGTCAGATCAACGGCAGCTCTTACAACCTCAACCGCACGAAGCAGCAATACTTCGTCAGCGGCAATTCTCTATACCAATACTCGCTCACCGATCCCAAGAGCAGCGCAAATTGGGGTGGTCGCTCCTACTACTACGATGCGGCCGCCAACAAAACGACGATCCAGAATTTCAATATCAACGGTCCGATGCAGGAAGGCTTCTATGTCAAGGAGACCTGGACGACCGCCGACGGCGGCGCCACCTGGAGCTATGCGGGGACACAGTACCCCGACGAGGCGGCTTATCGTGCCGCCCTGAACACGCTTGCCACGCCGTCTCCCGGCACGTGGGCGGCGGCATCCTCAGGGGATCGGTACGAATTATGGTCCGGCCACTTCGGCGGGATCATGGGCGGCCTCAATACGAAGCTCTGGACGGACAAGACGAGCCTCCTCAAGTTCCAGGGGAACTATGACATCATGAGCGACGGAAAGATCGCGCCGTCGGTTTCCCTCGGCGAGATCGTGAGCGTCAATCCACTCGCCACCTACAATGGCAATGCGAACTCCGAGCTGGCCATCGGCGGGGCGTACCGGGGAACGATCGGCATCGCCGTCGATTCCGTCAATACCCTCACCGGCGGCCTGATGGCCCTCTACCAGGAGAAGGCCGGCGGCTACGGCGGCGTCCTCTACAGCGACAACATCAAAGGCGCCGTTCACCCCCAGGTCGGGGCATGGGAGGCCGACGGGACGCTCAACGTCTATCCGATGACCTCGGCTCCGCTCACGGGCGATCCGAAACTCTTCGCCGGATCGTTAATCAGGACCGACTGGACAAACACCTATAACAGCGGGGATGTCAAGCAGGACGTGATCACCGGGTCAACATTCGACAAGAGGATACAGCAAACGACAGGTATGGGTATAGCCGGTCAACCCTGGGGGATCTGGTACACGACAGCCGGAGGTACCACAACCGGCGGAACGGCAGGCAGCCGGATCGAAAGGCGTGAGGATGAGGCGGGCCCAAGAGATGGTACGAAGAGCACATACTCTCACATCATCACCGGCGCACCGGTCAACGGAGTCTACACGGGGAACTCCGCAGGGGCCGAGATCACGCTCGACGAGTTGGATCTAACCGGCAGCAAGAAGATCTCCTATACGATGGTTCACGGCGGCGTTATCAAGGGTCTCTTCGACATGGCAACGACGCCTGTCACCTGGACCGCCATCGCCCAGGGCGGCCGCATGGAGACCAGTACCTTTATGAGCGGGCTGTCGGCGATGGACGATGCTGCCAAGGCGAACTTCGAGAAGGCGATGAAGATCCCCGCCTTCAACGTGGGCACGGCGAACCTGCGGGGCAGCGACGGCAACCTCTACGTCAACATGGACGGGATCAAATTCTTCCGATTCCAGACCGAATTGGATCCCCGGATCTGGGCAACGAACAACGTCTATGGAAGTTACACGGACAATCCATCCCTCGGGGCGAAGGTCCAGCTCACCAGCTCCGGCGACCTCACCGGACTGCAGCACATCTTCGAGGTGAAGCAGTGGAACGCGGGCGGGAACAATAACTGGGGCGCCGCCATCTATGGGGGGAGCGCCGGCACGGGCGGTACCCTGACGAGGAGCACAGCCGACACAGCAAGAGCCCCGGCGGGGGCGGCCTCAACCATCTCAATCACGGAACTCCGCGGCGGCGCGGCAGGTGTCATCAAGCCGGGGACAAACACCACCGGTCTTCCCGGATCCAACTCCTTTGGCGGGACCGCGGCGGGAACGGTGGCGGGGGCGGTATCGACGGGCGCATCCCACGCGATAGATATCACGTTTCAAACGCCCATTCCGATGATTGATGTCTCCGGTAACACAGCCGGCCTTACCGAGAAGATGCTGAACGATAGCTCCGGTAACACAGTCGGCAACCTGCTTACCGAGACGATGCAGATCATGTCTATCCCCGACCAGCCCTGGGGCGACTGGAGCGGTATCGCCGGTGGGACCTACACGGCTGCCGCGCCGGTAAAATGGGTCATGGCACGTGAGACAGGTCCGTTCGCCACTGGCGGAACCGGCGGTGGCGAGTACCTGAACTTCAGCTTGACGCCACCTGATGCAGGTGGCATCTCCACGGGGACCGTGGCGGGGGCGCAGGTGGTGTTGGGCGATCCCAATCCGCCAACGGACGTTCCATCCGCCTACACGGTCGTCATGGGTGGCACGGTGAAGGGCCTGTTCGATCCGGCCACCACCCCAAAAACCTGGCTGACCATTTCCCAGGGAGGGTTCATGGAGACCAATGCCTTCCTAACACGCAGCTATGCCGATGACGCGGCACGGGCAAACTTTGAAAAGGCGATGAAGATCCCCGCGTTCGATGTGGGAATGGCAAACTTGAGGGGGAACGACGGCAACCTCTATGTCAACATGGACGGGATCAAGTTCTTCCGTTTCCAGAGCGAGGCCGATCCCCGGATCTGGGCAACGAACAACGTCTACGGGAGCTATACCGCGGATCCAAGCCTCAACACAAAGGTTCAGCTCACCAGTTCCGGTGACCTCGCCGGACTGAAGCAGACGTTCGAGGTGAAGCAGTGGAACGCGGGTGGGAACAACAACTGGGGCGCCTTCCTCTACAAGGGCGCCGGAGACACAAGCGGGACGCTGACGAGGAGTGTCGCCGATACGGGAAGGACGACCGGCGGTTATCTCCCGGCGGGGGCGCCGCCGACCATGCCAATTGCGGAACTCCGCGGCGGCGCGGCGGGGGTCATCAACCCGGGGACAAACACCACCGGGCTTCCCGGCGCCAAGTCCTTCAGCGGCACCGCAGCGGGGACGGTCCGGTAACTTCCTTTTGAAACCCCAAACAGGGGCGCGTGCCCGAAGGCACGCGCCCCTGTTTTTTATGTCGTGTCATTCTCCTGATTGCTTTTTTAACAAAAGATTCATACATATTCCCAGACCAAGCAGAATCCAAAACACGGGAGCAACAGTAACAGCACTATCATTTGCCAGGCATGATATCAAATAGCTCACGATCCCGGTAAAAATGCCCAGACCTACCAATGAAAACAAATTATCCAATTTGCTTCTAAAATATATTCCAAGGCTGCTGAAGAAATAGATAAGAACGATGGCTAAAAATGCCATCAAGGATATCATTCCTGTACTGAAGGCGATATCGATAAATAGATTATGAGGCTTGTCGTACAACCTCATCATATGTCCTGTAGCAAGAATCTTTCCAATATAATCCTTTTGAGGAAAATAAACGGCAAAAGTTCCAGGCCCTTTTCCAATGAATATTGTGTCGCTCAGCATTGGAATGGCTCTTGACCAAATGAACCCTCTGCCTGAGCCGACACTTTCCTTTCCTCGGACATCCAATTTTTTAACCGGCTCTAATGGTACAGGTTGACCTGAGGCATCGAGAAACTTAATGCCCTCGGATGTAACCTTAAAACGGAGGGGATCATTTCCGTACCTTGGTTTATCCAAATTTATCGTGGTTTTATCAGATTTTAATTCAAAAACATAATCCGAATACAATTCGTCCTTAAAGGCTATTATTGTTGAAGAATCCTTCAATGCCCTTGATGGAAGTAAAATATGATCATCCTTGTCCTTAAAAATCAATTCTCCGTCTTTATGGATAATCTTAAGAGTACTCTTTTCTCTGACGATTGACACCTCGTTACTCTTTGTAAACACATCCAATAAATAGTTTGTACTGCTTTCTCTCGTGAATAATCTTTGTATGTCATCTTGCAAAGAAACAACCATTTCAATGCCGGCCCCCATTTTAGCCCCACTAAGAAATACCAAAATAACAACACTAACTATAATTATTATAAGTGAATTCTTCCAGTATCTCATAATCATTCTTCTTAGCATTATAAGAAGTATTACATTACCCACAATAAACCCTGCAAGTCCTGATTTGGATCCGCTCCAAAGAAGATCTGCAAATACCAGACAGCTAAGCAATCCAATAAATATTTTTAAATATTTATTTTTGATAAACAGTATTAGAGCAATTAATATCGGGAAAAGCATGGCCATGTAACTACCTACAAAGTTTGAATTGTAAAGCGTTGAGCTAATCCCTATCGTTGTGACTCTAACTTTTACCTCTCCCAATTCGTAAAACCTCTGCGGCACAACAAATGCCCTAACCAAAGTATCCGATTGCATAAAATCGTAGCCAAAGCATTGAAGAAAGCCCAATATTCCAATATATAAGCCGGATATAACCAGTGCCCCAATGATTATTTTTACGTGTTTTTCGGTATTTACTAATATTATGGTGGCAGTTGAAATCAATAGATATACAAGTAAAACATACATACCTTCGTGGCGGTTGGGAAATCCGAAATAGGCAAGGTCTTTATATTCCGACATTACAGATGAGAGTATGATAAAAAACGCATATATCGCAATGGGTATATAAAATATGGTCTTTTTAATTTCAATTTCCTTCTGACTCCATTTCACATATCCAACAATTATCAATACAACCGCTGCAATGATCATCCATGCAGCCTTCCAAAAAGTAAAAATATCCGAGTCAAAAATACCCGTCCAGTATTTGGCGGAAACTCCTGAAGCTCTCATGATATCCGATATTGAGACGGCGAAGCTATCAACGCCTGCCCATTGCCTTCGAGCCTCGTCATTCAGTGGGATATATATATAACGTACAATCGCAGGTACAACTCCTATGATAAAAGCAAGTGGAACTATGGGATACCAATCATCTTTCTTAATAATTTTCCTTTTTGTTATTTTTGCTCCCAATACAAAGCACCTGTCTCAATATGTTTTTATCTCTACTTTTTAAAGGTCATGCGGTAGAGGCCGTACTCGTACGACTGCTCGCGGGCGACGGCCACCGGTTCGAGGTCGTAGCGCAACTGCATCTCTTCGCAGACGGTCTTGTTCGCATCATTCAAAGCGTTGCACCAGAAATTCTTGTGGAAATAAACGTGGCCGTTGTACCGGGTCATCAGGTCCCGGATGAGGTCGGGGTTGTTGATTCCCGCATAGGATTGGATGGCATTCTGTCCCCACAGCAGAAACATCGTCGGGATATGGGTCACGACAATGGACCGGTTTGGTATTTTTTTTATGAATTCACGTGAATACTTGTGGTCATACCGCGCACCCCAGGCCTCTTGCCCCACCAGCCGGACCAGCGGCACAAACTTCAGCCAGCAGAAGAGCAGAAGCAGGATCAGAAGCGCCGTGAAGGGCCGCCGGTAATCCGTCTGCAGACCCGACCGGCTGCTGCCCGCTGCCGCTTCTCCTTTCCCTTTCGGGGTATCCTCTCCTCCCGCCACCCATTCCCGCAACGCATTTCCGCCCAGCCCCGCGAGCATCGCGAGTGGCATGAAGCAGACGAGGGCGAAGCGCACATCGGCGCCATACTTATAACTCCCCGCATAGAAGAACAGAAAAATCCCCCAGAACAGCAAAAACCACAACATGATCAAGGAAACACCCCCGGGGCCGATCTTCTCTCCGCCCTGTCCCGGTCGTATCTTCCAGGCCACAAGACCGACCAGCGCCAGCAGGGTAAACAGGACCGGAAAATCTTTGTTGTTCAGAAAGTAGAAACCGTTCACCGTCAGGTTATTCGCTAAGAAAGAGGTTGAGAACTTCGCCCCCGGCGCACCCCAGGACTGGCCGCTCATCGCAAAGAAGTGCCAGAAATGGGGGATGATGAGCGCAAAGGCGATGAGCCCCGTCGCCCAGAAAGAGCGCGTCGCGAAGGGGTGCCGGAAAGGGCGTTCGGGATCGGAAATGGTGGAAAACAGGTTGAACGACACGGCCGCCAATACCCAGAGCGTGATCAACGACGATTCCGGACGCATGTAACAGGCGAAAGGGAGGACCACCGCAAGCAGGAAGAGGTGCCTTGCCGCACGTGTCCGGAGATAGACGAGCGTGCAGAGCACCACGAGACCGGTGAAAAAGGCTGCCGACGTTTCCGCGGCTGTGGTGTTCGACCAGATAAGGTTGTGTGGAATGATAGCAAAAACGAGGGCTGCGACCAGACCGGCGAACGTTCCCCCCGCAAGCAGCCGGACGATGAAGAAAACGATGAAGATGCCGCCCGCGAAGAGGAGATTGTTCAGGTAGAAGGCCAGGGTTTCGTCGGTCCCGAAGAGCTGGAAGGCGAGGCTGATCAGGAAGGGCCAGCCGCTGGGGTCTTTGTTGTAGCCGAGCCAGTTGGCGAAGTACTCCCCATACTCGAAGCTGCCGTAATTCGCCATGCCGGTCTGACCGGTGAAAGCCATGTTCTGGGCCGTGTTGGCGTAGATGTCTTCGTCGAAGTAGATTCGGTGGACCTGCGGAGCAACCTGCGAGACGAGGAGGAGGCCGGCCACAAAGATGACGAAGAGCCAGACTCCCGGACGGTTCAGACGTCGGAGGTGGGAGAGGCAGCCCTGGGAGACCCATTGGTCCGCGGAGGCCGCGGCGTTTCCGGAGGCCCGGTCGGCCGCTGCGCGCGGGGTGCGGCCCCCCGCCGCTTTCGTCTCCTCCGTTTCGACGGGGACGACAGGGAGAGGGTGCGGCTGGACGGCGAACAGTTCCTTGAAGGCCCCCGCGATGTCTCTGCCGCACAGGAGGACGGCGATCAGGATCAGCAGGAAATTGACCCACAGAACCTTCGATACGAGCTGTGTCAGCAGGATTTCGATCTCTCCCTTGGTCCGGACGCCGATCACATAGAAAAGGAGGCCTGCCAGGGCCAGGTAGAGGACCGCGGTTGCGGGAATGAAAAAGCGACCGTCAACGATTTTCAGCACAAGTGTTTTCAATGAGCAAATCCTCCATAAAGAGATAACGGATCCCCGTCCGCCGGAGCATCTCGACGGCCTCGCCGGGGGCGCAGACCATCGGTTCTCCGTGCAGGTTGAAACTCGTGTTCAGGACAACGCCGAATCCCAGCGTCTCCTTCAGGCGCTGGAGCAGGGCGCGGTATCGTGGCGCCTCATCGCCGACGAATTGCGGGCGGCAGGTGCCGTCCACGTTGATCACCCCCTCCATCAGGGCGAGGCGCTCCGGCCGGACCCGGAACCCCATCGTCATGAAGCGGTTGTCGCGGATCTCCTGCTTCCCGGTCTCCAGCAGCGCGGGGGCGTCCTCGATCAGCATACTGGGGCAGAAGGGCTGGTACCAGACCCGTTTCTTCAGCAGCAGATTGAGGCGGTCCTTGATCGCCCGGTCGTCGGGACGGGCGAGGATACTCCGGTGGCCGAGCGACCGCGGGCCGATCTCCATACGCCCCTGGAACCAGAGGATGATTTCGCCGGCGAGGATGAGGCGCGCGGCCTCCGCCGCTGGATCCCCTATGCGGCTCATCCGAAACTCCCCAGCTTGTGGAGTCGGCTCCGCATTCTCCCCGTACCTCCCGGAAGGGAGCTGAGTTCCAGCTCTTTTTTCACCCTCTTCCGTCATGACTGGGGAGGTGGGCGGAGAAAGCGGCGTGCCGGCCTCCCCTTCCCATTGAGGAGAAGCGGTCGCCTCGGCCTTGCCGGAAGAGACCGGACCGGTCCCAATCGACCGGAGGATTTCCCCGGTCGAATACCCAGGTCCGAGATAAAGGTCTGGCAGGCGGCAGGCGGTCGCGCCGTGTAGCCTCCGGTTGACGGCAAGCGCCGCCCCGATGGCGAGCCCGCCGTCCCCCATGTGGGGGAAAACGAAGAGCCGTTCGAGGCCGGGCAGGTTGACGAGCCGCATGTTCATTTTGATGTTGGAAAAGACGCCCCCCGCGACGGCCATCCGCTTCAGTCCCGTTCGTTTCAGCGCCTCCTCGGCCAGCGCGAAGGCGCTCTTCTCGAGGACCCGCTGGGCCATGTAGGCAAACTGCTCCGACGGGTAGCGCCAGAGGATGCTTTTCAGTTCCCGGAACATCTCCGAGGCGCTGTACGGCGAGACGATATCGAGCCCTTTCGCGCCGATGAGTTCCATCATCGGATTCTCGGCGTTGGGGATCGGGTAGGCGAAGTTCGCCAGAGCCATCACCTTCCCCTCGTCTTCGAGCTCGCGCATGTTCATCAGGTTCGTCACGTGCTCGAAGAAGATCCCGAGCGAGGTCCGGGCGGGGAGGGCGGCAAGGAGCGACAGATCGCCCCCCTTCCAGGTCCAGATTGAGCCGGAGAGACCGTCGCCGACGCCGTCGAGCGTCAGGACGAGCGCCTCGGGAAACCCGCTGCACATCGCGGCCGCCGCGGCGTGGGCGGCGTGGTGGTCGACGAGTTCCAGGCGGCAGTCCGCAAAGCCGAGGGCCTTCAACTGCCGTTCCATGTAGACACGGCTCAGCATTCGGGATAGGGCGTTGGGAGCGAGTTCCGTGAAGCGGTACTTGAAAGCCTTTTTGAAGGGGTCGGCCCGGCGGGGGGCCATTTTCCGGCGACGGATGAGGTAGTATTCCTCCTTGAGGCCGGGGAAGAGCCGGGTCAGCGTCTTTGCGGGGTCGGTTGTCGAGGCGGCGACGGTCCGGATCTCCGCCGGGACGAGGCCTGCGTGCTCCAGGCAGGAGCGGATGGAAAGACGGGGGAAGCCGACTTCCAGCTTGCGGCGGGTGAGCCGCTCCTCGTTCACGGCAAAGAGAATCTCTCCGCCGGCGACGAGCGCGGCGCCCGCATCATGTCCGTCCCAGATTCCCAGGACCAGTCGCTCGTTCAAACCCTCATTCTCCTTCTTGTTCTCTTTTTCAGCGCAGCCAACGGAGGAAGCGGCGCAGTACGGGCGCTATACCGGCAAGAGCGCCCGGCTCCACCATCGAGAACACACGCGCCGCCGCTTGGGGCCGCAGGTAGAACCGCCGGTAGGCGTAACGCCGGAAGGCGTCCACACGCGCCGCGGGCAGACCCGGGAGCTCCATCACCGCGCTGTTCTGTGCAAAGCCTCCCCCTTTTCCTGCCTCTTTCAGCCAGCCCTCTCGGAGGGCGTCGTCGTACAGCGCCGTCCCGGGAAACGGAGTCGCCGCGTAGAACTGGGCGATATCGAGCGGCAGCGACAGGGCCAGTGCAAGCGTCTTCGCCATGGTTGCCTCCGTCTCGCTGGGAAGGCCGAACATGAAGTGTCCGGCCGTTCGGATCCCCAGACGGTTCGCCATCTCCACCGCCTCGCGCGACTGCGCCGCCGTGATCCCTTTTCCCGATGCCGCCAGAATCCCGTCGTTTCCCGACTCCAGGCCGAAGCTGATCATCCAGAGCCCGGCCTCCTTCATCAGCCGGAGCGTCTCCTCGTCGATCGTGTCCACGCGGCTGTTGCAGGTCCAGGAGATCCGGAGCCCTCTCTCCAGAACGGCCCGGCAGAGATCCCGCACATAGCCGCGGTCGGCGGTGAAGGTGTCCGCCCAGATGAAGAATTCCCGGATACCGTAACGAGAAATGTTTGCGGCCATCTCGTCGACCACCTGCGCTACGGGACGGCGGCGGAGCCGGTATCCGTAATATAAAGGAGCGGTGCAGAAAGTGCAACGATAAGGACAGCCGCGCACCGGCGCCACCATCAGAAACCTTCGCCCTTTGAGGGGGAGCCGGTAGGCGTCGTGATCAAGGCCATCCCAGTCGGGCGCAGGGATTGCGTCGGGCTCGAGTAAGGAAGCGTCCGGGTTGTGGCGGATCGCGTTGCCGTCCGTGCCTCTCCACGAAATGCCCCGGATATCCGCGCATCTGGTCATGTCTTGCCGGCATGGGCTGCCCCCGGCTCCGTTTCCCGCGCCGGCCGGCGTCTCGTCGTTCGCTTCACCCGTCCATATCCGGCCGAGATCGCGGATGACCCCCTCCGGCTCCCCGCGGATGACGACGTCCAGGGTCTTCTCTGCCAGCGCCTCTTCCGGACGGACCGAGACATGGGTCCCCAGGACGGCCGTTACCGTCTCCAGCGAGAACTCGCGCACGAGCCGCGCGAGGCCGAGGTCGAACCCGAGCGTCGGCGTACCCGTGCTCCAGATCGCCAGAGTGGGACGAAGGGCGCGGAGATCCTCTTCCAGATCACCCACGCCGAGGCCTGCGGCCGGATAGTCCCGCAGTGTCACGCGGCGGCCGTCGCCGCGCAGCATGGCGGCGGCTGTTGCCAGCGACAGTGGCGGCCACTGTGTTCCCCAGACGCCCGCCTCCTGGGTGCAGCGTCCCTCGCGGGTATAACCCCGGCCGCCCGGTGCCGGGGGGTTGAAAAGCAGGATCATAGGTAAACCCGAAATAAGGGCGATGTCCCCCGAGTCAATTGTAAAAATCCTTCTGCGTCGTTCCGGAATGGAATAAGCTGGTTTTGCAATTGGCTCTACCTAATTAAAAATAGAGATACTTTATCATGGTATAGACGTACCGGAAGGCGACCTTTCGGACGCTGATCTTTGAGTACCCCGCCTTACGTTTGTGTTCATGGGAGGGGACCTCGGCCATCCGGTAGCCCTTCTTCAGGGTCTTGATGATCATTTCCTGTTCGATCGTTGTGATGTTTTCCTGCAGATCCAGATCACGGAGGACCACCGTGCGGATCGCCCGGAAGCCGTTCTGACTCTCCGAAAGGCGGACATGAAAACGGTGGTTGATGCAGGCCGTTATCAGCGAGCTCCCCATCAGGCGGAAACATTCGTCGAATCCGCCGTGAAGCTCGCTGGAACCCCCGATCAGGCGGGATCCTGAGACGTGGTCGGCCCTGCCTTCGAGGATGGGCCGGATGAGTTTGGGGATGTCGTCGGGGTCGTGGGAGCCGTCGGCGTCGATGAAGACCGCGATCTCCCGGTCGAGGTGGGGGATCACGGAACGGATCGCCTCTCCCTTGCCCTTCCCGTGGTCGAAGACGATG
>Ga0163199_1002066_pt1 | contig 12402 bp, 12 predicted proteins | sample PL_2010_150m_FD_113537 | JGI IMG/M metagenome (GOLD analysis project Ga0163199, IMG submission 113537) | Freshwater microbial communities from Powell Lake, British Columbia, Canada to study Microbial Dark Matter (Phase II) - PL_2010_150m | ecosystem: Environmental > Aquatic > Freshwater > Lake ... | reverse complement strand
GTAAACATTTTATTACTTAAAATACATGCAGTTATAAGCTTTTATTAAAGTTTATTACTAGCTTCTAAAACGGTCAATAACATGGATGAGCAGATCATGAACTCGAGCGATAAACTGCACCCCGTTCTCGAACGCCGGATCGCTGCCTGGCTTCTCATCTGCTGTTTCATGGTCCTCGCGATGATCGTGGTGGGCGGCGTCACACGACTGACACATTCCGGGCTTTCCATCGTCGAATGGCAACCCATCATCGGTACCCTGCCTCCACTCAACGAACTGCAATGGCAGGAAACCTTCGACAAATACAAACTCACGCCGGAATTTCAGCAGGTCAATTTCGGTATGAACGTCGCGGAGTTCAAAAGCATTTTCTGGTGGGAATACATCCACAGGCTCCTAGGGCGCACGGTCGGATTCGTCTTTCTGTTTCCCTATTTATTCTTGTTGCTGCGGCGCCTCGTGCAAGGACCGCTGGCCTGGAAACTGCTGGGCATTTTCGTCCTGGGCGGCCTTCAGGGCGCCATGGGCTGGTACATGGTCAAGAGCGGCCTGGTCGATGATCCGCGCGTCAGCCATCTGCGCCTGACCGCACATCTGGGCATTGCTTTCGTCATCCTTGCAGCCATGTTCTGGGTGGCGCTGGATCTGCTTCATCCCAGGACCGCGCAGCAGCAGGACTCGCGCCTTGCCGGCCTGCGCAAGTTTGCCGACGTGCTGGCAGTGCTGGTTTTCCTAATCGTGCTTAGCGGCGGCCTGGTCGCCGGCATTCGCGCCGGCTATGCCTACAACACGTTCCCGCTGATGAACGGCCAGTTCATGCCGTCCGAAATTTTCCTGATTGAACCGCGGTACCTGAACTTCTTCAATAATATGGCCACGGTGCAGTTCGACCATCGGCTGCTCGCGTGGCTGTTGGCATTCCTCGTACCCTGGTTCTGGTGGCAGGTAGTCCGAACCGATGCCGGCCCGCTCGCGCGGCTCGCAGGCCATCTCCTGCTCGGCACGCTCATCGTGCAAATTGCGCTCGGCATTGCAACGCTGCTCCTGGTCGTCCCGGTAGCGCTCGCCGCTGCGCATCAGGCCGGCGCCGTACTCGTGTTCGCTGCCGCGCTATACGCCGCCCATGCGCTGCGAAACGCTTGAGGACGGCGCCTGCGATTCCGTAGCCGCGGCAGTTGCGCCTTATGCTTTGACGGCCTGATGCAGCGTATAGCTCAGGCATTCTTCGATGGCGGAGAGGTTGAGTTGCACGCCGGCCCGTGGCGTCAGGGTCAGCAAAACGCTTCCCTCCACGGATCCTGCCTCTATCGTTTCAATGTTCAGGCATTCCCCTGACGGGCAAGCCCACGCGCTTTGCCGGCATAGCCTGACAGCGTCGAGCAGGGCTTTCTCCTCCCCGGCGAGCCCCTCGATGCGGATGCTGATGCCGGTTTTCTGTTTCTCGATGTGGTACTTCATGCGGCCTCCTCCTGCGCCCCACCGTGCGACTGCGGCGGGGTCGCGATGCAGCCTGCCCTTCTGGTCCCGTACAAAAGTATGCGACTGCAGGTCGGCTTTTGTCCACTGGTCTTGGAAGTGACTGAACAGGCGTCTCGGGTAAACGGTTTTTCTGATACGAGTCAAACCCGATGAACGGGCGCCTCTGCTATTGTTGTGGTTTCTATCAGCATCAGGTCAGCTAGTGCTCAAGCGCATTCACTCTGGCGGCCAATGGTTGTTCCTGCGCATCGAAAGCGTGTTCAACGCGCTGTTCGGCGACAGGCTCAACCCCTTTTACTACCTCGGGGCGATCAGCTACTGGATGTTCTGGGTCGTCGTGGCGAGCGGGCTGTACGTGTATGCCTTCTACCAGACTGGCGTCAACACAACCTTCGCTTCGGTCGAGACGATCACCCACGAGCAGTGGTACCTGGGCGGCGTGATGCGCAGCCTGCACCGCTACGCTTCCGATGCCATGGTGCTGACGATGCTGCTGCATCTGGCGCGGCACTTCGTCTTCGATCATTACCGCAGCTTCCGCGCGTTCTCCTGGATCACCGGCGTCCTGCTGTTGTGGATGATCTATGCCTCGGGCGTCAACGGCTACATGTTGCCGTGGGACCAGACGGCGCAGTTCGTGGTTATCGCGACCGCCGAGTGGTTCGATGCTCTGCCTGTGTTCAGCGGGAATCTGGTGCGCAATTTCATTTTTCCCGAGGCGATCACCGATCGCTTTTTTTCCCTGCTCCAGTTTCTGCACATCGGCATTCCGCTCGCGGTGCTGATCGCGCTGTGGATCCATACCCAGCGCGTGCCACGGGCGAAGACCACCCCGCCACGGCCGCTCGCGATCGCCACCGTGGGGACGCTGCTCGTGCTGTCGCTCGCCAAGCCGGCAGTAAGCCAGGGTCCAGCGGACTTCGGCGCGGTTCCGGTGTCTCTCAGCTTCGACTGGTTCTATCTTGCCATCTACCCGCTGGTCTATATCTGGTCACCCCTGAAAGTGTGGATACTGGTCGGAGGCTTCACGGCATTGTTCCTGCTGCTCCCTTGGCTGCCGCCGAAGCGGCGCAGCCGCGAGGCCGCGCTGCACCTGACCGTGCACCCGGGCAATCAGACCGTCGCAGTGCGCGAGGGCGAAACGCTGCTCGATGCGGGGCTGCGCGCAGGCGTGCCGCTGCCGTTCGAATGCCGCAGCGGCGGCTGCGGCGAATGCAAGGCCACGCTGTTGAACGGAGAAATTGATTTTGGCGCCTATCAGAAAAGCGCCCTTCCCGATGCGGAGCGCGCCGCCGGAAAGTTTCTGCTGTGCTGCGCGACGGCGCTTTCGGATGTCGAAGCCGAATACGAGGAGGGCGCAGCGGTTCGCGAGCAGCCGCTGCCGGTCTACACCGCGCACGTCGAAAAGCTGGAAAAGCTTGCCCACGACGTCATGCTGGTCGGCCTGCGGCTGCCGCAGGCTCAGCCGATCGAGTTCGAGGCCGGCCAGTATCTCAACATCCTCCTGGACGACGGCGACCGGCGCAGCTATTCGTTCACCGGACCTTCCGGGAAGACTGAACTCGTCGAACTGCATATCCGGTTCATGCCCGGTGGCAAGTTCACGACCTACGTCTTCAACAGCATGAAAGTCGGCGACAGGGTCCGTTTCGAGGGGCCGCTGGGCAACTTCGTGCTGCGCGAGCCGAGCGACAGGCCGCTGATCTTCGTCGCCGGAGCAACGGGTTTCGCTCCGGTGAAAAGCCTGCTCGAACACGCCTTCAAGATAGGCATCGCGCGGCCCCTGTATTTCTACTGGGGCGTGCGCAAAAAGCGCGACTTGTACCTGGCCGATCTGCCCGAGCGCTGGCAGCACGAGCACCCGAACTTCAGGTTTGTGCCCGTCCTATCGGACCCCGGCCCCGAGGACGACTGGCAAGGCCGCACCGGGTTCGTCCACGAGGCTATCCTCGCCGACTTTCCGGACTTGTCGAGCTTCCAAATCTACGCCTGCGGTTCGGTGAAGATGGTCGAGGTCGCGAAGCCGGCCTTCCTGGCTCAGGGATTGGGCGAGGGCGCGTGCTTCTCCGATGCCTTTGTTCCGGCCGCACCAGAGGCGGCCGGTCGCGCCGAGCCGGCGCTCCGCTGAATCCGGATCAGCCGACGTACAGCGCGATCGCGATGAAGTGGGACAGGCTGCCCGCGAGCACGAACAGGTGCCACACGCCGTGAAAATGGCGGATGCGTTCATCCAACGCGTAGAAGACGATACCGCCGGTATAGAGCACTCCCCCGGCCAGCAGCCATGCCAGTCCGGCAGTCCCCAGACCTTGTGCCAGGGGATGCAGGGCTATCAAACCCATCCACCCCATGACCGCGTAGATGACAAGCGACACAACGCGGGCTCCCTTGCCAAGGATAAATTCCTGCGCGATGCCGACGACTGCCAGGCCCCACGCCAGACCGAATAGCGTCCAGCCCCAGACCCCGCGCAAGGTCACCAGCGCGAAGGGCGTATAGGTGCCGGCGATGAGCAAATAGATCGCGCAGTGATCCAGCTTGCGCAGGATCGGTTTCGTCCGCCCTTTGACGCTGTGGTAGAGGGTCGATACCGCGTACAGAAGGAAAAGCGAGCTGCCGTAAACGCTCAAGCCGACGATCTTCCACGGATCACCGGCGCGCGCGGCCAGAACGATGAGCACCGACGCACCGATCGCAGCGAGCACCATGCCTGCAAGATGAGTAAAACTGTTGAAGCGTTCTCCCCGGTACATTTATCGCCCGCGCCTGCGGTCCTGCCATTCGGTGGCTAACGAACTCAACCCTGCTGCAGCGGCCCCGGTCTGACTCATAGGCTTGCAGGATGATCCGTTCGCCGGCTGACCGCAAGTGTCCTGGTCACGCTCACGATGGGGATGCTGACCGAGGTGCTGCGACCGGAGGCGGCGTCAGTGGCTGGTCCCCTCTGAGCGGGTGATCTTGTTGTAGACATTGTATTTGCCGACCGGACGCCGCATCGGGATGCGCTTCACTTCCTCCAGTGTCCGGGCGTCGAACACAATCAGCGCGCCGTCGTCTTCCCACAGGCTGGCCAGCGCGTAGCGGCCATCGCGCGTGAACTCGATGTGCGCCAGTGTCTTTCCCGGGACCGGCTTCAGCTTGGCGACCACCTCGAGCGTCGCCTTGTCGATCACCTGCAGCGTATCCTTGTTCGGGCTCATCATCGAGTCAACCCAGGCATAACGGCTGCTCTCGTGGCTGCGCATGAAAAAACCCGGGCCGAGCGTCGGAATCTCTTTGATGATGCGCCAGTCCTTCATATCGATGACGCTGACCAGACCCTGGTTCAGGTTGGGCGTTGCAAGCACCGTCGTTCCCTGGTATTGCCAGGTGATGCCCGAGCCGAGGTGAGGCATGCCCGGCAGCTCTAGGGTTGCGACCTTGCGGCGCACGTACAGGTTCACTACCTGGCCCTTGCCGCCGTCCCGTGAAGCACCGATCGCGTGGGCATAGGATTGATCGAAGAAAAAATCGTCGAGATAGTCCTCCAGCGGCGTCCGCCTTGGATTGAACTGCCCCTTCAAGGCAATACCTTCCCCGGAACGGAAGTCATGTACCAAGCCTTGGTAGATCGGCTCGGCCTTCTCGTCGTAACTGATCTCCCACAGTTCCTTGATGTCCTTCATCGCCGCGATGAAGCTCTTGCGCGGCGCCGCGTCGTAGACCGCCGATACCCGCGAAGTCTTCTTGCCCTCCAGGTCGGCTGCAACCAAGATCTTGACGGGATGAAGGTCGGCATCCAGCAGCACCACGGAGTGCGGAAGATAGTTGGCGACCATCACCCATTTGCCGTCGCCGGAGACCGCGGCATTGCGCGTGCTGATGCCCGCGCGTACCTCGGCGACCATCTTCAGATTCCAGATATCGTACTTGCTGATCCAGCCGTCGCGCGAAGCGAAGTAGACGAAGCGGCCGTCCGGCGAGAATTTCGGACCGCCGTGCAGCGCGTAGCGGCTGGGAAAACGGACGATGGGCTCGAAGCGATCCCCGTCGAGTATCGTGACATGATGATCGCCCGCTTCAACCACGACGAAAAGATTGAGTGGATCCGCGCTGAAAACCGGAGTTGCCGGCAGCGTCCCCGGCACGTGATACTCGATGCGCGAGGCGCCGATTGCGGCGAGGTCCCAGACAGGCGTTTTCTCCGGTTCGCGATAGATGAACTCGGCAAGCAGCCGGATGTCCTGAGTGGAGAGCTTATCGCTGTAGGCAGGCATCTGCGTCGCGACCCTGCCTTCGGCGATCACCTTTTCGGCTGCGGGACGGCGCAAGCGCTCGAGATTCAAGGGCAGCAGCGCTGGCCCGATGCCGCCCAGCCGGTCCACACCGTGACAGACGGCGCAATGCTCGGCGAACAGTTTTGCGGCTGGTACCGTTTGCGACGCAGCTTCACCTGCCACGAACACCCATAGCAATCCCGCCAACAATGCACTGAACCGGGGTCTCACGTTTTTGCACGCGTCAGACAGAAGTCTGTCCTCGACGCATCAGGCCACGCTGCGGATGCGCGTATAGGGCGTGGTTTTGACGCGTTCGCGTCCCGGCGCAACCCCGATCTCCTCGTCGGACATGTAGCAGGCCGGGTCCTCCTGCCAGGGATCGCCGGTGACCTCGCGGGCGCGCACGCGCGTGTTGCCGCCGCAGATGTCGAAACAAGCGCATTCGCCGCAGCGGCCTTTCACCTGGCGGGGCTGCATCTTCAGTCCCGCCATGATGGGATCCGAGGTATCGACCCAGATCTCGGAAAACGGCCGCTTGCGCACGTTGCCGAGGTTGTAGTCCCACCAGTAGGTATCGGGGTGTACGTTGCCGAGGTTGTCGATGTTGGCGACGTTGACCCCGGAGGCATTGCCGCCCCACTGCGCCAGCTTGGCGCGGATGTGCGCTTCCTTTTCCGGAAAATGTTTGCCCACCCAGAGCAGGAAATACACGCCGTCGGCGTCGTTGTTGCCGGTGACGAATTCCTTCTCGAGCCCGCGCTGATGGTAGTCCCAGCAGGTATCGAACAGCAGATCCATCGCCCGGCGCGTGGTTTCGAGAAACGCATCGTGCTTGCGGTTGATGTTGCCGCGCCCCGAGTAATTAAGGTGCGACAAATAGAACTTGTCGATGCGCTCGCTCTCCATGAGTTCGAGCAGATACGGCAGGTCGGCGGAGTTGTTCTGCGTCAGCGTGAAGCGAATGCCGATTTTCGCGCCGGCGTCGCGGCACAAGCGCACGCCGTTGAGCGAGTCATCGAACGCGCCTTCGCGTCGTCGGAACCGGTCATGGGTCTCTCGCCGGCCATCGAGACTGATCCCGACGTAGTCGAAACCTATAGCCTCGATGGTCCCGATATTGGCGCTGTTGACCAGCGTTCCGTTGGTGGACAGCGCGGTGTAGAAACCCATAGCCTTGGACCGCCGCGCGATGTCGAAGATGTCGCCGCGCAGCAGCGGTTCACCGCCGGAGAGGATCAACACCGGAACGTGAAAGGCCTTCAGGTCGTCCATGACGCCGTAGACCTCGGCTGTGGACAGCTCTCCCGGAAAATCGATGTCGGTGGAAACGGAATAACAATGCTCGCAGGTCAGATTGCAGCGGCGGATCAGGTTCCAGATCACCACCGGACCGGGAGGATTGCGCCGCGGACCAGCGGGTGTCGGTGCGGTCAGTTCATGCATGAATTGCGATACGCGGAACATGGGATCCTCTAGACTGTGGCGAGACGCATCCCGGTCTTCTTCAGGATCCGGGTGCTGAACAGGACGTCGTAGGCGCGACAGGATTTGCCGAGCAGGGCCGCAATCTCTCGCACACGCACATCGACTTCCTCGCGCGTTGCGCCGTGCACCATTGCGAACAGATTGTAGCGCCACGCCGGCAGTTGCCGCGGCCGCCGATAGGAATGGCTGACGAACGCCAGTGCGCCGACCTTCGGCCCCAGTGTTTCGATCGCTTCATCTTCGACGTCCCACACGGACATGCCGTTGGCGCGATAGCCGATCGCGTAATGGTTGGGTACCGCTGCGATGCGCCGGATGATTCCCGCATCGCGCATGCGCCGCATGCGCGCCATCAGATCTTCTGGCGTGATTTGCAGTTGCGCCGCCACAGCGTGGTAGGGCTGCGGCTCAAGCGGCAGGCCCGCCTGGGTGGCAACGATGATGGCACGATCCACGGCGTCGATCGCCGCGCTTTCGGCATTCCGTCCGGCCGGCGCAGGCAGTCGTGCGTTCATTGCAATTCCAGCTTCAGGCCGACGTAGTACTCGTCCAGCTTGGGCAGGTTCACGATCGCGTAACCGCTCTCGTTCTGGATCGCCTCGATCACTGCAGCGATGCCTTCCGGTGATTCGGTCGCGATCACGAACCACATGTTGAGCGCATGTTCGCGCTGGTAGTTGTGCGCCACCTCCGGATGAGCGTTGACCAGCGCGGCGACACGCTCGAAATCGCCCTCGGGAACGCTCATCGCTGCGAGCGTGAATGCGCCGCCGAGGCGATCGGCGTTGTACATCGGTCCGAAGCGCGTCAGGGTTCCGCCCTGCAACAGGCGCGTAACCCGCGCGAGCAACTCGTCTTCACCGATGCCGAGCGCCCGGGCGGCAACCAAGTAAGGATGGTCACAAATCTCGATTCCGCCCTGCAGCGAATTGACGATGGTCCGGTCAAGCGCATCCATGCACGCTCTCCGGCTGTTTGACGTAGCGGGCGCCGGTCTGCTTGAAACGGCGCCTGCTGAACAGAATTTCCCGCGCAAAGGCGTCCAGTCCGAGTTCGCTGGAGATCGTTTCTATGCGGCGCGAGACCAACGCCCGTTCCTTGCCGTGGATCATGGCATACAAGTTGTACGGCCAATGCGGCAGATGCCGCGCCCGCCGGTAGCAGAGATTCACATCCGCTTCGTTCGCAAGCCTTGCGCCGAACTCGCCCGCAAGTTCGTTCGGGACATCCCAGACCACCATCGCGTTGGCGCGGTAACCGAGTTCCAGATGACGTACGACAACGCCGAAGCGGCGCACAATCCCGCTTTCCTGCCAGGCCGCGAGGCGCTCGATCACCTCGGCTTCGCTCATGGCGCAACACTCCCCTACCGCCAGATAGGGACGCGCGACAATCGGCAGGCCGTCCTGCAACGCACCGATCAGACATCGATCGGAAGCCGAGAGCGCCGCAGCCTGGATAAGCCCCCCGTTTTCGCCTCGTCCCGGCGTTTCGCCGCCGGCGAGATCGAAACCGAGATCGATGTGGTATTCCTCGATCAGCGGCAGCGCCATGACCTTGAGCCCGGTCTCGTCCCCGATTTGCGCGAGGACCGCCGAAAGTCGCCCGGCATCGGGAGCAGTGGCGACAAACCACAGATTGAATGCGTGCTCACGCTCGTAATTGTGGTTCACCTCGGAATGGCGACCGACCTGCTCAGCCACATCGTGCAGCCGACCCAAGGGTACGGCCATCGCGGCGAGCGCCCCTGTCCCGACCGCGCCCGGACGAAATACCGCGCCAATGCGGCTTACCGCGCCTTCGGCCTGCAACGCCTCGAGTGCTTCCATGACGGCCTCCGGCGCAACACCGACACGGCGCCCGAGCTCTGCAAAAGGCTCGCGCACCAGCGGAAAGCTGCGCTGGAATTCGTTCAGCAGCCGGAAACGCAGTTCGCTCATAGTCCGATGCGGTGCGCGCGCCAGGTGAAGAATATGCCGCTCGGATTTTGCGCCAGCAGTTCAGCGACCGGCTTGAAGTTCTCGGTATCGTAGACCGTCACTCGATTGTCGTCGCGCGATGAAATCCAGACCTCGTCGCCGCGCGCTGTGAATTCCATGTGCAGCACCGTCCTGCCAGGCTTCAGCGACTTGATGATCTTCAGCGTCGGGACATCGATAACCTGCACGGTATCGTTAAGGGGGAAGGCGAAGTTCACCCAGATCTGGCGGCCGTCGGGACGTGCCATCACGAACACCGGCTGGCCGTGAACCGGAATTGCGCCGACCTGTTTCCAGGTGCGCTCCTCGACCACCAGCACTTCGTGCCTTCCGACCGCGGGCAGGAACGCGTATCCGCCCGCCATCGCCCAACCTCGCATGTGAGGCATCTTGTACACGGGCAGTTTCTCCGTCCCGCGACCGTAGCCGTCGAGGATGCGCTTCACCCCCTGATCGGGATTCCACAGATCGAGCAGTGCAAGCCCATCCTCGCCGAACAGTCCGGCGATGTAATAGCGCCCGTCCGGCGTGATCAGACCATCGTACGGTTCTTTGCCCACGTTCTTGAACCGGCGCACCGCCGGCCTGCGCGGATCATGAACATCCACAACCCAGATTTCGCCGGCTTCGAACAGGCTGAAAATAAAGCGATGACCCGGCGCATCGGCGATGCCCACCACCTTGGCGCGCTTGCCTTCGGTCCCGAAGGCCGATGGAATCTCAGACAGAAGTTCCAGGGTATCGGCGGTGAATATCTTGACTCCGCCCGGCTCGTAATTGGCCACAGCGATCAACCGTCCGTCCTGGGAGATCGCGCCGCCAATGCTGTTGCCGGCCTGTAGCGTGCGCGCGATCGTTCTGTGAGTGATCAGATCCAGCTTGGACAAGCCGCCGTCGCGGCCGAAAATGAACGCATAGCGTTCGTCACGCGAATAAACGACCGCGGCATGCGACAGATCGCCGAGATTGCCGATGCGCGCGAGGCTGGTGCGGCCGCTGTTCTCAACCAGTTGGACGCTGCCGGTCGCGCGTTCGATGACTATGCCCAGATCGCCGGTTCCGCGTGGTGCGGCGCATCCTGCCAAGCAAAGCAATGCCGCAAGCATCAAGCCTCTACCGCTCATGGGGAAACCCATTTTGTAGTTGCTTGACGATCCAGTTTGCATCGATCTCGGAGACAAAATTTCGCCACGGTGGCATTGCAGTTCCGGGACGTCCGGAAAGGATGGTGGCAACCAGGATCTCGGTCGGTTTCTCGCGCAAGGCTGCGGGAGTCAGGGCAGGCCCGAGCCCGCCCTTGAGTGTCATCCCGTGGCAAGCACCGCAATCCTGCCGCACCAGCCGCGTGAGTTCATCTTTCCGACTTGGGCCAGGATTAGCTGAATCGGCCGCTGCCGGGACTGAACCGGCAAGTGCCGCCGCCAACAGCATGACCCGCAGGCTCACGGCGGGCCGTGGCCCGCCGAATCGGCGACTGCGGCCAGCCCGCGCCGCAGTTGCCATGTTCGCATCCCTCGGGAAGGATGCGTTACTTCGAGAGCACCCAGTCGACCATGGCCTTCAGGTCGTCATCGCTGATCTTTTCCTTGGGGTTGGCCGGCATCGGAATCGGGCCATAGACACTCGCGCCGCCGTCACGGATTTTCTTCGTGAGCACCGCGACAGCATCTTTCTCTGCCTTGCGCTTCTTGGCGACTTCCTTGTAGGCCGGGCCGACGCCCTTCTTGTCGACACTGTGGCATGCCGCGCAGCCAGCCTTGTTCATGATCTCGGTCGCCTTCTTGTCGTCGATGGCGGCGTTTGCGGTGCTTGCAAGCGCCAGCGCGCCGGCAACGGACAAAGCAACGATGCTGATCTTCATGCAGTTCTCCTTTTCGGGTTTTATTTAGCCTGAAACGCCGAAACCGCGCCGGCCGTTGATATTCCTCGACCGGACGCGGTCTCACACTTGGCGTGTAGTCCTTACATCAGTAAATGTCGTGCTGCGTATTGTAGACGTTGAAGTGGCCCGTCGGCGTGATCAGTTTCGGATCCTTGATCACCGCCTTCAGCTTGCGCGTCTTGTCGTCAACCACAACGATTGCAGACTGCTGATTCTTGGCGCTCCACACCGAGAACCATATCTCATCGCCTGCCTTGTTGTACTCGGGCTGCACGACGCGCTTGGCACCCTCACCCAGTTGTGCCCACTCGGCGATCGGCAGGACCACCGGCGGCTTGTCGAGCTTGTTGATGTCGTACACGGCGATCGACTGGCTAATTTTCGGGTCAGGGTTGAGCGGCGTGTCGACCCACAGGTTCTTCGACTTCGGGTGGGTCTTGATGAACAGGTTGCCGCCGCCCTGGCCGTCGAGCATCTGCACCACTTTCCACGCATTTTGCTTGTGCTTCACCGGATCGGTGCCGATCAGCGCGATTTTCTCGCTGCCGAGGTGGCCAGTCGCCCAGACCGGACCAAACTTCGGATGCACGAAGTTCGCGCCCCGGCCGGGATGCGGAATCTTGTCGACATCGACCAGTTTGGCGAGTTTGCCCTCCTTGACGTCAACCACTGCAATCTTGTTTGACTGGTTGGCCGCCACAAGGAAGTAACGTTTGGTGGAATCGAAGCCACCGTCATGCAGGAATTTCGCGGCACCGATTTCAGTCACTTTCAGATTCTCGAGGTCCTTATAGTTGACCATCAGGATCTTGCCGGTTTCCTTGACGTTGACCACGAACTCGGGTTTGAAGTGCGAGGCCACGATCGACGCCACACGCGGCTCCGGATGGTATTCCTGGTCACCGACGGTCATGCCCCGCGTCGCCACGATCTTGAGCGGCTCGAGGGTATCGCCCTTCATGATCACGTACTGCGGCGGCCAGTAGGAGCCGGCGATGGCAAGCTTGTCTTCGAAGCCTTTGTACTTGGAGGTGTCGACCGAACGCGCCTCGAGTCCGACCTTAATTTCGGCGACGTTGTCGGGTTTCGCCATCCACAGGTCGATCAGGTTGATCTTGGCGTCACGCCCGATCACGAACAGGTAACGTCCCGAGGAGGACATGCGCGAGATATGCACCGCGTAGCCGGTCTTGACGATGTTGATGATTTTCTTCGTGTCACCGTCGATCAGCGCCACCTCGCCGGTATCGCGCAAGGTAGTCGAGAAGATGTTCTGGATGTTGTAGTTGTTCTCCTTCTTCGTCGGCCGCTTGTCAGG
>Ga0163199_1002065_pt1 | contig 12404 bp, 9 predicted proteins | sample PL_2010_150m_FD_113537 | JGI IMG/M metagenome (GOLD analysis project Ga0163199, IMG submission 113537) | Freshwater microbial communities from Powell Lake, British Columbia, Canada to study Microbial Dark Matter (Phase II) - PL_2010_150m | ecosystem: Environmental > Aquatic > Freshwater > Lake ... | reverse complement strand
TTATCATCTCCCTCCTCATCCCCGCCTACAACGAATCGCAACGCATCCGTCCCGCGCTGGATCGAGTCATTGAGTATCTCCGCGCGCAAACGTATGCGTGGGAATTGCTGATTGTGGATGATGGCAGCCGCGATGAGACGGCGTCACTGGTGGCAAAAAGAATTGAGGCGATTCCGAACGCGAAGTTAATCGCTTATCAACCGAATCGCGGCAAAGGCTATGCGGTGCGGGCGGGAGTGTTGGCGGCGCAAGGGAAGTGGGTGGTGTTTCTCGATGCCGATCTTTCGACTCCGCCCGAAGAGATTGATAATGCTCTTCGCTATTTAAATGATGGATATGAAATGGTGATCGGTTCGCGCGCGTTGCCGGATTCACAAATTGAAAAGAAGCCGCCACTGTTTCGGCGGCTGGCAACGTCCATCTTCGATCTGGTGAAACATCTGATGGTTGGGCTGTGGCAGTATTCGGATACTCAATGTGGATTCAAAGCTTATAAGCAAGAGGCGGTGCGCCCGTTGTATGAGCGGGCAGTGATTGATCGCTTTATGTTCGACGTGGAGATTCTTTATCTCGCCGAGCGGAAACATCTTAGAGTGAAAGAGATGGCAGTGCGTTGGGCAGACGCGGCAGGCAGTAAGGTGAGGTTCTGGGAAGGAGTGTATAACATGATCAGAGACTTGATACGCATTCGCTGGGTACATCGAAACTTCCCGAAGAGCTAATTTTCGGGAAGTTTTTTTTAGGGAATCTCGTCACCTTTCAACTATGACAAGCGAGACTGGAGGGAAAGGGGCATCAATGATAACGTCTCACCATCTGATTCTATAAGGAGTATTGTTGATGACAAAAATAACCCCTCAAGAAGTTTTTGAGTATCACCGTCGGGGCAGACCCGGCAAGATCGAAGTCACCGCGACGAAGCCGCTTGACACGCAGCGCGACCTCTCATTGGCTTACTCGCCCGGTGTGGCAGAAGCAGTGATCGAAGTTGAGCGCAACCCTCAATCCGCTTACGAATACACCGCGAAAGCAAACTTGGTCGCCGTCGTTTCTAATGGCACGGCGATTTTAGGTTTGGGTGATCGCGGCGCATTGGCAAGCAAGCCGGTGATGGAAGGCAAGGGTGTGTTGTTCAAGAAGTTCGCCGACGTGGATGTGTTCGACATCGAACTGGACACGCACGATCCCGAAGAAATTATTCGTGTGGTTAAAGCAATTGCGCCGACGTTTGGCGGAATCAATCTGGAAGACATCAAAGCCCCCGAATGTTTCCACATTGAAGAGACTCTCAAAGGGATGCTCGACATTCCCGTGTTCCATGATGATCAACATGGCACGGCGATCATCTCAGGCGCAGCTCTATTGAATGCGTTGGAGATTACGGGCAAAGATATTGTAAAATTAAAAGTCGTGGTATCCGGCGCGGGCGCAAGCGCGATTGCTTGCGCCGAATTTTATATTCGGCTCGGCGTGAAGCGCGAGAACGTGCGCTTGGTGGATACAAAGGGCGTGGTTTACAAAGGTCGCAGCGAGGGCATGAACAAATATAAAGAGCGTTTCATCGTAGATACACCGGAGCGCACACTCGCCGATGCGATGAAAGATGCCGATGTATTTCTCGGACTCTCCGTCGCCGATTTGCTCAAGCCGGAGTGGGTGAAGACGATGGCGAAAGACCCGATCATCTTTGCGATGGCGAACCCCGATCCGGAAATTAAATATGATCTCGCCAAAGAAGCGCGACCTGATTCCATCGTCGGCACGGGGCGTAGCGATTATCCGAATCAGGTGAACAATGTATTGGGCTTTCCGTTCATCTTTAGAGGCGCGTTGGATGTTCACGCCAAACAGATCAACGAAGAGATGAAGGTGGCGGCGGCGCGCGCGTTGGCGGCACTCGCTCACGAAGATGTTCCCGATAGCGTGCTTCAAGCGTACGGCGTGAGTTCGATCAAATTTGGGCGCGAGTATCTCATCCCCAAGCCGCTTGACCCGCGTGTGTTGTTGTGGGAGTCACCGGCGGTGGCAGAAGCGGCGATGAAGAGTGGCGTTGCCCGCAAGAAGATCGATCTGGATGAATACCGCGAACAGCTCGCGGCGCGGCAGGGACAAGGTCAACGCGTGCGCCGCTTCATCATGAACAAAGCCAAAGCCGCTCCCAAACGAATCGTGTTCGGCGAAGGCGAAGAATCAAAAATCATTCGTGCCGCCGCGTTGATCGAAGACGATGGAATCGGCAAGCCGATCTTGCTTGGACGCGCTGACATTATCCGCCAGAAGATCGCCGATCTCGGTTTGCACTTCACGCCGGAGATCGTGGATATGGCAAGCACGAACGGGCACACCGAGAAGTATGCCAAAGAATATTTCAACTTGCGACAGCGCAAAGGTGTGACGTTGCAAATGGCGCGCGATCTGATGCGCGACCCGAATCATTTTGGAATGATGATGGTGAAGACCGGTGACGCCGACACCTTCCTCTCCGGCTTGACTTACGAATACCCGCAAGTGATCCGCCCGGCACTGCAAGTATTCCACACGCGCCCCGGCTTCAAGCACGTCTCGGGTGTGTATATCGTGATCGTTCACGACAAGGTTTATCTTTTCACTGATGCCACAGTGAACATTGATCCAAGCGCAGAAGATTTATCGGACATTGCTTCACTCGCGGCAGACTTCGCCAAGCAACTGGACCTGGCGCCGCATGTCGCGATGTTGAGTTTCTCCAACTTTGGTTCGGTGCCGCACCCGATGTCGGAGAAAGTAAAGAAGGCAACCGAGTTGATCAAAGCGCGCCGACCCGATTTGATCGTGGACGGTGAAGTGCAAGCCGATGTGGCCGTGTCGGCATCACTCATGGACGAGCGCTTCCCCTTCAGCGCGGTGCGCGAGGCAAACGTGTTGGTCTTCCCCGATCTACAATCGGCAAACATCGCTTACAAGTTGCTGCATCATTTGGGCAACGCGCAGGTCATCGGGCCTGTGTTGCTCGGTATGGGCGCGCCCGTCCACGTTCTACAAGCGGGCGATGATGTGAATGAGATCGAAAGTATCGCGGCGGTAGCGGTGATGGACGCGAACAGCAGATAGCAAATGGCTGCTCCGCATGGCTGATAGCGTAAAAAAAACTTCCCGAAGGTTGTGAACCTTCGGGAAGTTTTTTATTCTAAAATCTCAAGGGTGAGAGTGGGACCATCTAACATCAGGCGCAATAAGTTCAACACATCGCGCCCCAAGATGGCATGGTTTTCCGATATGGCAATTGCCTTAAGTCGCACACGAATATGCACAACAGTGAGCCGAACATCATACACAGGCAAAGAAACGATTTGATTGTCGTATCCAGCAACTTCCAAAAAGTGATTCGTCTGCAAGTTTAATTGCTGCACTACATTCACAGGCAATGCTGTGATGTCCGCCCCCGAATCTATTTTTGCCGCCACTTGCACTTCCGAAGTGGAGATCAAAGGATGAGCAATAGTGATGGAGATGAATGGTGCAGGTGGATCAATAGATTGATCGTAGTCAATTTTCATAGCCGACGTATCACTTTCGGAGATGGAAGATGATACACACGCGGTTTTTCTAAAACTTCGCCAATGCACTTTGCAACATTTCCAAATCGATCTGTGCGTTCGGCGACTGTGGCAAAATCAGGACCTACCTCAACCACCTCCTCATTCACAATCGCCACCCACTGCCCTTTGTATTTTTTTAAAAGCTCGGGCTTCAAACGTTGAAACGCTTGCCATTGTTTTTCAAATTCGGGATCAAGAGGCACAGGTGGTGATGGAGTCGCCGTTGTTTCTTTCCACGCGCGATACGCAACGTATTCGCCGGGCGGAAGCAATGCGCCGATCATTTCGCCCTCGGCTGTCGTCAATACCGTCTCGGCAATTTGATCGGCGGGAATTGGCACGACGACAACCGATTCACCGTCACGCCGAACAATGATCGCTTCGTGTTCCACTACGTCGCTTTTTGCATTGATCGTGTATGGTGCGCGGACTTCTTTGAGTATGGGCATAACACACCTCGTGGCTGATGATTATACGCCCATTGTAAAGAGCAGATTTTTGATTGACATCACTCACCCGCCCCATTACAATCTCCCAGCCTTACACACCGTTTCCTTCTTTCCTCTTTTCCCTTATTTCCTTTATCTCCTCTATTCCCTCATGATCCCTCAAGGTCTCACCACTCACGAAGTCAACACCCGCCGCGCGCAAGGGCAAGGCAACAACGTCAAACTCAAAGAGAGCCGCACGTATTTAGACATCGTCCTCTCGAATCTTTTTAATTTCATCAACTCGATTCTCTTCGCGCTCGGCTTTGCTTTGCTATTGTTGGGGCGCAGCGGAGATGCCGTCGCCGCTAGCGGACTCGTGGTGATCAACGTGGTCATCGGCGTGTATCAAGAAGCGCGGGCGAAACAAACATTGGATCGCATCGCTTTACTCACGCGCCCCAAAGCAACCGTGATGCGCGATGGCGCAGAGCAACCACTCGATCCGAGCGAGATCGTTTTGGGCGACATCATTTACACCAACGCCGGCGATCAGATTGTGGTGGATGGCAAAGTGATCGCGCCCGCCAACGCGCGTATGGATGTGGACGAGTCGTTGTTGACAGGCGAATCAGATTTGGTCGTCAAGCGTGGCGGCGACCCCGTATACTCCGGCAGCTATTGCGTGAGTGGCAGTGCCTATTACGAAGCCACGCAAGTAGGCGGGGCGAGTCTGGCGAATCAGATCGCGGCAGGCGCGCGGCAGTTCCGCACGATCAAGACGCCGTTGCAACGCGAGATCGAATTGGTGCTACGCGTGCTGATGTTAGTGGTGGCGCAGTTGGGTTTACTCTTCACGATCTCCAACATCATTTTTACAGTGCCACTGGTGGAAAGTTTGCAAATCGCGGCGATCATCGCCGGGCTTGTGCCGAACGGATTAATCTTGATGACGACGGTGGCGTATGCCATGGGCGCGGTTCGCATGGCGGGCAAAGGTGCGCTGGTGCAGCAATCCAACGCGATTGAATCGTTAAGCAATGTCAACGTGCTGTGTCTCGACAAAACCGGAACGCTGACGGCAAATAGAATTTACCTGAAACATATTTTGCCGATCCATCTTGGCGAAAGCGAATTAAAAAAATTGTTGGGCGATTATGCCGCCAACCTGTCGAGTCACAATAGAACGAGCGAAGCGATTGCCGAATCGTGCAAGGGCGAGAAGCAAGTTGTTAAACAAGAGGCGGCGTTCTCGTCGGCGCACAAATGGAGTGGGTTGATGTTCGACGACGGCGGTTATGTGTTGGGCGCGCCGGAGATTTTAAGTCAGGCGGCGTTGTTAGATCGTGATCAAGAAAAATATATTGAGGAACGCGCGGCGCAAGGTTTAAGAGTCCTACTGTTCACCGGGGTCGCCGCCTCCACGCCACTACTCGATTCGCTAGAGCAACCACAACTCCCCGCTACTCTCACACCGCTCGGCTTACTGGGCTTTGGCGACGAGTTACGCCCCGAAGCCAAAGAGACGCTCGCCGGATTCATCCAGGCAGGCGTGCGGTTAAAAATTATTTCAGGCGACAATCCGCAAACAGTGGCGGCACTCGCCAAACAAGCCGGACTCGGAGCAGACATTAAACTCGTGTCGGGTCTTGAGTTAGAGCAAATGAGTGACGATGATTTTAAACGCGCCGCCAACGAAGCGACGATCTTCGGGCGCATCACGCCGCAACAAAAAGAGAAACTGGTGAGAGCCTTACGCGATGCAGGCAACTACGTGGCGATGATCGGTGACGGCGTGAACGATGTTCTCTCACTCAAACAAGCGCAGCTCGGCATTGCCATGCAAAGCGGCAGTCAAGCCGCGCGCGGCGTCGCCGATATAATTTTGCTCAACGATTCCTTCGCCGCGCTTCTGCCCGCCGTGCGTGAAGGACAGCGCATCGTTAATGGCATGCAAGACATCATCCGCCTTTTCCTTTCGCGCACGGCTTACGTCACATTTTTAATTGCCTACACCGGAATCGTCGGCGCATATTTTCCTTTCGTCCCCAAACAAAATTCACTCGCCGCATTTATCACGGTGGGCTTGCCCACGTTTTGGTTAGCGGTGTGGGCGCGTCCGGGTCGGCATCAGCGTAACTTGGTGCGCTCGGTGCTGCATTTTATTTTTCCCGCCAGCTTCACCATCGCTCTCGCCGCGTTCGGTGTGTATCTTTTTTATCTGCTCGCCATTCCTGATGAAGATTTAGCGATCAACACAGCGCGCACGGCGATGCAGCTCGTGGTGATCTTGTGCGGATTGTGCCTGATCGTATTTGTGGAGCCGCCGTTGCACGCGCTGGCGGGCGGCGACGATTACAGTGGCGACTGGCGCCCCACCTTGCTCGCCCTTTTCACTTTGATCGTTTTGGGAGTGATTATGTTCGTCGAGCCGTTCCGCAACTCATTTGATCTGGTAGCACTGACGTGGACGGATTATTTTCTTATCACCTGTGTCGTTGCAGTGTGGGCAGGCGTGGTGATGCTGATCTGGCGCAAGAAAGTGTTGTTCCGGTTTTTGAATATTGAGATTTAAAAAGATGATGCCGCAGTTAAACTGCGGCATCATCGCTTAACCCTAAATTTGCTTTTACTTCTTACGTCTCATCATCACGACTGCGCCCGCCCCCACCAACAGCACCAGCACTACTGCGCCACCCACGTATAACCATATATTGCTCGTGGCAGATGTCGCGGCGGATGTCGCTGTTAAGTTGTCCTCATCGCTCAATTGGATCGTTTCATCAATCGAGCCATCACTGTTGCGATCAATCCCTAAGGGCATCGTCGCGCCGTTGCTAGTCCATTTGGTGTAATCGAAGATCGCCGTATCTTTTGGCTCCAGTTCGATATTGTCGTGACCAAAGTAGGTTTCGCCTTTATCGTCAATGCGCCCCATGATAAACGCATATATGGATTTTGATTTTTGCCCGGTGCCAAAAATTTTCAACGCACCTTTGGCTTTATCCAAATTGATGTTCATCGTGCCACCCGGTTCAATATCGGCGCCCTTCACCAAGAAGGAGTAGTCCGCGCCTTTAGATTCAAAACCGATGATGAGATCGGGCGATTCGGCGTAATCGGTTTTATAGGCGATGCTCGATCCATCAGGCGAGAAGGTGATGGTATCTTTCTGTCCTTTATCTAACACGATTTCATCGGCGGAGAGATCGTAACCGGGACCGATCATCGTAACGCTGACGGTCTCTTGATCTTTCACATTCGTTGCATCCACTGTAATAGTGAATTTGATCCCAACGGGAATAAGGTAGATTGGCTCTTGATTGTCTTTCCACAAGTCACCACTCATAAGTGGTTTGAAATCCGCACCGGGAATTTCTTTGACGAACTTGCCGTTAGCATAACCGAGTCGTCGTCCTTGATCATCGGTGATGAGAAGATCAACTTTGCTATCGGCTTGTTTGCCTTCCAAGAAAATTTGGTTAAACTTGGGCGCAGCTTGCTCCAACCCGTTGCGACCCACGTAACCCGAACTACCGCTACAGAAAGGACAGGCTTGTTTCGGCAAACGTGGATTGATCAACCCAAGTGAAAGCGTGCCAGTGGTAGCGTCACCCTCATAAAGCGATTCGGGTTCGTTGGGATTGATTGCGGCGTTGTAGCTCCAAGTGTTGGCAGTACGATCAATCATCAGGTCGCGAGTCTGCCCGGGCCAATTGTTGTCGTATACCTTCACTGCAAACTTACCGTCGCCCAGATCGGCAACCGCAAACGGTGTGATGGCATGACCACCTTTAAATCCCCGTTGGAAGATTCCAAATGTATACAGTTCATTTGCGCCCAGTTTGAGTCCGTTCAGCAGAATATCTAGAACTTCACTAGGCGTGTTGCCGATTCGTCCGCCGCCGGGCGATGTGGCTTGCGTTGCCCAGTAGTAAGCGATCTCGCGTTGAAGTTTTTCATTGCCTTGCAAATTCAAATCAAACGTTTGCCCTGCGCCAAAATCACTCGCGCTTTGTTTATTCATATAGAAAACCAAGCTCAGTACCGCAAAGCCTTCGCAGTGCCCGCCACTCATATCTTGATTGATCTTCTGCATCCATTCTTGCCCTGGCGGAGTCAAGATGCACTTACCATCAGCAAGGCTGGCGCAGACTTGATCGCCAAACATACGGCGCACATCATCTGGTGTCATGTCTTGGTAACCACTACTGTAGTTCTCAAACTTGAAACCGTTTGCTTCAGGGCGGAAGCCGCTGTCGGCAGCGAAGCCGCCTTGCGATAGCGCACTGCCCGGCGCGGCAAAAGTGATCGCCACCAAGATAGTGACCAACACAGCCGCATTTGCGATACGAAACATTTTTGATAACATAGTGATCTCCTCTTTCGATTAAAATATTTGGCATCCCTCGACTGCGCGATGCGAAACGCATCGCTCCGCTCGGGATGCTTTCGTGATCTACTGAATATCGTTACTTCTTCCGTCTCATCATCACGACTGCACCGGCGCCTACTAACAGCACCAACACAACCGCGCCACCCACGTATAACCAAATGTTGCTTGTGGCATTTGCGGTAGCAGATTTCGCTGTGACGTTATCCTCATCGCTCAATTGAATCGTTTCATCAATCGTGCCGTCGCTGTCCCGATCAATGCCGAGCGGCAGGGTCGCGCCGTTGCTATTCCAGTTGGTAGTGATCTTGTGCGGCTTGTGCCTGATCGTATTTGTGGAACCGCCACTGCACGCGCTGGCCGGCGGCGACGATTACAGTGGCGACTGGCGCCCCACCCTGCTCGCCTTCTTCACGTTGATCGTTTTGGGAGTGATCATGTTCGTCGAGCCGTTCCGCAACTCGTTTGATCTGGTGGCGCTGGCCTGGACGGATTATTTTCTTATCGCGGGTGTCGTTACAGCATGGGCAGGCGTGGTGATGCTGATCTGGAGAAAGAAAGTGTTGTTCCGGTTTTTGAATATTGAGATTTAAACAAAGACCTCGAAGGTTTCGCGAAGCGTCCCGTAGCGAAGCGGAGCGGATGAAACCCTCGAGGTCTTTTTGATTATTGTTTCTTCCTCTTCAGCACAAGCACCATCCCCACTGGCAAGAAGGCTAAGGCGATAGCGCCACACAAACCGCCACCACCCGCTGGCGCCGGTGTTGCCGCCGATGACGGCGCAGTTGTTGCCGCAGGTTGAGCTGGAGCGACGGTTGCCGCGGGCTTCGTCGGCGCCACTGTAGGCGCGGCGGTTGCCGCAGGTTTCGTTGCCGCAGGCGCAGGAGTCGGTTGCGCCGAGACTTTATCATCGTCCGTTAATTGAATCGTTTCATCAATTGATCCATCGCTGTTGCGATCAATCCCTAATGGCATCGTCGCGCCGTTGCTATTCCATTTGGCATACTCCAAAATTGCCGAATCTTTTGGCGCGAGTTCGATGTTGTCGTGACCAAAATACAGTTCACCTTTGTCATCAATGCGTCCCATGATGAGCGCATAGATGCCGTTTTGTTTATTGCCCGTCGCAAAAAGTTTGAGCGTGCCTTTATCTTTGTCGAGGGTCACATTCACCGTGCCGCCGGGCTCGATGTCTACACCCTTCACCAAGAAGGAGTAGTCCGCGCCTTTGGCTTCGTAGCCCAAGACGATGTCGGGCGATTCAGTTGAATCGGTTTTGTAGCTAATGCTTTTGCCATCCGGCGAGAAGGTGATGGAATCTTTTTGTCCAGGATCGAGATTGATCTCATCCACTGCCAAATCGTAACCGGGTCCGATCATGGTGACCGAAGCCAGCGTCGGCTTTTTGAGTCCGCCGCCATCCACAGACAGGGTGAATTGCATCCCCGTTGGCACATAGTAGATCGGATCGCCCTCGTCCTCCCATAAATCTTTACTATCCAGCGTTTGGAACTTTACGCCGGGAATTTCTTTAACCATCTTGCCGTTCACCAAACCGAATCGTTTGCCTTGGGCATCGGTGATCAAAACATGAACGCTATCGCCTTCCACCCAAATTTGGTTGTAACGAGTTGCCGCTTGCTCCATCCCATTGCGCCCGACAGAGCCCGAGGCGTTTTCGCAAAACGGACAATTCTGTATGGGGACGCGATAAGAATTTGTTTTGAGCAAGAAGGTTTGCGTGTTGGCGTCGCCGCTCCACTTGCTGGTGGCGATGTCGGGGCGTGTCGAAAGATTGTATTCCCACGTATTCGCGTCGCGGTCAACGATGATGCGCCGCTCAACACCCGGGTAATTATTGTCGTAGATCAACACATGGAAAATTCCATTGCCCATATCTTCCACGGCGTAAGGAGTCACGGCATGACCGCCCTTGCCTGCCATGCGAACCGCAACGGTGAAGGACTCGGCGTCTTTAGAATTTAATGCCGCGATCAATTTGTCCAAGACATCGTTCGGCGTGCCATAGACATAACCGTCTTGGGTTGGGCGCAGGGTTTGCGTTGCCCACCAATAAGCGATCTCACGTTGCAGCGTCTCGCTAGAATTGATGTCGAGTTTATAGATATTCTTGCCGCCAAGCGTCGCCGGATCAAACTGATTGGAATAGATCAATCCACTCAACGCGGCAAAGCCATCGCAATGCCCGCCATCCATATTCTGGTTAACTTTTTCCATCCATTGTTCCCCGGCGGGAGTAAGCAGGCAGTCATTGCCTTGCAAACTGGCGCAGGCTTGATCGCCAAACAATCGCCGCACATCGGCAGATGTCAAGTTGCTATAGCCTGTGTCATTCCCATAATTTTTAAAATTGAATCCGTTGACCTTAGGACGGAATCCATTATCGGCAACGGGGGTGCCGCCTTGTTGACTCAACGCCTGCGTCGGCGAAGCGAACATCATTAACAAAGTCAACGCGATCAAAGTTAAATTACGAATCGTTTTCATCTTATTAAACTCTCCTCTTGTGGAATCCGAAGTCTCCTGCTTCGGGCGAAGTGAAACTTCGCTCTTAAAAATAAAAGCGCGACGCAGTCCTCATGCGTCGCGCCGCTATTACATCACACATCTAATAAAAGTTCAATTGGACTTTCCTGCCATTCTCACTTTGATCGTTTTGGGAGTGATTATGTTCGTCGAGCCGTTCCGCAACTCGTTTGATCTGGTGGCGCTGGCGTGGACGGATTATTTGCTTATCCTGTTTGTTGTTGCACTGTGGGCAGGGGTGGTGATGCTGATCTGGCGAAAGAAAGTGTTGTTTAGGTTTTTGAACATTAAGATTTAAACAAAGACCTCGAAGGTTTCTGAGACCTTCGAGGTCTTTTTGATTAACGTTTCTTCTTTATCACAAGCGCCATCCCCAATGGTAGAAAGGCTAACGGTATGCGTCAGTTGCCGCGTAGCGGCGTCAACTGCAACGAGATGTTAAGCGGCGGCTTGTGTTTCAAAGTTCCACCAACTCTAGTTGACGGTGGTTGTTATTGTTTTCGCTTGCTTGACCTATCGCCATACCTTTTAGGTCTTCGATGTTCACCACAGCACCAAAGCGTATGAAGATTTGAGAAAAACGCTCAAAATCTTTTCCCCAATAAATTATGGCGCAAGACATAGGCGCACCCTTGCCCGCGTCTTTGCCATTCACTAGAAAACGTAGGCGAGTATCATACAAGAAGCATAGCGCTGTGGCCTTGCCGTATACATATTTCTTCCAATGGCCTGTATTTGTAGCTACTGGAACTAGGGCTACAACTTCAGACTGATATAACCTGTAGGCTTCTTCACACTTCCTAAGCCAATCCTTGATATTTGTCCCATGTTCTTGGTTAATTCCGTAAGGCGGATTGACGTATATGGTTTGGAACTTCCACGACTCTCTTAGACCATCGTGCTTGGGCAGAGAGTATTCCACAGAAGCATTTACGATTGAATAACGATTTGAGCATGGGTCAAGATGAATAGTGCCGCCGAAAAATTCTCTTACGGCGTCAACATACTTTTTGGGAGTGCCCCAATCTTGGCTTTGCCCAACTACTGTACGCCCTGCCGTCATAGTGTGTGTACCGTCCGCCAATCTTTGTCTCGCAACCTTGAAATCTGCGATTGGAGTTTTCGCATTGAGCCGTTTTTAGGCGCAATGACATTGAACCACTTTTCGATACGCTGTCTGTTGTCTCTAAAGTACGCTTGCAGAACTTGGTCTGCTTCGTAATCCATCTGAACTTTGGTGAACCGATTCTTTTTCTTTTCCGCAGTGTAACTTGCAAGAAAAGCGTTTCTTGCTGGCTTCAAAAGCGGCGTGGGGTCAAGTAGAAGTTCGGTGATAAAGTCTGATAGCCCCTCATCAGTGAGAAAAACCAACCAGTCGTAAGATTGCGCCAATACCTTGAGTTCCTTGTTGTGATTGTCTGATGTGAACCAATTACCATGGTTGCTGACTACACCAAC
>Ga0163199_1002064_pt1 | contig 12410 bp, 15 predicted proteins | sample PL_2010_150m_FD_113537 | JGI IMG/M metagenome (GOLD analysis project Ga0163199, IMG submission 113537) | Freshwater microbial communities from Powell Lake, British Columbia, Canada to study Microbial Dark Matter (Phase II) - PL_2010_150m | ecosystem: Environmental > Aquatic > Freshwater > Lake ... | reverse complement strand
TGCCGAAAAGCGTGTGGTACTACTACCTCGAAATGGCCGTGAGGCTTGGCATGCTCGACAAGCAACGCCGAATCTATGTCCTGACAAACCGTTTTACGCGGCCCTTCTCAAACTTTGCCGAATCTTCTCAACAAAGTCCTCAGGGGATAACTCGCCCAAACCATCGCCACCCGTTCAAAGTTTTTCTCTTAGCGCTTCGAGCTTTTTCTTTATCTCGTTTTGTTGCGAGCGCGGCAGTTCCATGTTGGAGTACTCGCGCCATAGGCCTGGCAACTTGTTTTGCTTGATTATGACGAGGAGCTCGTCTATTCTTTTCTTCATGTGGCTTGCGAGGCCTGCAGCGGCCGCGTTCTTGGCGAATACGGCGGCGTTGGGAGCGCTTATCGAGTCGAGGAGGATTGCTGCGGCGTCGTAGCGGTCGCGCGGGCGCTGGTTCATGTCGGTGCAGAGTTTCATTATTAGGACGTCTTCGACTGGCGCGACGATGGCTTGCGTTGCGAGACCGGCGTTTTGTTCGTACAGAGCGGTTATCGGGCGGGGTGTGGCGCGTTGGAAGCAGTCTTGCGGCAGGGCGTAAGTCTGGCCGCTGCTGTCGTCGATTATCTTGTCGCTTGCAAGGTCGAGTTTTATCTCGCCGCCAGGCGTTTTCTTGACGGCTTTGAGGCCGTGGCGCGTTTCTTCGACCTTGTAGCCAAGATGCTTGAGAATGCCCTTCAACTTTCCGTACTCGCTTTTGAGCGTTATGAAGTCAATGTCTTTCGTGCCGCGGTAGTGCGCTGGCTTGGTGTAGGCACGGGCCGCGTAGCCGCCTATGAGCGCGAAGCTGACGCTGAGGGCTTGCGCCTCGCCTAGAATGGCTTTAAGGTCTTCGAGGCTTTGTTTTTCCAGCCGCCAGGGCACTTGAAATTCAGGCATTTTTCAAAGCAACTCCTAAGTCGTCGAGAGTCTTGCGAACAATAGATTTTGGCAGTATGAATTTTAACTGCCATTGTTCGCCGATTTTTTGATAACTTTCAAAAGCATTTTTCTGGCTAACTAACTCATTATGTTCTTCTAACGTGAGAAAAATCGGGGCCGCTATGTACGAGGCGCCCTCAGCAACAGGCTTGTCAGAAAACGGAGTCTTTAACTTGAAATCCAACTCAGTGTATTTTGCAATCATTTCAGTAGGATAGACTCTGGGTTCATAAACCATTCCGGAATTAAGGATCTCCTCCTTCCAGTCATGCGTCAACTTCTCTGCCTCTTTACCGAATAGGTGTTCGGCTGATTCAGCGGTCACGGCATCAAATACGCAGCCTAATTCTCTTTGGCCAGATTTCCAGGCGTCTCTGATTAGCCCGGGAAAGTCGATTCTTTTTCTGCATGAAACTAGCATAGCAATCACGTCCACCGCAGAAGTAAGAGCCCCTTTTGCAAGGCAGGCCCGGATAAGTGGTTCAAGTTTCATAATCCTTAAGCCATCGGGCGTGGTCAAAAAGTCTCCCTCGCCTTCATCGCCGTAAGCCATGGGTTCGAGCTTCACGTAACGCTTTGCCCTCCGGGTTTCCTCAATTGGTAGCCCCGGGGAAACTATAGTGTTCTTATCGGAAAGCAGGGCCATCCACTTGAAGTAGTATTTTGGGAATGTTTCAATTTCAAGAACGCTGGATGGCTGGCGGTATTGGTGGTAGTAGTATGCAGCAGTGCTTCCAGATATGGCGTACTCCCAGGGGGCAAGCGCCAACTTCTTTTCCAAGGACAGCTTTTCAAAATTTCCCTTGGGAAACTCCAGGTAAATCTTGGCTACCTCAAGAAAAATATCCAAAGGAACCGGGCGGTAAAGCTTTTCCGTTAAATTCAAGTCGCTCCGGCGCTTTAGCATCAGGCCCCTAATCTCTAATTCCCACAACGTCTTCTGGGTAATTTCATCCGAGGTATTAAGAAAAGATTTTGCTTGAGGAAAAGTGAAGAAATTTGATTTTTCTGTATGTTCTTCACTAAGCTTACAGAGCTTGAAATAGTTTCCAGCAAGCCATTCAGGCAGCCATTTCTTATTCATTAAAATCACTCAACACATTACCTTATGAGTAAGGTTGTATTAAAAGCTTACCTATTGAGTAATAGGCAACCTAAAGCATACCCATTAACGAATATAGTCAGATTCAAGTATACTTAAACACACTTTGCCAAAAGCCCTATTTTTGTTCATAAGGGTATGAACGCGGCCAGTGTTTTTTGAATTGACGAACCAAACAAATAAATATTCCCAAGTATAGGTATTATTACTAAATAGGGGTATTCTATGAAGCTTTCGAGTCCTCAAACTTATCGAATAGTGCGCTATTTGCTAGACCATTCCACATTCAAGCAAGTAGAAGTAGAGCGGGAAACTGGCGTTTCTTTCACGCTGGTGAACAGGATTGTCAACGGCTTGATTGACCGCGGGTATGTCGCCAAGCAACCTAGAGGATATCGAGTCGTGGCTTCCGCGGCCTTGGCGCAGGCAATCGCGTTTTTCAGGCGCATGGAAAAACTCAAGCTCGCTTCCCTTGACGTTAATGCAAGCCAAGAACAAATAATTGCAGTTCAAGCAAGGACAAACTCAAAGTTGTGCCTAACTTCAGCCCTGCGCCACTACGACGATTATTTCCACGACCCTTCCATCCAACTTTACACGACGAAAGAGGGCGTTGAAGAATTCAGGAAACTCCCGCCCGGCCGCACGAGAATCGAGTTGTACGAAGACGATTTGAAGCAAGACGACGATTTTGAGGGCGAGCACGAAGTAAGGTGGACAAAGCAAACCCGGACGATTATAGACTTGCTCTGCAGCCAGAGAGCTTACGCAGCCGAGAAAATCATCCAGAAAAAATGGGGTTAGCAATGAACGACTACTCGCACTTTTACGCAACCGAGGTTACTGACGAAACGCGCAAGGAACTAGTTGACTTCATCCACTGGCATAACAAAATCTACAAACACGACCCGCTGATAATCGGAGGATGGGCCGCGTGGGCCTACCACCACGGCCTCGGCTCGAAAGACATTGACGTAATTTTTCCCGGACAAAAAACGCAACAAATAGTGCTTGAAACCTTTCTCACTAACCACGGGTTCGTCCGGCAAGACGTTGGCGCGTTCGAGCCTCCCCAGTGGGTAAAAATCAGGAGAACAAAGGACGGCAAAGAAATTCCAGTTTACATCGACGACATTTCCGCGCAAGGCAAGCAAGAAATTTATGGGACTCCCTTCTCATTGGCCTGGAGCCTGGCAGAAAAATTCAGGCAAGCACACGAATTCGCGCCAGGCACAACTGCCTACATAATTGACCCCGAACTCTTGTTCATCTACAAAATCGGGGCCCTAGTTGGAAGGGACTCCAAGCTGAACACCGAGCCGGAACAACAACGGCCTTACTTCGACAGCAAACTGTGGAAAGACGCGCGCGACGTGCTCGGACTATTAGAAAAAACCGAGCTGGACTATGCCAAAGTATTCTACATAATGCGCAAGGCAGGCCTGCCATTGGGAACCAACTTGCTGGACCGTGCATTAAACGTGTCTTACCGGTATTTCGAGAAGCCCGAACAAACAAGGTTTGTCAAGCTGTTCGGCGAACTAAGCGAGGCAGTGGACGGATACGAGTCAGTAGTGCAAGAAATCGAACGCGGCGAGAATTACGACATTACGAGTTTGAGGCCCCTAGCCAAATACGAGGACTTGATGCTTGAGATAACCGACGCGATAGCAAGCAACTTGAAAAAGAAAGTCCGCGAAAACCAGCGCAAGGCAACGTTAATCGCATTGAATGAACTGTGCGCACTGGACGGCAAGGCTGATAAAATCGCGGTTCACGTCAATCAAAGATACGGCAAATACCTGGAAAACCTCAAAACCGTTCTAAGCGGGCAGACCAAGAATCGCGCGCTTTTCCCACTCCTGATAACGTTGAAACTCATGGAAAAATAAACAACTTCCTCTCGGAAATGAAATCAAGTGCAAGAAATGCGGTTATTGCACGAGGGAATACGAATACGCCGAGTGAAAAAACCAAGCGCCCGCACGATTTTGACCAAAACGCCCGCCTTCATCGGCCAGCAATGCCCTCCGCTGGCAGCGAAAGCCCCCAGCAGCCACTGAAAAAGAAGGGCGTAAAAGCATTTTTATAACGCCGCCCAAACGCCCGCGGCGCTCCCGAGAAAAATTCGCGGCCGCCTCAGATGGTTTTTGTTCAAGAAAGCAGGCTGGCCTTTGCCAATGTTTTGTTGTCAGGTTTCTTTGACGAAACTTTTGTGGCTTTTGACGTAAAGGTATGCCGCCTCAAGGGCGGAGTAGTGTTCTGGCTTGCAAGTCAGTTCAATTCCCTGGCCACCCAACTTCATTTGGACGCCTTTAGGGAGTTTTTTCGCAGCTTTCATGATAGCTGCCTTCGCAGCTTCGAGCTTGTCCGCTTCTTTCGGCGACACAGGCAGATAATCGCCGTTCCATGATGCGAGCTCTATCGGTTTCTTTCGCGGTTTCTCAAGGTCGACAAACCTCCATTCAGGCGCGTCAACACGTAGGTAAGCTTCCCTGGCAACGCCCGAACGCCTGGCCACCTTCCGGTCAATAAAAACGTTAGTCGGCCGTGTTTCGTCCATTACTCTTTTCAAAAAGGCGCGCATTCACATCACCTGCACAAACTATAAAAAGAAAACGAATATATTCCATGCGCTTGGCGGCCGGACGTGTCTTTCATGAAAACCGTTCTACACTTTTTCATAGTTTGAATGCGAAGTATCTTTCATAAGGTTTTTTGTAGGCTATGCCGCCGTGCGGACGGCAGAAATTGTAGCGGTAGGCGTATTCTGGCAGCCCGCTGAACCGCGGGCTTTCGTCCTTGAACACGCCGAACCAACGTTCTATCTTGCCGCTGGTTTGAGGCCGTTTGACGCCTGCGAGAATGCGGTCAACTCCCCAAGCGTCCAGTATTTGTCCGAAAGCGTTGGCACGCTTTCGGGCGTTGTCCCAGAATTGCACGCCGTGGTCGGTCATGAGCTGGTAAGGAATGCCGTGCCGTCCAACGGCACGGCGGCAGACGAACAAGGCGTTTTCAGTGGTTTGTTCCTCGAACTCCATTGCGTCCACAAGGTAACGCGAGTAATCGTCAAACAAGCGAATAGCCACGAACCATCGTCCAAAAGGGAAAAATCGGCTTGCCACAAGTGGTTTGGCAATGGCCGTTCGAATTCTCTTCCATTCGCGCGCCATTTTGAACAAGTAGTTATGGAAAGAAAGGCTTAAACTGCAGCTGTGTTTGTTTCTTGCGTTGCTGTTCCGTTTCTCGTGTTGGCTCTCGGGTAGAGGGTTTTGAATTCTTCGTTTCCTTCGGCCTGCCGCCATCAGATCATAGACGACTGAACCGGCTGCACGCGCCCACAATCATAATACCTGACACCCTTTTTTCACCCAAAAAAACCGTCCAGCGCCCATTTTTTCGAAACGCAGTTTGTTCATAAACTAATGAACACGCTTTTATCAGTTTCAGCGTTTGTCTCAAAAAATCCGAAAATGCGCCCCGAGTGGGATGTGGGCAGGCCCAAACACCATCAAACTATTAAAAAGAACGCAAAATGAAGGAAAACCACGAAAAAAGCGTACGAAAAAACGAGACGTCCTTTTGAAAGTTCGAGATTTTATGAACCAGCATTGTGGCGCGAACCCCGTTAAATTAACTAAAAACTAGTTCATAAATCAGTGAACGCATTATCGGCGTTCGGATGGCAATGGAGGACGAGACGAAAAAACGCGAAAGATTCCTTGATTCTTTCGTCTAAACTTGAGCTCGTGCTCAAGCTGGCGAAGCATCAATTTGTTTTTTCCTAATTCCTCTGGATGCGCTGACCCAGTACGCCCCACCCTACGAGAAAGTGGCGTTACTTTTGCTTGAACAAATCGTAAGTGCGACTTGAGAGAACTAGTTCTCCAGAAACGCAAAGGAAGCGGCATTAAAACACGACAAACTAAAAACACGCGCGAATATAAAACCTTTCAAAAAAAAGAATTAAAAAAAGCCCGACTAAACGCCCACGTTTTAGTTCACCCAAATATGAACCAAATATAGGAAAAACAAAAACGCAGTTAGTTCATAAAGTAATAAACTAAACCGGGCCCGATTGTGTAGACTACTTCCAGCTAGCGACTTTAATTCCTGCGTTTTTGAGCTCGTCGCGGAACTGCTTAAGCTCTAACGCCTTGCCATCCTCGTTTCGCACTGGCGGCATATAATAGACTCTGCGCGAAGGAAGCTCCAAGTCAACACTTGCATCGTCCACCCCGGGCTGTTTGCGGGAGCAAACGCCTTCAGCAAACTTTTGGAGAGAAGAAACAGCAATATCAGAGAACTGGCGAGCCTCTATGCATACAACTAGCTGCCCGAAGTCTTCCCGGACGCTGGCGGATTCTAAGGAATCGCCCACAATAGACACTAGACGTTTGACGTCTTCGACAGATTGCCTCATTACATTAGTATATAGCAGAACCCGTTAATAAGTAAGACCGTTTAAGAAACTTCCGGCCTCAACTGAGAAGAGTTCACCAGTTTATGAACTTTTCCTGCGTTTTTTTCGAATTGTCGCAAATTCCGTTTTTTGCCCCGCCCGGCCTTGCCAGCAAGCTTTTTTTCTCGAATGCGCCGCCAAAACTCTCTCGTGCGGCCTGCCTTTGAACAAAGCAAAAAGTCGACGGCTTCGCTGACGCTCACCCGATGGCCCAAAGACTGCTGCAATTCGCCGCAAACAACGTGCAAACGCTTGTAAATATTATAATCCAATCGCGCAATCCGGTGCATAACAACCCTCGCAAAGTATAAGCCTAATGTATACAAAGTATAAAAAGTTTACTATTCGTTTTGGTTGCGCAAAGAAAGTAAAGAACGGCCCAAAAAAAGAAAGAAAAAACAAAAAAAAGCTACCCCAAAAAAAAAGTCGGCAGAATCGAGCCGCACGCGCCCAAAAAAGCTGTAACAAAATTTCATGAAAATGCAGAAAGGAGCGCCTCCGCACCTCAGTTTTTACAAAAAGATTAGCACGATTGTGAAGCAGACTCTAAAAACGAGTTCTGCCATGGTAGAACCAGCAGGAAAGAACTGAACACGAGGAAAAAACCAGAAAAGCAGTGGCGGCAAAACCACGAATTGAAACAAAACAGCAAGAGTTGCGAGTGAAAATCCGTCAGCTTTTTATTCCTCCCGCTAGTAATTACCACGTGGTCAGCCGCCTTACCTTATTTTGGAGCGTTTTCATTGCGATTTTCTTCGTATTTTGGAAAATGCTTTCCGACTTCGCGCCCCTAGAGAAGATTGGCGGCATGGACGTGAGAGTGGTAAATTTAGTGTCGAGCGTCGCCGCTGCCGGTGGAGTGGCATTCACGATTTACGTCGTGGCTAAAGCCATGCAGAAGGATGAAGACGAACAGAAGAAGAAAGATTACAGCGAAAAACCCCGGCCCAAACCACCATCAATTGACCAAGTGTTCAAGTGGAAAGAATAGCTGGAAAGGCAAAACCCCCGCAGTATACCCTTAAACAACCTTCTGCGGGCTGCGTTTGGCATAAAACCTTAATATATCGACCGAGAATTGGGAGAAAACGGTTCCTTTAATTTAGAACTATAGCGCGCGCCTCCAAACCGCCAAAAATCAGTAGCCGAGCGCTTGTTTCACAAGTATGAGCGTTACGCGGCCCGGCATCTCGCGAGAGAGGATCACGGTTTTGTTCATCGAGCTGCCCATGCCGTACGCCTTGCGCGCTCGGGCATCTTCTAGAGGGAAAACGGTATTCTTGAGCCGGTCAAACGCATCTTGAAGCGTTGGCACTATCTTGTTTACACCGCTCACAATCACCAAGTTCTTTGCTGCGAAGGGAAACGCGCCAACCCTGCTTCCGCTGGCGTCGCAGGCGAGAAGCTCGCCTTGCTGAGTGATGGCGTTGACACTCGAGACGAAGAATTCAGCAGTAACAGACTTGCGGCGCAGTTCTGCACGCTTAGCGGCGTCGCTTTCAGCAGAAATAGCCCGGTGAAGACTTTTCCAGCCTTTCGGATTGGACTTGAGAACGTCCGTAAAGCCAATCTCTTCAAGAGTAGTTGAAGAGCCAGTCATTACCTCTGCGCCAGGCGAAATCAGGCCTACTAGCTTTTCGAGGGCTTGCGCAGGCGTGTCTACAACTATCACGTTAAAGCCGTTTTGGCGCGCAGCTTGCTGCGTTTGCTCCAAAACCTTGACACTTACGGGATTAATCTTGCTTTTTGCTTCAGTTGCCAAACCCAACCACCTATTGTCAAAGAATATTGTTGAATAAAAAGGTAAAAAAAGAAAAAAACCGGAAGCCTAATGCGCCGGCAAAATATGTTAGTTTTAGCAGCAACCTGGTCCGGTCATCAAAATCACCCCGTTTTATTGCAAGGCAAATGCGCGCTCACTCGTCAAGAGAATCGAAGGCTTGCCCAAGCGATTGTTCTCCAGCTGAAAGCTCTTCAGCCCCCTTGGAGCGCTTTTCAGCCATTTCGACAACTATATCCGCAATTCTGTCGAGCTTCTCGCCATACTTTTTGTCCATTTTCGCCTTGACCTTTTCCTTGAGCAACTCTACTTTCGCCCAGCGGGAAAGCGCCTCGGCGTAGTCCAAGCTTGCGCACGAAGCGCCGCAAGCCATTTGGTATTCAAACATAGCCATCAACCCCCAAATATTGGAACTGCAATATTGGATACACAATACATAAATATAAATGTTGTGGATGCCCAACATAATCATGGAACATTGCAAGGCCGCGTGCGACATGCGCGGCTTCCTGTCGCTCTTAGTAATGCACTTGCTTGCAAAAGAGCCAATGAGCGGCGCGCAGCTCGCAAGAGAAATCGAGAAGCGCAAGGGCTGCAAGCCCAATCCTGGCACGATTTATCCCGCCTTGAAAGAGTTAGTCCGCAAGAACGTAATAGAGGCAAAAAGCAAGGACGGCAAGGAGAAGGTCTACAAGCTAACTGCAAGCGGCAAAAAAGAGCTTGAAGCCGCGCGCAACTCTTTCTGCAAGATATTCTACGACTTGTTCACGAGATGAAACGGTTGGCAGAACGCCGCAAAGTGTTCATAATTTCAGGCGTTCACCGCGCTGAAACGACTTTTGGCAAGCCCGTAGCCCAAGATGTTGCTAGGCGGCTGCGCGAGGCTGGCTCAACTCCCAGCACGCTGCACATTCCAACTGAAATAGAAAAAAGACGACTTATGAATCTTCACGGCTCGTGGCGGCAGGGAAAAGACTGGCACGCGCTAAAAGCACACTATCATCTAGTAGAACATCGGGGTTTTGAGCCGGAAAATGCTGAACACATCTTGCTGGATTTTCACGAAAACCCACTCAACTGGCAGCAACCAGGAATATACGCCGAATACGCTGGAGACTATAGCAAGCGAGTGCAGCCGCACATTGCCAAGAGCCAACGGCAAGGAACCTTAGGGATATACGCGGCAAGAATAATCGGCCCTGAGAGTTACAACGACATTTGGGAGATGCAACGCGTCCCACTCAAAGGCATCCGAACGACCGACCGGCTCTTAAGACTAGAAATCCCGGTAATCGGCCGAAGAAAAAAAGGAATAGGCGTAGTGGCCGACGAGCAAGAAACGCTAGAGCACTTTGGAGCGGCCACAAAACGCGAGCTGGTAGAAAGACTAGGTAAACTCATTTTTGCGCAATTGTTCACGCGCTGAGAACCTTCCTTATTTTCTCTGCAAACAGCGCGTGGCGGTGCAAGGCAAACCCAAGAAGAATCAAAAGGTTGAGCAGCAGCAAGTCATCCACAAAATGGAACTGCAAGTTTGCCGCAAGGCCACCGACCACCAAGAGCATGGCGACAACTGCATCAATCTTTCGCAGTTGTACAAAAGAATACTTCGTGCCAAGGGCTGAAAACTGGGCATCAATCGTTTCTTTAGTGCTGTGGTCGCCCGGAAGAAGCCGTAACAACTGCGTCAAGTAGAACAACACGTACAACCCAGAAGCGCCGGCAATAACCCCCTCAAAAACGAGGGAAAGCGACAAACTTGCAGCATCTGTAAACGCAAGAATCTTGGCGTCAAGCCCAATCAAAGCCGCCAGCGAAACAGCAGACAAGCTTAAGATAAACCAAACATAGTACGCAGAAGCAAACTTGCGCTCAGTTTGCGTATCAGTAAGCGAAGTAAGCACTATTGCTAAGAGGGCAATTGCTATGAAGATCAGCTCAAAAGTCCTGCCAAAGATAAGCACGCAAATCAAAGCGAAAAGTAAGAGTTCGAACCACTTGCCGTAATCAGTGCCAAAAAAAGTGTTCCAGCGCAAGGGAGACCGGTTGGCGAGCGCCCAAACCACGGACGCCAAACCAATAAAACAACAAAGACCGAAGACAAAAAGCAAGTTTATCAAGATGGAAAACCTGGCGAACGAACTAAGCGTCTGGAAAAAAAGATAGCCTAATGAAAATGGCGAAAAAGCTTCCAAAAAGAAAAGCGCCAAAGACAAGCAAAGCACGGTGGCCTCGCTTACTTCGGGCAACAAATCGTCGCGGAAGTAAACTGCAAAAATCAAGCCAAAGACTAGGCCAAAAACTGCAGGAAAATGCCACGACGGCACAATTGCATGGTCATACGCCTTTATCGCGGCATAAGCAAGAGTGCACAAAGCGGCAAAACCAAGGCAATAAAGCCACCTTCGAGCGCCCGACAAACTCTTGAAGGCAAAAAACGCCAAAAACGCTTCCAGAAATACCTTGGTACGCAGCTTCTCGCCAGCGTCAAAACGGTCCACTTCGTCTTCGCCACGTTTGCCGAAAATCGTTCCGCGCGCCATGACTAGAGACTGCACGACCATTCCAACGACGAAAGCAACCAAAATGACAAACGATGGCATAAACGCACACCCGCGAAAAACCGCCTTGAGCAAACCAATATTGCCTAGCGCAATTATTTGCGCGCAGCTTTTTTGGAACCCTTGAGAACAGTAACCTTGTTCATGAACTCGTAGAGCGCAATCTTGCCAGCTTGTGGAGAACAAGAAATCCCGTTGATAACCACGCCCTGAGTAAAGCCATCCTTCGACCGGCCTTGGCTCACAGTCGTGTAGTGTAGAACCGGACAGACTTCGACGTGAAACCTGTCGCAGACATCTAAGACGGTGCGATTCAAGCCTGCCTCGAGCGACGGAAAACGGCCGCCGTGGTAAACCCACGCCCTATTTCGATTATGCAATACGGTTACTCCCTCGAGTTTTACGGCACTAAGCGCGAATTCGTAAGCAGCCATTTCAGGCATGAACAACACCAATACGTTTTCTCCACCTGGCTTTATTTTCTTTTCGGCCTTAAACAGTTATGGAAACTTATTCTCTCTACTCTGCAGGGCAGGAAAGCCCGGCAGGACAACGGCAAGCTGGCGAAGAAAAACAGGAAGACCATCGCCCAGAGCTTGCCGAACTGCACGCGCACGTTGGAGGCAGTGCCGCGCCTGAAGACATGTGGGCGCTCGCAAGGATGAACGGCCTAAAACTACCAGTGAAAACTTACTGGGAGTTCGAAAAGTTCATGAGGCTCGAACAAGGCAAGCCCTTAAGCGCGCTGCACGACTTGTACGACTGGACGCAAAAAATTCAGACCGGCCCGGTTGCGCTTGAAAAAGTGATTTACGAGACTGCCGGCGCATTCTACCGCTCCAGCAACGTCACGCTTTTCGAACTTAGAATCAACCCGATGAGGAGAAACAGGGGCGGCGAGTACGACTTGGACCACATTATTGCTGCAGCCCTGCGGGGCCTAGACCGGGCTTGCCTTGACTATGGATTGCACGCTGGAGCCATTTTTGAGCTTGACACGCGCTATCCCTTCGAGCTCAACGAAATTATTGCCAAAAAGGCACTCAAATACCGCTACAAAGGAATTGTCGGGATAGACTTGTCCGGCCCGGCGCCTTCAACAACCGGAAAAATAGACTTCGCGCAGTACACCGAACTGTTTTCAAGCGCCAAAAAGCACGGAATGGGCATAACCGTCCATGCCGGGGAAGAGCACGGAACTGAAAATGAAGTGCTCCAGGCAATAGACTTGCTCAATGTTTCAAGGATTGGCCACGGAGTGCAGGCCGCAAAAAACCACGAGATTCTAAAAAGAGTGGCGGACTCGGGAACGCTTCTCGAAGTGTGCCCGACGTCAAACTTGCGCCGGGGAATATTTCACAATGCGCAAGACCTCAAGCAAATGTTTGAAACCCTCAACCAAGCCGAAGTAAAGTACGCGATTTGCACTGACGGCGCTGAAATGTTCTCGACAAACCCTGCAAAAGAAAGAGATTTCTTGCTAAACAACGGAATCCTGACTAAGACACAAATCGAGCAGTCCGAAGAGTGGGCAAGGCAAGCTTCTTT
>Ga0163199_1002062_pt1 | contig 12415 bp, 12 predicted proteins | sample PL_2010_150m_FD_113537 | JGI IMG/M metagenome (GOLD analysis project Ga0163199, IMG submission 113537) | Freshwater microbial communities from Powell Lake, British Columbia, Canada to study Microbial Dark Matter (Phase II) - PL_2010_150m | ecosystem: Environmental > Aquatic > Freshwater > Lake ... | reverse complement strand
AGTCTACCTCGTGACCTTGAATTCGACACGACGCCTCAGCTGCCGGCAGGCCTCCTCGGTGCAGGGTGGGCCGGGCGCGATTTCGCAACCGACAATGCGCCGTCGGACCTGCCGCGGGTACACGCCTTGCCGGACCAGCTCCGCCGCCACTGCGGTTGCCCTTTGTGCCGCTAGGGCGACACAGTATGCGTTGCTGCCCAGGTCATCCGTGTGGGCATACAGCCGAACCCTCAAGCCGCGGTCGGCGGTCAATTGTCCGGCCAGTGCCGCCAACGTCGTTTGGGCTTCCCTGCCGAGTTCGGAGGAACGCGGCTCGAAGTAGAGGTTTGTCGCCGGATCCGGTCTGTTGATGACTGGCCGAACCGGAAGCGACTCCGGCGGATTTGCGCCAGCGTCAGGCGCGGAGGGCGAGGGGAGGTCGGGCCGGCCGGGAGGAGCGACCGACACCTTGGTCTGAGGTTCGGAATTGGCGTCCCCGAGCGCTACGGGCGGTTGCCGGGCGGACGGCGGCGCTGATGGGGTGTGGACGGCCGGCATGGCGCATCCCGAAAGGACTGCGGCGGTTGCGATCGCGCGCGGCAATCGCAACCGCCAAATGGACCCTCGGTCGGGGCTCACAGGTCGGCCAACGGCTTGTCCGCGAAACTGGCATCCTGGATATCCAGTTGCCGGATCACCGTGGAAAGCGATTCGTCCAGTGCGCGCAGCGCGTCTTTCGGCAGGGCCAGCAACGCCTCGGGCAGGACGCCTTCTGCCGGGCCCGGTGCGCTTTCGAGAAGCTGGGCCGCCTCACCCGAAATGCTCAGGCCGACACGGCGCTGATCCTTCTTGCTCCGCTCCTTGACTATCAGTCCGTGATCGACGAGCTTCTCTACCAGAAGGCTGCACGTCGACTGGTGGATCGACAGGCGCTCTGCCAATTCTGAAATTCCGATGCCGGCCGACTTTCCCACTTCCTGCAGAATCCACAACTGGGAACCCGACACGCCGCTGCTCTTTTCGACTTCGCGAAAATGCTGCCGCACCGCGCCGTAGATCAGGCGAAATTTCTTTAGAACCTGCAGTGACAGTTCGCGACTGGTTCGCTTGCCCATTCCTTGTGCTCTCCGTGTCCCGGCCCCAGGCCATTCAGCCGCCCGTCCGCGCATCTCTCTGCCGTGGAGGTTGCATTTTACATTGATATCAATTAATCTTACTGCAATATTGTCTGGAGGATTCCAATGCTGCGTACTTTAATCGTCGTCTTCTCCGCCATCTTCCTCAATGCTTGCTCTTCCGAGCCGGCAAAGCCAACTGGCGCTGCGGCGCCCGCCCAGGCGGCAAAACCTGTCGCTTCGTCCGCCGTGGTAGCGCCTGCCACTGTTTCATCGGGTGTCGAAACCGAAGCTCAGCGGGTCGGGCGCGGCCTCAAAGCGCTCGCTGGCAAGAGTGTCTATTTCAATTACGACGAGTATTCCGTCAAGCCGGAGTTTCAGGAACTGATCAAGCAGCATGTCGAACTTCTGACGTCGTCCAAGAGTTTCACGGTCAGCGTCGAAGGCAACGCGGACGAGCGCGGCAGCGTCGAGTACAACCTGGCACTTGGCCAGAAGCGGGCTGAGGCGGTGAAGCGAAACCTGAAAATGCTGGGCTTGCCTGAGGCGCAGGTCGAGGCGGTCAGTTACGGCAAGGAAAAGCCGCGTGCCACCTGCCATGAAGAAAAATGCTGGAGCGAGAATCGCCGTGTCGACTTCGCCTACAAGAAGGCCTCGAGCGGCAAATAGGCGCATGGATTCGCCAGCCTGACCGAATCAGGCTGAAAACCGACTTCCGAGGAGGAGGTTTGGGGGGGCAGTCGCCCCTCTTTTTTTTTCAATTCCCGGTAGCGGCCGCCACCTATATCGTGGTCCCGCTTCGACTACGAGACCTCTAATGACAATCAAACGAATTGGCTTCGTTGTCGCCGGCATCGCATCGATGCCAGCGGTGGCAGCTGGGAGTCCCGCGGTTGGGGGCATCCCGGTGGACTTCGTGCTGTTCGGTCTAACCCTCGCCGGCGTCGCCATCTTTCACCGCCATACCCTGTCCGTAGCCGCAGCCGGCGCGCTAGTCATCGCGCTCTACAAGATCACCATCACCGGATTCAAGACCGGCGCGGGCCTGGCGGGCTTTACGGCGCTCCTGGGACACGAATGGGTCATCCTGGCAAATCTGCTGTGTCTGCTTCTTGGATTTGCGATCCTGTCTCGTCACTTCGAGAAGAGCCACGTCCCAGTGATACTGCCCAAGTATCTGCCGGACGACTGGAAGGGCGGTTTTGCGCTGCTGGCACTGGTATTCGTGATGTCCGGCTTTCTCGACAACATCGCCGCCGCATTGATTGGCGGCGCCATGGCCCACCAACTGTTCCGCGCCAGGGTGCATGTCGGCTACCTTGCCGCCATCGTCGCCGCCTCCAACGCCGGGGGTGCCGGTTCGGTGGTCGGGGATACGACGACCACCATGATGTGGATTTCCGGCGTTTCGCCGGTGCAGGTCATGCCCGCGTATCTGGCGGCCATTGTCGCCCTGGTCATCGTCGGCATCGTCGGGGCGAAGCAACAGCATGCGTATTCGCCCATCCTCCGCCACGCCCATACGCATGTCCGGGTCGATTGGGGTCGCCTGTTCATCATCGGCGTCATGCTGGTGTCCGCGATTGCTACCAATGTCACGGTCAACATGAATTTTCCCCAGGAGGCCGATCATTTCCCCTTCATCGGCACCGCCCTTTGGGTTGCGATACTGGTGACGGCGGGCGTCAGGCGCCACGACTGGGAAGTAGTGCCGGAGGCGTTCAAGGGCGCGGCATTCTTGCTCAGCCTGGTCCTCTGCGCGTCCATGATGCCCGTTGAAGAACTTCCCGATCCTTCGTCGCTGACCACGTTCGGCGTGGGTTTCGTTTCTTCGGTATTCGACAATATTCCCCTGACCGCGTTGGCCATCAAGCAGGGAGGATACGATTGGGGGATTCTTGCCTACGCGGTCGGCTTCGGCGGTTCAATGATCTGGTTTGGTTCGTCCTCGGGCGTGGCCCTGTCAAACATGTACCCCGAAATCAGGTCGGTCAGCCGCTGGCTGACGCAGGGATGGCATGTGGTTGTGGCTTATGTCGCCGGTTTCGCCGTGATGCTCTCAGTGCTCGGCTGGAACCCGCAGGCTCCTCAGTTGTTGGAATCGCGCGGCGATGCGAAGCAGTCAAGCCGCGACGACCGACCAGCACGATCGCCATCGGCCGCATTGGCGGGTCGCGAGGAGACCGGGGCGCGTTAAGAAGGGCCGGTCGAGCCAGGCTTGTTGAGCAGGGCCGCCGATTCTTTGCTAGGCTCGAATTGCACAACGGAGGAAGACCATGCGCAAGGTGTTGCTGGCGGTAGACGGATCGGACCATTCCGATCGGGCCGTGCACTATGTCGCCGAGTTCATCAAGGAGCACGGGCCGATCGAGGTACACGTCGCCAACGTCGAGCCGGAGCCTGTCGCGTGGCAGACCCATGGCATGGAGGAACAGGCGATCGAGGCGCACTTGACGTCTCGCGCCCATCAAGCGATGAAATCCGCCAAGGACATCCTGAAGGCCGCCGGAGCGTCGCATCACGCCCATGTCGGTCGCGGGGACGTCGCGCAGACGCTGTTGACGATGGCGGGCAAACTGGGCTGCGACGCCATCGTCATCGGAACGCGCGGTCTGGGCGCCGTGTCGGGCATCGCGCTGGGTTCGGTGACGCGGAAGGTATTGCATCTGACACACCTGCCCGTGATCTGCGTAAAGTAGGCGCTTGAGACTCTCACTGCGCTTCGTGCTGCCCTTGATGCTGGTTCTGGCAGGGATTGCGTATGCCATCGCCCCGCTGGTTGACCAGTTGACGCTGCGCTGGTTTGTGCGCGATCTCGACATCCGTTCGGCGTTGATCGCCAACACCATCCAGGAACCTCTGCAGGAACAACTTCTGGCCGGAAAGAAGGCGAAGATCGTCGGCTATTTCCAGCGCATCACCCAGGACGAACGTCTGTATGCGGTCGGGTATTGCGCCTCACCGACGAGCACTCCATTGGCCAGCCGTTCGCTTCCAGCGCAACTTCGCTGTTCCGAACTCGACCGTTGGGAGGTGCCCGGCGACCATCTACTTGCCAGTCCGCAGGGACCGCTGCATGTCGCAGTGAAACCGTTGGCGAGCGAGGCGGAACCAGCGGGTCGCTTGATACTCGTTCACGACATGAGCTTCGTGACTCGCCGCAGCGAGGAAACCAAGCGCTACGTCTTCTACTTCTTCATGGGGTTGGCGGCAATCATCTCGCTGATAACCGTGATCATTGCCCAGCTTTCGTGGCGCGGCTGGATGGCCGGCATGCGCGCCTTGTTGCGCGGTGAAGGGTTGGTGCGGCAGCCGGGAACGGGCGATCCCACCGGGCTGCCTGAGTTCAAACCCATCGCCCGAGACTTGCAGCGCCTGATCCGGGAACTGGAATCCGATGCCCGCGCGCGCGATGAGGATCAGGTCACCTGGACACCGGAGTCACTGCGCGCCATCCTCCAGGGCGAACTGCGCGGTGAGGACGTGATCGTGGTTTCCAACCGCGAGCCCTACATCCACCAGCGGCGGGGCGAGTACATCGAGGTTCAGCGGCCGGCCAGCGGGCTGGTCACGGCGCTCGAGCCGATCATGCGCGCCTGTCGCGGGACCTGGATCGCCCATGGCAGCGGGTCGGCCGACCGCGAGGTAGTGGACCGGCATGACCGCGTCGCCGTGCCGCCCGACAATCCGGCGTATCAGATCCGGCGCGTCTGGCTGAGCGCGGAAGAGGAGGCCGGCTATTACTACGGCTTCGCCAACGAGGGGCTCTGGCCGCTGTGCCACATCGCCCACGTGCGCCCGACGTTCCGCTCAAGTGACTGGACCCAATACGTCGCGGTCAATCGGAAGTTCGCCAAGGCGGTCGCCAGCGAGGCCAAGACCAAGGCCCCCATCGTGCTGGTGCAGGACTACCATTTTGCCCTTCTGCCGAGCATGATCCGGGAGGAACTGCCGGAAGCCACCGTCATCGCTTTCTGGCACATTCCTTGGCCCAACCCGGAGTCGTTCGCCATCTGCCCGTGGCGGGACGAAGTGCTGGCGGGCATGCTTGGAAGCAGCATTCTCGGCTTCCACACGCAATTCCACTGCAACAACTTTGTCGACACGGTGGATCGCTTCCTCGAGGCGCGAGTGGACCGTGAATCGTTTAACGTCTCCTACGGCGGCAAGCTCACGGCCGTGCGCCGCTATCCGATATCCATCGCCTGGCCGCCGGAAGCGGAGATGTTGCAAAAGGCACTGCCGGACTGTCGCAGCGACGTCCGCAAGATGAACGATCTGCCGCCGGACCACCAGCTCGGAATCGGCGTTGACCGCCTGGACTACACCAAGGGCATCATGGAGCGTTTTCGTGCGATCGAACGTTTGCTGGAACTCAATCCGGAGTGGATCGGGCGCTTCAGTTTCGTCCAGATCGCGGCGCCAACGCGCTCCGGCATCGAGGAATATCAGCACCACGAGGTGCAGGTGCGGGCATTGGCCGCCGACATCAACGGCCGCTTCGGGCAGCATGGCCCGCCGCCGATCGTCCTCAAGGTCGAGCACCACGAGCCGCGCGCGGTCTACGAATATTTCCGTGCTGCCGACCTGTGCTTCGTCAGCAGCCTCCACGACGGCATGAATCTGGTCGCCAAGGAATTTATCGCGGCGCGCGACGATGAGCGCGGCGTCCTGATCCTCTCGCAGTTCACCGGAGCGGCCCGCGAACTGCCGGAGGCGTTGATCGTCAATCCCTATGATGCCGACCAGTGCGCTGCGGCCCTGCACCTGGCACTGACCATGCCGGAGTCCGAGCAGCGCGACCGGATGCGGCTGATGCGCGGGCTCGTGGCCGAATTCAATGTCTTTCGCTGGGCCGGGCGCATGCTGCTCGATGCTGCCGCGATGCGCCGCCGCGGGCGGTTGATCGACACGGGCAAGAGGGCAGGATGACGAAGGGGCGCAACCGGCTCCCGCCGACACCGTCGATCCAGTGGGCGTTTTTTCTCGATGTCGACGGCACACTGCTGGACATTGCCGAAACGCCAGACGCAATCAAGGTCGACAAGACTCTGCTCGAACTGATCGGGCAGCTTCACCGCGCGAGTGGCGGTGCCATGGCCCTTGTAAGCGGACGTTCATTGTCGGACCTGCAGGAATGGCTGGGCATGCCGCGCCTGCCAATGGCTGGCCAACACGGACTGGAACGGCGCGACACGGCTGGGCGCCTATGGATTCATGCTGCGCCGCCGGCCGCAAAATGCGCTATCAAGGAAGCGCTGGTGCCGGTGCTGGCACGCCACCCGGGATTGCTGCTGGAGGACAAGGGATTGACGCTGGCACTGCATTACCGGATGGCGCCGCACCTGGCTGCCTACGCCCATCGATTGATGACCCGGCTGATGAGCCAGGCCGGTGGCGACCTTGAATTGCAAAGAGGGAAGCGCGTCGTCGAGATCAAGCCGGCCGGCGTCGACAAGGGGTCGGCGGTGGCGGAATTCATGGCGGAGTCGCCTTTCCGGGGGCGCCGGCCGGTTTTCATCGGTGACGATCTCAATGACGAACGAGGATTTGCGGAAGTGAACAAGGTGGGCGGACTTTCCATTAAAGTCGGAAAAGGAGGCAGTTGTGCGGGGTCACGCCTGCCCGACGTCGCCGCAGTCCGGCGATGGCTGCACGAGGCCCTGAAAGGAAAGCAATGCAAGACCTAGACTTGGCCCTGATCGGCAATTGCACGGTCGGTGCTCTGGTCGATGCGCGCGCCAGGTTCGTCTGGGCGTGCTTCCCCCGGTTTGATGGCGACCCTGTGTTCTGTTCATTGCTCAGGGACTCGGTCGACTACGGGTTCTTCGCCATCGAACTTGCGGAGTGCGAACGACACGAGCAGCACTACCTCGAGAATACCGCGATCCTGGTGACGCGCCTCTACGACAGCCATGGTGGCGAGATTGAAATCGTTGATTTCGCGCCGCGTTTCGGGCAGTACGGCCGCCTGTTCCGCCCGATGATGCTGGTGCGCCGCGTCCGGCGCATTGCCGGCAGCCCGCGCCTGACGGTGCGTCTTCGCCCTGCATGCAATGACGGTGCAGGGCGGCCGACCGTAACGATTGGCAGCAACCATATCCGCTATGTGTCGCCCGACCTCACGCTCCGGCTGACAACTGATGTCTCGCTCACTGCGATCCAGCAGGAAATCCCCTTTTTCCTCGAGGATGCCGTTACATTGTTGCTCGGGGCCGACGAAACCGTGCACGAGTCCGTCGGCGAAATCGGCCGTCGCTTCTTCGACGAAACTGCGCAGTATTGGCACGAGTGGGTGCGTTTCCTGAGTATCCCGTATGAATGGCAGGAGGCGGTAATCCGAGCGGCCGTCACGCTCAAGCTGAACGCCTATGACGACACCGGCGCGATCGTCGCGGCCATGACCACGTCGATTCCCGAGGCCGCCGGCAGTGAAAGGAACTGGGACTACCGCTACTGCTGGCTTCGCGACGGCTATTTCGTGGTCAACGCCCTGAACCGGCTCGGAGCGACGCGCACCATGGAGCGCTATCTCGGCTACATCGTCAATGTTGCCGCGAATTCCGGTGGGCTGTCACTGCAACCGGTGTACGGTATCGACGGACGGGCAGACCTGGAGGAAAGGGAAGTAGCGGGCCTGGAGGGCTATCGCGGCATGGGGCCGGTGCGCATCGGCAACCTGGCCTACCGGCAGATACAGCACGATGTCTATGGTTCGGCCATCCTCGCCGCAACGCATATCTTCTTCGACCAGAGATTGACTCGCAGGGGCGACGAGGCCTTGTTCCGCCGCCTGGAACTCCTGGGCGAGCAGGCGCGGCGCTGCTACGACCAGCCGGATGCGGGTCTCTGGGAGTTGCGTGGCAGCGCCCGCGTGCATACGTTTTCCGCCGTGATGTGCTGGGCGGCCTGCGATCGTTTGGCGAGGATCGCGGACCGCCTCGTCTTGGCTGAGCGCGCAGGATATTGGCGCGAGTGGTCGCGGGTGATCCATGAAGCGATCTGCCGGCGGGCTTGGAACGATCGACGAGGGGTATTTGCCTCGACTTTCGAGGGCAAGTCGATGGATGCGAGCCTGCTGCTGCTGGCGGAAGTCGGATTCCTCGATGCTGCCGACCCCCGCTTTGCCGCCACGGTCAAGGCTGTGGAAAAGGACCTGCGACGCGGAGATTTTATCTTTCGCTATGTCGAGACGGACGACTTCGGCGAGCCCGAGAACGCGTTTCTCGTTTGTACCTTCTGGTACGTCAATGCGCTGGCGGCGCTCGACCGTCGCGACGAAGCGCGTGAGCTTTTCGGGAAATTGCTGGCCTGCCGCAATCACCATGGCCTGCTGGCGGAACACATCGATCCCCAAAGCGGCGAGCAATGGGGGAATTTCGTCCAGACATATAGCATGGTCGGACTGATTACTGCCGCGATACGCTTGTCGATACGCTGGGATCAGGCATTCTGATGAGGAAGTGGATACGCTATGCTGCCCTGCGGGCCATGGATACCAACGGCGACGGAGTGATTACCAGCGCTGATGCAGGATGCGCCGATCTGAAGGTATGGGTCGACAGCGGTGATGGCGTGAGCCAGGCGGGTGAGCTCAAGTCCTTGGGCGAGCTAGGCATCACCAAGCTCATTCTGAACGCCACGGCATCAACGGTGACGGACAATGGCAACTTGATCGGCTTGGTGTCGAGCTACGAAACTGCCGACGGGACGACCCATCAGATGGCCGACTCGATGGATCCGACCAAGAACGGATTGCTGACTACAGGCAAGGGCTAGTCCTCATAGGTAGGCAATGGAGGCGACAAGACTGATTTGGTCTTGTCGCCTCGTTTCTTCGACTCCGCCTCCTCATGTTAAGGTAGTGCTCCCGCCATCCGGCGGCTGACGGAAATCCCATGCCAGAATCGATCGCGGCAATACTGCATCAATCCGCCTGGCCCGTGGCGCTCGCGCTGGCATGGGTCGCGGGGGAAATCGGCCATCGCTGGCTGGCCATGCCCCGCATCGCCAGCTACGGCATTCTCGGTTTCCTCCTGGGTTCGGCGCAGGGCGGCTTCCTGCCGGAATCGGATGGCGGACCGGTGACTGTGCTGGCGGATATCGCCTTCGGCCTGATCCTGTTTGAACTCGGTTACCGCATCAACCTGCGCTGGGTGCGCGAAAACCCCTGGCTCGGCATCACCAGCGTGGTCGAAGCCTGCGGCAGCTTCACAGCCGTGTTCCTCGTCGCCGACTGGTATGTGGTTCCCATGGTGCCAGCGCTGCTGCTGGCGGCGATCGCCATGTCCACGTCGCCTGCGGCGGTGCTGCGCGTGGCCAACGAACTGCACAGTTCGGGCCAGGTCACAGAGAGGACTCTGCACCTGTCCGCATTCAACTGCGTGCTGGCCGTCGTCGCCTTCAAGTTCGTGGTGGGCTACTGGGTCCTGTCCGGGAGCGGCAGCGTTTTTCAGGCACTCTGGAGCAGCCTGGTGGTGCTACTGGTATCCGCCGGACTCGGGGCGCTATTCGGCGTGGCCGTGCCGGCGCTCCTGCGCGCGCTCGGCGGTGTCGACCGGAATGCCACGGTGGCCTTCGCCATTGCGGTGGTGGTGCTGACCGTGATCACTCACGCCCTCAAGTTTTCGCCGTTGCTGGCGACGCTGGCCTTCGGTCTGGTCGCGCGGCACCGGCGCATCGCCTTGTCGCAGGCGCAGCGGAACTTCGGTGCGCTCGGCGACCTCCTGACCGTGCTGCTGTTCGTCTTTGTCGCGGCGGCGCTGGATTGGCGCAAGGTGGCGTCAGGATGGGAACTGGCGCTCGTCGTGGTCGCTGCGCGCATGGCCGTCAAGGTCGCGGTGACGACCTTGTTCGCCCATCTGGGCGGCATCAGCTGGCGCAAAGGCGCGCTCACCGGACTGGCGCTGACGCCGTTGTCGGTGTTCGCGATTCTGCTGCTGGAACAGTCACGCCATCTCGGGCTGGATCTCCTCGACGAGTTGGCCGCAATCGCCGCGATCGTCCTCCTGCTGGAGGTGATCGGGCCGCTGGTCACCCAGCGCGCCTTGATTTGGGCGGGCGAGACGTTTCTGGACGGAGGGCCCGAACATGGCGCTTGAACCCTTCAAGCCATCCGAAGCCCTGACCATGGGGGTTGAACTCGAACTGCAACTGGTCAACCCGACGGACCTCGATCTGTCGGCCTCCGCCACGGACCTGCTGCATCTGCTCGAGCGGAAGGCATTTCCCGGGGACGTCAAGCCCGAGATTACCGAGAGCATGATCGAAGTCGCCACCGACGTGCACACCCGCCACGGGGAACTCCTTGCCCAGTTGCGACAAATGCGCGATGCGCTCGTTGCGGCGGGCGACCGGCTGAACATCGGCATCTGCGGCGGCGGCACACATCCTTTCCAGCGCTGGTTCGACCAGCGGATCTTCTCGAAGCCGCGCTTCAAGGAGATTTCGGTCCTCTATGGCTACCTCGCCAAGCAGTTCACCATCTTCGGGCAGCACGTGCATATCGGCTGCGGCTCGCCAGACGAAGGGCTGTTCCTGCTGCATTCGCTAAATCGCTACCTGCCACATTTCATCGCCCTGTCCGCGTCCTCTCCCTATTCGCAGGGCGTCGACACGCTGTTCGACAGCGCCCGACTCAATTCGGTATTCGCGTTTCCGTTGAGCGGTCGCGCGCCGTTTCTGCTCAAGTGGTCGGAATTCGAGACCGGCTATTTCGCCAAGATGGAGAAGACCGGCGTCGTCAAGAGCATGAAGGATTTTTACTGGGACATCCGGCCGAAACCTGAATTCGGCACCATAGAACTGCGGGTTTGCGACACGCCGTTGACCGTCGAGCGGGCCACCGCGCTAGCCTGTTACCTGCAGGCCCTCTGCCGCATGTTGCTGACGCGCGAGGACGCGGCACCGACGGAAGATGACTATCTGGTATACAACTACAATCGCTTCCAGGCCTGCCGCTTCGGACTGGATGGAACCATCGTCCATCCCAAGAGCAACGAGAGCCTGTCGCTGCGCGAGGATATCCTGGCCACGCTGCGCCGCGTCGAGCCGCATGCCGCCGTTCTCGGCAGCCAGGCGGCGCTCGATGAGCTTTACGGCGTCACGGCGAGCGAAGGCAATCATGCCGGCTTCCTGCGCCGCCAGTACGCCGCGGAAGGCGGCGTCGAGGGCGTGGTCGATGCGGCAGTGCGACGTTTTCGCGCCGGGACCGGATCGTGAGCTTCGGCCGCCGCCGCCCGCTCAGAATCGGGCTATCCGCGCGCATCTTCCATCCCGAACCGGGGGCGAAAGGGATTCTTGCCAAGACTCTCCAGTTGTTGGAACAGTCGGCCGCCCAGTGGGTGATGGCGCGCGACGTGATGGTGATGATGGTGCCGTCAGTGGTCCAGGACGGAACGCTGATGCGCAGCAACATCCGCCTGCGCGATTATGCGGAATACCTGGATGGCCTGTTGCTCCAGGGCGGTGCGGACGTCAGCCCCAAGGCATACGGCGAGGAGCCGCTGAAACCGGAATGGGGCGGCGATCCGGTCCGCGATGCCTACGAGCTGGAACTGCTGCACGAGTTCATGGAAGCCGGCAAGCCGGTCCTTGGCGTCTGCAGAGGCATGCAACTCATCAACGTGGCGCTGGGCGGCACCCTCCATCAGGATCTGCCGACGCTATGCCCCGGTGCGACGGTTCACGAGAGCGGCGACTACGACCACAATGACCACCCGGTTTCATTCGCGGAGGGCGGGCGGCTGGCGAACTGGTTTGCGGGCGTCGCCGGCGGCAGGGTGGTTTCCATCCACCATCAGGCGGTCAACCGGCTCGGCCGGGACATAGCAGTCGAGGCGCAGGCGGAAGACGGCATCATCGAGGCGATCCGCTGGAACGGGCGTAGCTTTGTCTTCGGCGTTCAATGGCATCCGGAATTTCACGCTGCCGCCGGTGTGGAACTCCTGGACTGCACGCCGATACTCGACGCGTTCCTCGCCGCGGCCCGAAAATAGGAATTCTTCAGCCCGAGCGCGGTCCCGGTTCTTCGGGCGTCCCGCCGGAACGGCCCATGATGAGGCTTTTGAGCCCGACATACGACTGAGGCTCGGCCGCAGTGACCTTTTCCGCCGGAATGTGGGCTTCCAGGTCAGCGATCCTGCCGCGTTGATCGTTGCAAGTCTTCTCCAGTTCCTCGATCCGGCGTTTCTGACGGGCCAACTGCCACTGCGATCTCAGCGTCATCGGCGTGCTCAGCAACGCGACCGCGAGCGCCCCGATTGCCAGGGCAAGCAGCAAGACCATCGCCAGCGAACTGTCGAAGCGCCAGAGCAGAAAGT
>Ga0163199_1002060_pt1 | contig 12421 bp, 7 predicted proteins | sample PL_2010_150m_FD_113537 | JGI IMG/M metagenome (GOLD analysis project Ga0163199, IMG submission 113537) | Freshwater microbial communities from Powell Lake, British Columbia, Canada to study Microbial Dark Matter (Phase II) - PL_2010_150m | ecosystem: Environmental > Aquatic > Freshwater > Lake ... | reverse complement strand
TACCAACGACGGTCAATCTCAAAACGTAAGCGCTCCGGCATATCCTCGGCAAAGACCCATTGCTCCGCCTTACCTATCCCGTAGCTCTTTGCTCGAGCTGCAAGTTGGGGTGCATCATTGGGGGTATCGGTGGCGACCAGAACGATATCCAGTTTGGGGTAGCGCTGTTTAAGCACCCCCAGCATTTTCAACTCAGTCGGGCAGTATTGACATTCGAGCGACCAGAAAACAAGGATGAAAGGTCTATCCTCCCGGGCCGCAAGTATTTGTGCCAGACTGCCGGGAACGAAGGGGCGAACGTCATGCGCCGCTATGGCCATGCCTGACATGGTCAACATCAGTACAAGGAGAAAACGGCGCATCACCAGCCAGCCTCCGGGCTGAGTATCCGCATCCTGCCGGCTACGTTGTGCCACGCAGGAAACGTTACAGGCATGCCAGCCAGAAATAATGGCAAACCGATGGTTTTCTTCGGTGTTGGCGCGACAGTGATTGCGACTGGCGTGGTATCTCTCATGCCGGTTTGGCTCAACTCTGTTTTGAAAATGCCTGTCATCACTTGCATACGGTAAATAAGAGTGAGTCGTATTCCACTATTTGGATTCTACCACGTAATTTTCTGGTTTATGTACGGTAAATGCGGTGGCACAGCGCATTCTGTTCTTGCCGCAGGCTTTTCCTAGACAATCATTAAAATCAAATGATAGGCGGATAGACGATGCACTACAATGTGGCAAATTGTCGCAGGTGAAAGACGAGCGTTCTTCAGCAAACTGTTCCGGCAAGTCGGGAAAGTTTGCTACCATTGAAAATTGTGCAATTGCCAGCTAACAGGCGGCATGAGGTCAAGCAGTAATGGCGCGAATACGAGCAGTTGCAGGAATGTCAGGGGAGAGCCTCGGCTAGCCTCCGCCCAAGACGTCAAGCTGGCTTCCTGCCTGCCCATAGTTCGGTTATAGAGCGCCTTGCTATAGTGAGAGCACCATCCCTTGAATAAAGTCCCTGAAACAATAAGCCCCCCCATATCTCGATTCTGGCGGCGAATACTGAGCATGATCTACGAGTCGCTACTCCTGATCGCGGTACTGTTTGTCGCCAGTTATATCTTTCATCTTGCATTCCACGATCCAAATTCCATTTTCTTCAAGCCAGCCCACCAGTTCTATCTGTTACTGGTAATGGGTGCTTATTTCATCTGGTTCTGGACCCACGGCGGACAAACTCTAGCGATGCAAACCTGGAAATTGCGGCTGACCACCACTGCTGGTGAGGGAATTAACTTAAAGCAGGCAATCGCGCGCTACCTGTTTGCGGTGGTCGGCATCTCCCTGTTTGGTCTTGGAATATTTTGGGCGCTGTTCGACCGCGATCACCAGTTCCTACATGACAGGCTGGCTGGTACCAGAATCGTAAATGTTGGGGGGGTGAATTCAGGATAATAGAGGGTGGCATTAAAGAGTGTTGCTTAGGCAGTTCCTCCCACCGTCAATCCATCTATCCGCAGTGTGGGCTGTCCCACTCCCACCGGTACGCTCTGACCTTCTTTGCCGCAAGTGCCGACACCAGGGTCGAGTGTCATGTCGTTGCCTATCATGGAAACACGTGTGAGTACTTCAGGCCCATTGCCGATCAGGGTTGCCCCTTTCACCGGGTAAGAAATTTTCCCGTCCTCAATCATGTAGGCTTCGGCAGCAGAGAAGACAAATTTTCCGCTGGTAATGTCCACTTGACCGCCACCGAAATTCACCGCATACAGGCCATGTTTGACCGAAGCAATGATTTCTTCCGGATCCTTGTCGCCATTCAGCATGTAAGTGTTGGTCATGCGTGGCATGGGAATGTGGGCGAAAGACTCTCGCCTGGCGTTGCCGGTGACGGGCACTTTCATCAAGCGTGCGTTCAGGCTGTCCTGCAGATAGCCCTTGAGAATGCCATTCTCGATCAGTACGGTACATTGGGTGGGGTTGCCTTCGTCGTCGATGTTCAATGATCCGCGGCGCCGTGCGATCGTGCCATCATCCACTACGGTTACACCGTTAGCGGCAACGCGTTCACCAACGCGCCCCGAGAATGCGGAACTTCCCTTACGGTTGAAATCTCCTTCCAAGCCATGACCAATGGCCTCATGCAGCAGTATTCCGGGCCAACCGGCACCCAGCACTACCGTCATGGTTCCGGCTGGAGCAGGTTTTGCATTCAGATTGACGAGCGCCTGATGCACCGCTTTCGCGGCGTAATCACGCAGTATGTCTTCAGTAAAATAAGTGTAATCGAAGCGCCCACCACCGCCTGCAACACCCTGTTCGCGGCGGCCATCCTGCTCGGCGATGACTTGCAGCGAGACTCGCACCAGCGGCCGTACGTCCGCCGCCATCAGGCCGTCGCTGCGTGCTACCAGTACCACCTCATATTCGCCGGCAAGTGATGCCATCACCTGGATCACGCGTTTGTCGACTGCACGGGCATAACCTTCAAGTTTTTCCAGCAAGGCCACCTTGTCTGCATCCCCAAGGCTGGCGATGGGATCCTGCGGCAGGTAGAGTTCGCGCCCTTTACTGCGCCTGACAGCCTGCACCGAACGCGTCACCCCTTGACTGGCAATGGCACGAGTAGCTTGTGCCGCCGAGGCAAGCGCGGGCAAGCTGATGTCGTCCGAATAGGCGAAGGCGGTTTTGTCGCCGCTTACTGCGCGTACGCCCACGCCTTGATCGATGTTGAAGCTGCCGGATTTGACGATCCCCTCTTCCAGCACCCAACCCTCGGCGCGGTTATACTGAAAATACAAATCAGCGTAATCGATATGATGCGTGAGTATTTGCCCGAACACCTGCTGTAGTCCGGCTGCGTTTATCTCGTAGGGTGCCAGCAGACAGCGTTCAGCGATGGCGAATAAATCATTGGGTGCGGTGACGGGTTCGGTGATCATGGTATCCGGTTTCATCATTTGATCAATCAAGGAAAATATTGCTGGCGGAAGATTTCAACAGTGGTGCAAGGTGCGGTGGTTCAATGCAGGCAGGCTCTTACGCAAGCTGGCCTGATACTCCGGGTTGATGTTGGCGATTACTACCCCGGCTCCACGCGGCAGGCGATCGAGCACTACTCCCCATGGATCAACGATCATGCTGTCGCCATGAGTTTCACGACCGTTTACATGATAGCCCCCCTGAGCAGGTGCAATCACATATGCCAAGTTCTCGATGGCACGGGCGCGAATCAATGTTTCCCAATGAGCCCTGCCAGTTGTTGCCGTAAAAGCTGCGGGGGCGAGAATGATATCCACCTTCCCCATTGAACGGTAAAGTTCCGGGAAACGCAGATCATAGCAAATGGAAAGACCGATACGGCCGAACGGCGATTCCAGGGCGACTACTCCGCTACCGGCTTCGATGGTTTTTTCCTCAGAATAGTGTTCGCTGCCAAGTTCGAGACCGAACAGGTGTATCTTGTCGTAACGCGCCACCTGCTTGCCCGCATCGTTGTACACCAGGCAGCTGTTGCGCACTTTGTCGGATCTGGATGATACCAGCGGCACAGAGCCGCCCACCAGCCAGATGCCGAGGCGTCTGGCGGTGTCACTCAGGAATTCCTGTATTGGCCCACTGCCATCCTGCTCGCGTGCTGCCACTTTGTCGGCGTCATTCATGCCCATGAGGCAGAAATACTCCGGCAACGCTGCCAGCTTCGCTCCTTGGGAAGCAGCCATCTCGATCAGTCGCGCAGCCTCTTTCAAATTGGCGAATACGTTGGGTCCCGCCACCATCTGGATGGCGGCGACACGAATTGGGCCGCCGCCAGTCTTTTCAGACATGGATACGGGTGCGCTTAGAGTGTTTGAGTCATCAGGCATGATCTGTTCAGGAATGTCATTGTTCAAGCTCATTAGGCTCACGTGTCGGCCGGCCTATTTCAGTTACAATCGGATCCGCCCAAGTGCCAGTAACATTATATTCGCTAGACACCACCTGATCGAACGGGTCTTTCAGTTCCTTGTTTGCAATCATGGAAGCGATGCCTGCCACTGGCGTGACCAGCCCCAGTGAAGGCATGACCTTGACATGCAGTTTCTGAGTTTCCGCCGCCAGATCAACTTCACCGCTCATGACAAACTTCGCTGCAGACCCCTTGATTCTGAGAGCATTAGTGACCGCCACACCGCGATTGATCTTAATATCACCGGAAATGTCGTCGAAACCAAAACCCTCGGTGAGCACATCGCGAAAATCCAGAATAATCCTCCGCGGCAGTGCTTGCAGGTCAAAAATGCTGAACAGCTTGCCAATCCCCGTTTCAAGTTTAGGAAACTGACCCTGTTTGGCTTTCAGCTTGAGGCTGCCGGACAGTGTGGGATAATTGATCGATCGGGGGCTGCCAGACCAAGACAACACACCCTCAAGTTCACCTCTGCCACGTTTCACGCGCTCAGGATAGCCGAGACGGGTCAGAAGCTTGCCGATGTCGCTGGCCTCCAGTTTGATGTCGGCTTGAATACGGGGAGGAGTGGCATGACTATGCCATATTCCTTTTGCCACCAGCGAACTGTCGGAATTGGTGATGTGTAGTTTCTCAATATGCCAATCCTGTTTCTGCTGATTTGCTAGCAATTCAAGCCTGCCCAATGGTTTCTCACCAACGACGAAATTATCTGCCACTACATCCAGCGCAGGCAAGTTTCTCTCCTGCGGTTGTGCTTGCGTAACCGGTCTGGCAGGAGAAGTGGCGGGTATGACAAGGCTTTTCAATCGTGCTACCACTTTACCATTGCCGGCTGGATGCCAGTTGATATCGCCACCGATTTCCTTGGCCGCAACGGTGGAGTGCCATTCTCCGCCATCCATGCGGGCATTCAACGTGACATTGTTAAAACGCCTGTCAAGAAAATCGAGCGCACCTATGTGCAGATTGATTCGTGTCAGGCCCAGCGAAGGTCCTGCTCCCTCATCGAATTGCTTGAATAAAGTGCGCCACTGATCCAGATCCAGCAGCGGCAACGAGCCGCTTACTGCCACACCGGTCTTTGCGGGGGATAAGGCAGATGTCGTGCCGAAACTGACCACACCACGTTCTGTATGATAATTGCCTGCACTGTCACGGGAACGCTTGATTTGCGCGGCTGCCAATCCGCCATAACGCAGGATCAGATCATCTCGCCGTGAGTCTACGGCTTTTCTCTCAAAACGTAGTGGCATTGAATCAGCGGCAATTTTTGCAAAAGGCTCGGGCAAGTCCGAAGCAATGCCTTGCAATGACGACTCGATGGATACGTTGGTCAGTTTGTTGCGTATATGCAGGGCTGCTCGCCAATCGGTGCTCCCGCGCAAATGTCGCATCCATATCTGCGTGGTACCCGTTGGTCTGCCCCGCGCGAGTTGGCGCGGGTTGTCGAAGTTGGCTTTGCCAGTCGCGATTACACGTATGCTGCCATCAGATGGAGTGGAAGAATGAATGACTGCCGGTCCGCCGAGTATCTGGGTGGTGATTTTCTCTATTTTTATGCTGGATTCGGTGAAAGCCAGCACTCCGCTCATCTTCTCCAGGTTGGGCAGGTAGGGGCCAGGATCAATCTGGTTGTCGAGGAACTGATAGCTGCCAATCAATTTGATGTCATCCGGACGGTGCAGGGGAATATCGAGTTTGAGCAGCAGTTCACCATCGCCCACGGCGCTGACACCGTCGACCAGGCCATTGGCGTGGCTACCTAGCGAACTTTTCTCGATGAATCTTATGAATTCCCTAGTGGCACCAGTGGCTGCGCCCTCAATTTTAAGTACCGTATCGGGTTCGGTCATGTCGGCGAGCTGTAATTTTACCTTGTGCAGACTGGCACCAAAAATGTTTGCATGGGAGGCAATGATTTCCATACGGCTGCCATGAAACAGCAGATCAGCAGATATGTTTTCTATTATGGGCCATCCCGGAAGGTAATCCAGCACTACGCCAGAGGCTTTCGCATTTATCTGGAAAACACCATGCTCGTTATGGTTGAAAGGGAATTCGGCCACGTTGCCCTTGAGATGCAGCCGCACATCACTCAGTTCTCCCGCCACGATCGATTTGTCGAGCCAATCGCGAACAGGCTGGCTCACCATTGTTGGCACATAACGTCCCACATGGCGCGCGTCTGCGCGTGTCAGATGGCCGCTCAGATCAATCCTGTCCGGCCCGTCCGGCACGCTGCGATAGCTGCCATAAATGACCCCGGCAGCATGGTCGTTGGCAAATGCAATATTGTTGAAATTGAATTCAATGGGATCCGTGTCGGTTAGCAATCCCCAACTGACCTGACCGGTGAATGTGTCCAGCATTACTGGCTCACGGAATACCGCTGGTAGCTCCACATTGATTTTTTGCGAATTCAGGCTCAGGGTGCCACCTTTCTCGGTACCGTCGATATTGCCGCTGATGCCGCTAAACGCTGGTATCGGGCCGAATTTTTTCATGCCGAGATTGGTGAATCTGCCCTTTATACCGAAATGCGCGGGTGCGGGCCATTCACCAGTCCATTCTGCCCGTATCTCACGAATTTCCCCAGTGGGGGATAGCTCATCGAGCCGCTTATGCAGTGGTGCGTCAATCGGCAAATATTCCGTCAAATTCATCAGGGTTTCGAGTTCCAGTGCATTGACATTCAATTGCCCACTGCCGGATCTGCCGTCACGTGCGGGGAACGTCTGCAGCGAGAGATCCAGTGGTTGCAATACCTGTTCACCATGAATGGAAATACTTAATCCGCGCATAGACAATTCGACACCTTCATCCGTACCGTTATTTATTCTTTTCCATCCAACTCTGCCCTGCAGGCGAATAAGATTCAGTTCCGGCAGTTCTTGTGCCAGACGTGTTTTGACGTTCTGCAGACGCACGTCTGCCGTCAGTCCTTCCATAGCTGTTCCATCCATTTCAAGCCACATGCGTAGCGCTCCGGCACCATGATTGAATTCAACTGTTTCCGGGAACGGCAGCCAGGCGCGCCAAGCAGCAATGTCGGCATAATCAAGCTGTGTGAACAGTTGCCCGCGCCACTTTCCAAGAGTGTTTAATGAATCGCCAGTAAAATCTCCACGCACATCCAGCGGTGCGGCAAGTTTGCTGGGTGGGGTGGCGTGTATTCCGAAGCGATGGTGCTGCCCGCGATTTTCCAGGCGCAAGTTGACGGTTTTCAGTTCCAACGGCGGCGCGCCACGCTGATCGTCCTGCCAGAGAATACGAGCATCGCTGATAATAAGCCGTCTCTGGCGCAGCAGCCAATCGGGAAAGTTGTTCTCGCTTTGATCAGGACTGAGTGCAATCCCCGCCACATGGATAATGCCGCTAGCATCGCGGTGCACGGTCAGATCAGGCTGCGCGATTCTGATTTCATGAAAGCGTATTTCACCGTGCAACAAGGAAAGCCACGATAGGGTACTTTCTATCTGATTCAGCAGCAACGCAGGATTGCCTTCTTTGTCATGTACCTGTACCGTGCGCAACATCAGACGAGGGCGTAATCCGTCCCAATTTGCACTGACTGCACCGATAGTTACATGCTGCCCAGCAGCCCGGGTAATGGCAGTGGCAATATCTTCGCGATAATGCTCGATATCCGGTAGCAACCAGTAACGCAACACCAACAGCAGCATGGAAAAGCAAATTGCCATGACAAGCAGGCCCCGCGTCAGCAGCCGGAACCAGAAGCCACTACGCCGTACAAGAGGTAAAATGGCTGACAAATTCAACAGATAGTTCCAGTTTTACAGCTGAGAAAGTGTGCTTAACTCTGTTCTGGGAAAGAATAATCTTCGCCCGGGATTCGTTCCGAATGATAGGGCACAGTATCGCAGCCAAAGTTGGGTACAGTGCGCCTTCCTTTGTTTAGTGGGCCGCATGGACGCCGCCAGTATAACCAGTTTCATAAAATTTATTGTAACCCCGAATTCTCAACCATGCACACAGCTGATCGCTCTGTCGAAGAAATAATCAGTTCCGTCCTGCCGTTCAGTCGCTATGTACAGCGCTTGTTCGAAAGCGAACCGGAATTGCGTGCAGAGCTTCTACAAAATCTGCGACGCCCTTTTCTAAGGGAAGAGATGCAGGCGTACCTGAATACGGATTGTGACGCTGCCACGGATGAGGCAGTTCTGCATCGGGTATTGCGCAGTTTGCGCAAGCGGGTCATGTTGCGCCTGGTAGTACGTGATCTGGGCGGAATGGCTGATCTTGCCGAGGTCATGACCAGCATGACCAGTCTGGCTGAAGTCACCATCAGCTTTGCGCTGGAACGCCATCAAACCTGGCTGGCTGATGCCAGCCGCTACGGCTCGCCCAAGAGTGCAGAGAGCGGGGCGGTTCAGGAGTTGCTGGTAGTTGCCATGGGTAAACTTGGTGGTGGTGAGCTCAATGTTTCATCGGATGTGGATTTGATTTTCATTTATCCGGAAGATGGTGAAACCAGCGGAGCAAAACCCATCTCCAATCACGATTTTTTCGCTCGCCTGGGGAGAAAGCTGATCGCCAGTCTCCATGACGTTACAGCCGACGGTTACGTGTTCCGGGTGGACATGCGGTTACGTCCCTATGGCGATAGCGGTCCGCTGGCGATGAGTTTCGCCATGCTGGAGAAATATTTTATCACTCAAGGGCGTGAGTGGGAGCGCTACGCCTGGATCAAGGGCCGGTTAATCACTGGTTCACGCGTGGAAGAGTCAAGGCTGATGCAGCAGATAGCACGGCCATTCATATTTCGGAAATATCTTGATTTCGGTGTCTATGAATCCATGCGCGATCTGCACGCGCAAATCCGCAAGGAGGTCAGCCGCCGCGAAATGCACGATGACATCAAGCTTGGACCCGGCGGCATTCGCGAAATCGAATTCATCGCCCAAGTATTTCAGCTCATCCGCGGCGGGCGTGATGCTGACTTGCGCATTCGTCCCACGCTTGCTGTTTTGCGGTGTCTGCAGGAAAAGCGGCAGCTGCCAGATAAAACTGTTGCGGAGCTTGTAGATGCCTACTGTTTTTTGCGCAATCTGGAACACCGTTTGCAGTATCTGGATGATCAACAAACCCAAATGTTGCCGGGAGCCCCAGCGGATCAGGCGTTGATAGCCACTGCCATGGGTTTTTCCAGCCATGATGTTTTTTTGCAGCATCTTGATAGCCATCGCAGGAATGTAACTCGCCACTTTGAGCTGGTTTTTGCCGCCCCCCAAAAATCCCAGACCCGGGATACGCTGGCGTGGCTGTGGCAGGAACCAGCGGAGGACGAGACTGAGATCAAAGCTGCTACTGTCCAATTGGATGCGTTGGGATTTTCTGATCCAGCAAGAATTCTCTGCTGCTTGCAAGAATTTCGCCGTAGTGGCCGTTATCGGCAACTGCCTGAGTCCAGTCGGCAGCGGGTGGATGCATTGGTTCCGGCCATCATAGAAGTGGCGGCCAAGTTCCCGCCAGCCGACCACACTCTGGAACGCATGCTGCAATTGCTCGAAAGTGTGAGTCGCCGCGCCGCTTACCTCGCGCTACTGTTGGAATATCCACAAGCTTTGGAACGCATAGCCAAGCTTGCCAGCGCCAGTCAATGGGCCAGTGAGTATCTGGGCCGGCATCCCATTTTGCTGGATGAGTTGCTCAATCCGGCTGATCTCCACAGCATGCCAGACTGGTCCAGAGCCAGTGTGGAACTGGCGCAGCAATTAAACGACGTCAACCATCCCGGAGATGATGATGTCGAACAACAAATGGACGTGCTGCGGCATTTTCACCATGCCCAGGTATTCCAGTTGCTGGTCAGGGATATGGAGGGGTTACTGCCGCTGGAAACCCTGAGCGATCATTTGACTGCTCTCGCCGATCTGGTGCTGGATACAGTGTTGCGTCTTGCATGGTCAGGGTTAAGAAAGAAGCATCGGGATCAACCCGCTTTTGCCATCATCGGTTACGGCAAACTGGGCGGGAAGGAGCTGGGTTATGCATCCGATCTCGATATCATTTTTCTTTATGACGACACTCATTCTGATGCTCCTGAAATTTACGCCAGGCTGGGTCAGCGCATCAATTCCTGGCTTACCAGTTATACTTCAGCCGGGTTATTGTATGAAACCGATTTGCGCTTGCGCCCCAATGGCAGCAGTGGTTTGCTGGTAAGTTCCATTGAAGCTTTTGAGCAATACCAGCGAAAACAGGCCTGGGTGTGGGAACACCAGGCATTGACACGAGCGCGCTTCGTGGCAGGTGCTCATCCTGTGGGGGAGGCTTTCGAGCGCCTTCGCAAGGAAGTGCTTTGCCAGCGGCGTGATCTGGCGAATCTTAAACATGAAGTCCTGGTAATGCGGCAGAAAATGTTGGACACCCACCCCAATCCAAGCGGGTTGTTTGATATCAAGCATGATCGCGGTGGTATTATCGATGTTGAATTCATGGTGCAATATCTTGTCCTCGGTCATGCTTGCGATTATCCGGAGTTGACCGCCAATATCGGCAACATTGCACTGTTAAAACTCGCTGGAAAACTGGGGCTCATTTCTGTGCAGACCGCCGAGCTGGTGCTTAACGCTTACCGGGAATTTCGGCGTGTGCAGCACCGCTTGAGGTTGAGCGGTAACTCGGGTCTGGCAGGAGTAGTGCCAACGGTGGACAAGTCACAGCAATTTGCGCGGGTTGAAGCGGATTATTTGAGCGATGCCCGTGCGGTGGTATTACAGTTGTGGCAAGAGGTATTCGGTGTGCAAGAGGTCTAAGGAGCGCCTGAACCAGTCCCGCGCGGGCGCGTGGGACGGTCCCTTGACTTTATGCTGTGTTTTATTCTTCCCTGGAAAATACGTTAGAATGCATGTTTTTAATCTCTGTGGGAGTCCCTGAATGTCAATGGCTGACCGCGATGGCGTGATCTGGAACGACGGCAAAATGGTTCCCTGGCGCGATGCCACCACACATGTGCTCACGCATACTCTGCACTATGGCATGGGGGTGTTTGAAGGCGTGCGTGCCTACCAGACTGCCCAGGGCCCCGCAATTTTCCGCCTGCAGGAACATACTGACCGGCTATTCAATTCGGCGCATATCTTCATGATGAAAATGCCTTACGACAAAGCTACCCTGATGCAAGCCCAACGTGAAGTGGTAAAGCAGAACAAGCTGGAATCATGCTATATCCGCCCGATTGCTTTCTACGGTTCCGAGGCCATGGGAATTTCCGCCAAGACACTTTCGGTGCATGTGGCTGTCGCTGCCTGGCCGTGGGGTGCCTATCTCGGTGTGGATGGTCTGGAGAAAGGTATTCGGGTCAAGACTTCGTCGTTCTCACGCCACCATGTCAACGTTAATATGTGTCGCGCCAAATCGGTTACCACTTATGCCAACTCAATTCTGGCGCACCAGGAGGTGGCTCATGATGGCTACGATGAGGCGTTGTTGCTGGATGTAGACGGCTATGTGGCGGAAGGATCGGGCGAAAACATTTTCATCATCAAGCATGGCAAGCTCTATACGCCAGATCTGACTTCCTGCCTGGAAGGCATCACCCGCGCCTCAATCATCGAACTTGCTGCAGAAATCGGCATTGCCGTGATCGAAAAACGCATCACGCGTGACGAAGTCTATTGCGCTGAAGAAGCATTCTTTACCGGCACCGCAGCGGAAGTCACCCCGATTCGTGAGCTCGATAACCGCACTATCGGCAGCGGCGCACGCGGTCCGATCACCGCCAGACTGCAAGCCATGTTTTTTGACTGTGTCAGCGGCAAGGCCAAGAATCATGCCGACTGGCTTACTTATGTTTGATCAAGTTTGACGGAGCTGTCCATGCAGGATCACACCATTGACAATAAACAGCGGCAGATAGAAATTACTGCGGATGACTTGCCGCTGCACTGCCCCATGCCGTCCATGCAACTCTGGAACTCGCATCCGCGCGTGTACCTGCCGATTGAGAATACGGGTGAGGCGCTGTGTCCCTACTGCGGCACCCGCTATACGCTCAAGGGTGGCGTCGCAGCCGGGCATCACTAATCTGTGTGACCCTACAGTTGCTGGCTTTATCGATGCAGAGCGCGGTCTGCGCTGACCAGATCAACAAATAATCCATTTTCGAATCGCGCCATGCACAATCTCCCTAACGAAATTTTCAAGGCCTATGATATTCGCGGTGTCGTCGATAAAACCCTGACTGCTGCAATCGTCGAAGCCATTGGTCACGCCATCGGTTCGGAAGCACGAGCGCGTGGACTCGCAGCGGTAGCGATAGGCCGCGACGGCAGGCTGTCGGGACCGGAACTGGCGCAGGCGCTGGCAAGAGGCTTGCAAAAAAGTGGTATCGACGTGGTGGACATAGGAATGGTTGCCACGCCCATGCTTTATTTCGCTGCCCATGAGTTGTGCAATTATTCCGGGGTGATGGTCACCGGCAGCCATATCCCACCCGACTACAATGGGCTGAAAATGGTAC